>Ga0209088_10000597_pt1 | contig 25040 bp, 65 predicted proteins | sample S_140625_EF_Meta_FD_187324 | JGI IMG/M metagenome (GOLD analysis project Ga0209088, IMG submission 187324) | Freshwater microbial communities from Lake Simoncouche, Canada to study carbon cycling - S_140625_EF_MetaG (SPAdes) (version 2) | ecosystem: Environmental > Aquatic > Freshwater > Lake ... | reverse complement strand
GATTCAACTGGCTGGGAATATGCGGCCCAAAAAACAGCACTAGATAAATTCTGTAAAATGGTCAGTAAACGATGTGTACTAGGCGAACATAAATTCAAAATATCTGTGATTAAACCAGGAATGATGGACACAGAAAACAGTAGAAAAAAATCACATTTTGTAAAAGGCTTGAGTGGAGAACGTTTCTGTGATGTCATTGAATTTTTAGTCAATTTACCCGACGATGTAATTATACCTGAAGTGCCAATTGAAACAGTATATGATAATTAATAAACAACCTACATTTTATTGGCATTTAGAGTTAAGCAGTAAATGTGTACTGGCTTGCCCGCGTTGTCCAAGAACAGAGCATCCCGACAAATTCAAAGTAGAAGTACTTGATTTGGATTTTATCAAGAAAATTATGCCGCCCGAAGTGTTGGTTCAAACAACAAGGATATTGCTCTGCGGCGGTCAAGGCGATCCAATATATTGTAAAGATTTTTTAGAAATAATCGAGTACATTAAGACAACTAATCCTGACATCCAGTTAAACATTACAACCAACGGAAGTCATAGATCAATCGAATGGTGGAAAACACTTGCTGGTTCATTAAATGACATTGATAGAGTAATTTTTAGTGTAGATGGTTGGGACCAAGAAAGTAATAATATATACAGAGTCAACAGCAATTATTCAAGCACTCTACAGGGAATAAAAGCATTAAACGAAGGAAACAAGAATGTTAAAATTACTTGGAGTACTATTGTTTTTAAATTCAATCAAGACAAGTTAGATATAATACGAGAGATTGCCAAAGAACACGGCGTACATACTTTTCAGTTAGTAAAAAGTTCATTGTTTGGCAGCAAAGTGTCTAAATATATTGATAAGAATTTAGGATATGATCCCTTGGAACCTGTGGGTGATATCAGCACTTATTTCCATCATGACAGGAATTATTTTAAATTAAATCCCTATAAAGACTCTCCTAGACTAAAAGAATTAGACAAAGCACACAACGACAGAGTTGAAGCACTGGCATTAGAAAATATGAATAAGTTTGATGAAACAAATCTATTGCCCAGTTGCTTGATAGGAGAACGTGGATTATATGTAGATGCTGAAGGGATACTATATCCCTGTTCTTGGATCAGTCATCCTTTTGTCAGTAGAAAAAGTGCAACAACAGGAAAAAAAATATCATGGGACGAAAGCATCTTTGTAGAACATAAAGATCAATTCGACTTACACAAGCACACCTTGGAACAAGTATTACACAGTGACGCATGGAATAAGTTATATGGATCATTCCAATCTAAAGATAAAGAGTTTATTGAGTGTGGACAAAAATGTGGTAAAGAAGTTTCATTATTTAGATTAAAAAATATTCTGCAATTAGATATAAATCACGAAAATTAAAATTATGTATTCAAAACAAAAAGAAACCTTGGACATTCTCCAAGAAGAATGTGCTGAAGTGATTGTGGCTATCAGCAAAATTAGCCGTTTTGGACTTGATAATTATAAGCCAAACAAACCACTGACTAATCGCCAACATTTAGCCGAAGAGCTTGGTGATCTGCAATGCATGATTGAATTGATGTATGAGTTGGATATTGTTGATCCCGGCGAAGTAAAACAATACGCAGAAGCCAAACGCGAAAAGCTAAAAAAATGGAGTAACATCTTTAGTACTGAAGCATAATATCAGTGTTTATACTGAGTAAATATTGCATTGCCGCATAAATAGTATCAGTAGAAACCATGAGTTTCTTGTACTAAAGGAAATGTAATGACAGCAACAATAGCAAAACTAGTTGAGCGTCTAGCTGAAATGTTCCCAAAAGAGAACTATCAAAGTAAATTAGATACTTATCTAAACAGTAAAAACGTAAAAGACGCCAGTGAAGTAGAACACTGGATTAAAGAATTTGACCGCAAAGGAAGTTATCTATGATTAAAATTAAAAATTTTTTAAAAGCATTGGCTGAAGTTGTTGTCGAAACACGTAAGCTAAAAGCAGAATCGTTTGCCCGCAAATATAACAAAGTTTAATTATTTGACAACTTTGGATATATAGTGTTATCCCACCCAAGGAGACTGTATGGCCAAGAAGAAGGACATTACCAGAACCAAATTATTTAAAATGGTTCAAAGTTTCGACGAGCATGATGCTAAGTTTAGACCCTCAATTTCTGATTGTAGGGAAATTTGGCGCAACATCAATCGTAATGTTTTTAATAATGAACTTAAAATGCCCAGTTTTAGACTAGTTTATACAAAAGCATTTTGGGGTGAATGTCAAGGTGTTTTAGAAGATCAAACTCAAGTTAAAATGAAAATCAATAAGAGTTTCTTAAGCAAACGATTATTCATTAATACCATGGCACACGAAATGGTACACCAATGGGAATGGTTAACCAATGAGAATATGACGCACGGTCCTCAATTCTTTTTATGGCGAGATCAATTAGCCAACTATAATATCACATTAAGTCGATGTTATAGAATGAAACATTATAGATTAGATTAATAATATTGAATATAATCATTATACAATGGTTATCTACATTAATATTTTAATTGACAGATATTCGATAATCTGTTATAATTACATTTTAAGCAACGGTGGCAGAGCGGCCCAATGCAACGGATTGCAAATCCGTAAAACCGGGGGTTCAAATCCCTCCCGTTGCTCCATTTAATTGATGCAAATTGGTTTCTGTGTTATAATTAATACATGATGAAACGCAAAACACGCACAGATAGAAACCATGCAATATATGTTATCACTAATACTGTGACAGCAGAACAGTATGTTGGTGTCACAGTTTGCAGTGGCAACGTCAAAAAAGCCCTTAAAGTTCGTATGCAGAAACACGTTCGTCGTGCATTGACAGAGAATAAAGACTGGGCATTGTGCAAAAGCATTCGTGAATTTGGTGTAGATGCTTTCACTTATGGCTTGTTAGAGACACTTCGCGGCAAGGCTCCTGCTCACGCACGTGAACGTGAATTGACTAAGATTCACAGTCCAGTTTTAAACACGCTGTAATCAAGCGCCAATATTAGGGCAATGTCTTGCCAGTATGTCTTGCACATCTGGCAAGACCTTTCGCCAATCAGTGCCTCTAATTTTATCTAGTTTGTCCATGGTAGTAACAAACTTTTGTACATCAGAAATGCGTTCGTGATCAATATATTTTTCTAAAAATTTAATAGTTGCCTTATACCACTTAATTCTACTTTCACTGTGGTGCATTAAACCTTTATAAGTATCGATGATTTCTTGTTTGGCACTTCTTGGCAGTGATCTAAGATCGTGCCAGTCTGGTCCTTCGAGAAATCTAAACTCTGTGCTGATTCCTAGTTGATCTGCAATTTCACCAACTCTAATAGGTGAATATATTGATGCAATACCCATGCAACAGGATAGATAATGAACTCCTAGGCCACTGTCCTGAACCTGTTTGATATTGGCGACTAAATTGTCATAGCTTCCTGGAAAGCGTATGAGACCATAACGATCATCGGTGTCATCCATGCTTACACAGAAATCTATCTTTTTAAAGTGTTTGAATTTTTCTATTACTTTCTTGTTTATCGCACTTAAATTGGTGTCAAATCTAAGTGTGATATCTTTGGCAAAATCTTTGGCAATAAGTCTGTCCAGCATTTCCTGTAATGCAGGAACTACTAAAGGTTCACCGCCAGTCAAATATAAATGTTTCAAGCTGGGAGCAATACTTTCAAAGCGTTCCCACCAAATAGGATGTTCCCACCACTTGGCAAAATCTAAAGTATTTTTACCACGAGAATCCTTGACTATGTTGTAATTTACATAGCCGCTGACTCCCACTGGTTTGTCTATGCCATATAAAGACACATGGTCATCATACCAAAGACTACTAAACTCTGCACTGCACATAATGCATTTTTGGTTGCATAAATTACCAAAGCGTAATCCTAGGTTGACTACCTTGGAAGTCACAGATCCATCTGGCAATGTATATTGATCTGCACGATCCCAAGTGATATATTCTGGAATTTCCCTCGTCGTAACTGCATTAACTCGTTGACGTTTACTACGCCCCCATTTTTTAATATGTGCATTACCCCATTCATCGAGGCCTTTGGTGCTTTCTTCAGAGTCGTAACAATTACGGCATCGCTCTACTTTTATATTTTGTTTTAGTGCCAGTCTGTGAGCTTTATGCGTTTCGCTGTTCATGGCTTCTTCGATGCTGTGGGTCAGTACATTCATGACTTTACCATCTTTGTCCTGCGCCATACCATAGTCTTTGGCATAATTGGCTAGACAACATATTTTATAGTCGCCCAGTGTATTGATTTCGATTTGGCTCCAAAGTTCGCCACAGTAACTTTCTAAATTGAACATAGTCTATTATTTATAATACGCAATTACAAATTAAATTGACATAAATTTAAATTGACTGTATAATACGTTATCTTAACTAGGAGCATCTATGGCAGGCAAAGCAAAATCAATCTATCTCACAATACTGCCCAAAGGTCAGCATATGAGCGTTTTTAAGAAAGTATTCTTTGAAGCTAAGTCTTACAATGAATACATCAAGTCAGAAGAGTTCAAAGCCAAGTGGCCTAGTGATCAATTTGACATTGTTAAAGAAACCTATTAATTGACACAAATTGGTTTCGGCGTTATAATACATACATAGTTTAACAAAACAGGAGTTTGAAATGGGAACACGTAGTCGTATTGGTGTTATGCATGGCAGTGTCTGCAAGTCAGTTTACTGTCATTGGGATGGCTATTTGGAACACAACGGCGAGATCCTGCAAGAGCACTATGACAGTGCCAAAGCAAATCATCTTGTGGCATTAGGCGACTTGTCAAGTCTCAGAGCTACAATTGGCGAGAAGCATGCCTTTAGCCAGTTTGAATTACGAGCTGAAGAAGTTGCGGGCTACAAACTGTTGACTGAGAACATGTGTACATTCTACGGACGCGATCGCGGCGAAGAAGGTACAGAGTTTAAATCAGACTTGACCTTTGACTCGTTCTTTGACCGTGCTGAAGGTTGTAGCGCAGAATGGTATTATGTAATGCAAGACGGATTTTGGTATGTAGGTAACACATACGAGCATGATGTTAAGTTTTATAAGAAACTTGTTTTGTTGAGCGAAGCATTGGCCGCAGTCAAGGAAACAGCATAATGTTTATCTTACTGGGAATGTGCGTTGGGGTTTGTTTAGGTTTTGTAATACACCTTTATTATAAGGATAAAAAATGACTAACATAGAACTAGCAAAGAGTATTCGCAATGGTATGTTTGCGGATCGAGGCACTGACCTCAATGAAGCATATAACTATGCTTTTGAAATAATGAAAGGTAATCCTCAGGCCTTAACTGGCATGATGGTTGTATTAAACACACTCAGCAACGTTATCCTTGAAAACGAAAAGGAAGTTGCGTAAAGGATTTAAAATGGAATATCAACGACGATATGATGAACAAGGTTTGGTAGCAGTATTGATCTCCTCTGGCTTTGGTGCTGGTTGGAGCTCTTGGGCTCACGATGATGAACGAGAAGGCCTGTTGTTTGACAGCCGACTAGTTGACTATGTGTTGTCCACTGGCAGTGAAGGCTTGGCAGACTATGCAGAGTCCTTGGGCTATACAAGCTACACTGGCGGTGCTCAAGACGTAGTGGTAGAATGGTTGGAATCTGGCACACGATTCTATGTGTCAGAATATGACGGCAGCGAAAGCATCCGTACATTCGACCACTTGAGTCACGTAGCATAAGGAAATAAAATGGCAGGATATCAATCAGTATTGGCACTTCGCCGCCTTGAAGAAGAAGTTGATAAACTTGGCTTCATGCTCTGCGACCCAAAAACAGGTTGGGGTGGCGATGACTTTAATAACTTGGCGGGCATTAAACCCAAAGATGACGATGCCCTGCCAATTTATACTCGTGATGCTGAAATCTTCAGAGGTACTTTAGAAGAACTTCGAGTGTGGGTTCGTGGCGTTCAATGGGCTCGAGAGTATGACCGTATGCTCAAAGTCAGTGACGACAAAACACGAGCAAAGAAAGAAGATGCTGAACGTGCTCGTCAGTTTAGTGCTAAACAAAAACAGTTGCTAGAAGAACTTAAAAAGGACCACACCGATGACCAAACAAAATAGATTCCTTGCCATGTGGGACTGTGATGGTCTCGAGTGTTTGTTTGACATCACAGATTTAGAAGGCGATAACTTTATGGCAACGCTGAAAGGCCAAACACATAAAACTCCTTTTAACATCAGCACAATGATGATTAGGGCGCGAGCAAATAGTCAACGTAGTTATGAAATTTATGCATTTAGCACAGATGACACCATGGACTATGATTTTGTCAAAGATATGTTTGAATCTGATCCACAGATCATTGTAAATTCTATTCGTGAGAATGGTAGAAAACTTTACAGTGATTATACTCCAAATACCAAAAAGGTCATTGCTTGACTTTGCTTGTAAAAGAGTATAATATATGCAAAGCAATATCGCTGGCAAATCTTGCTGATTTAGTCAATGGCTTTATTCGGCAGGGTTGGCAACCTTTTGGCAGTGTAGTGCAGGTAGCTGGCGAACATGGTATTAGAGAATACTGCCAAACAATGGTGAAATATGAATAAAAAACTTAGACAATTTGAACGAGAATCCAAACTTGAAATCTTCGGGCTTGGAGCAAAAAGACATCTATGGGAAGCCGCTTTGACCAAGTATGCTGAATTGGTTATTAAAGATTGTATTGAAATCAACAAGCAAGAACTTTCATTTACAGCATTTGAGAGATTGATGAACAAATATCAAGAAAACTTTGGAGTTGAAGAATGAAAAAAATATTCTATGAAAAAGTCGGTCGCAGATATAAACCTGTGGCAGAATACGACAATGACTATCTTGACAGTTTTCCTAAAGGTGCTCATTTGGTCTTAGTTAACCCTGGTATTAGTAGTCGTAGGTTTCGCATTGATCCAGCTCTTGCTCCAATGATTGCCGCAGGGCATTATGCCGAAGATGCTATTTGTGATGCACTTCGCAGAGCCAGCGAAATGAAACCGCAACGCACACCTATTACTACAGGTCAACTCAAGGCTTGGAAAAAACTAGCCAAAGAGTTTGGTGATGAATTATGTCCATTGATGCAGGCCAGTGCCAGAGATTTGGCAGAAGCCGGAGTGCAGGCCATGCAAGTAGAAGCAGATAAACTCATGCAAAATGCCGCAGTAAAAGAAGCCTATGATCATTTTATGTTCTTGGCCAAGTTGACCTACGATGAAAATCAAAACAAAGCCCAACGGTAAATGTATTTTAGAGTTTGAAGAATTCTACGGCATCCACTTGAGTGAAACAGTGGATGCCGTTGTCGACTTGGCCAAAGCTCACAGTGCAAGACGCACCGCGTACAACATGTGGGAATTCAAAGATCAAAAAACAGCAGAAGAATTTATATTTTTATATAAGCTAACACATGAAAATAAAAATTAAACGCACAGACAAGCGTCATACTGCCTATGACAGATTTAAATACTATGTCGAAGTTAAGAACGATGTTTGGCCAGATCGAGTTGCTGTACACGAAAAGTTTTTTGAATTGAGATTATGGTGCTGGGAAACTTGGGGACCAAGCAGAGAAGTTGATCAATACAGTTTAGATTTTGAAAATACTTTTGATAAAAATAGTCATTGGGGTTGGTTAAATGATCAATATAGAGCAAGACTGTATTTAGGCAATGACGCAGATGCTGCCTTCTTTACATTAAAGTGGGCATGACTGAATTCAAAATATATCGCAGTCTTGATAAGGTATTGGATATAGTTTATACTCTACGCAGTCAAGGACTACAGCAGGGCAAGGACTTTGATTTTACCTGGGTTCCAGAAAATAACCATGGATTTTATCACGAAGAAGAATATAAGAAACACGTCATCTTTACTTTTTACAATGACGAACTTGCTATGATGTTTGCACTAAAATATGGATCATAAATTATACCCTTATCAACAACAAATCTTAAAAAATATTGTATCGGGCGGTACCAAGACTATTATTTCTTCAGGCAGGCAATTAGGAAAAAGCCGTGTAAATCAGTGGATACAATGGCTTCCGGATGATGCTACGAACTATCGAGTCCACAGACAAGCCTTGGTAGATAATAAACCGTGGTATACGGTTCACTGTGGCAAAGATGTGTCCGCTTGGATCCGGCAACAACCATGCAAAGACAAAGAATGGCATCAGCACATCGATGCTAGGTGGGATATGTATGTGTATGCATTCGATATTACCGAAGAACTTTATATGTTGTTAGTGCTAAAGTTTGGAAAATGAAAACCACAGACATAAAAAATCTCATAGACAATGTAACCGAAAATTTAAAAAGTCGGTGGGACTTCTATCGTCATGCCGCTTACTTGAAAGAAAAGAACTGGACTGAAGAGCAATATCAAGACTATAAGGATCCTGATAGAAATCTACGTGCCTCCCGTATTAAAGATTACTATCACGGATATCCTTATATTGTGGTATTCGAAAGTTCCCGTGGCGATCCATGGACAAGATATCCTAGTTGGGTAGAAGGCTACAAGGCTTTATCAAGGTGGTGTCAAAAAAACTGTAAAGATAAATTCCGCAGTGATATTCATAGAGTTATTCGAGCACCAAGTACTGGCAACGAATGGGAGTTGAATGACATTGGCGGCGGCGATGCATTGTTTTTTGTGTTTAAGAGTCAAGAAGATTGTTTTATGTTTACATTAAAGTGGGGCGGACAATGACAGCAATGAAAATTAAAGGGCATGGCCCAGCAGTTGCCGCCGCTACATGGCTTAAAAACAAAGGTTGGCAATATACAATGAAATTATCTAATAATAATCCTTTCAGTGCTATCTATGACATAAGTATATCAAACAGAGAACAAGCGATGATATTTAAATTAACCTTTGGAGCCGAAATTGTTTAAACGAATTCTATTAACATTATGTTTGCTATTTGCAAACAGCGTATATGCCAACAGCTACGGGCTCTACGACTTTGACAACGTTCGATATGAGCACAGCAGAAATACCACAGACGTCCGCAGTATTGCCAGCATAACAAAACTATTCACAGCTTACGCGGTTGTAATGAGTTTAGTAGATTTAGATGAAAAAGTCAAAGTACAAGGGAAATCTTCTGGCAGATTTGCTCGTGGCTCTTATCTACAACGCAGTGAATTGATGCGGGCCATGTTAATGAGCAGTGATAATTTAGCCGCAGAAACATTGGCTCACGCCCACCCTGGTGGCTATGACAAGTTTATCGAAGATATCAACGGGCATCTCGTACTCAATGGATTTAAAGAAACTAAAATTGTAGACGCCACGGGCTTACTGGCAGGCAATGTCAGTACAGTAGATGAACTGAAAGAGTTTTTGTTTATATTACGCAGGATAGATATCATTAGATATTACAGTAGTGGAAAAATACATTCTGTTAAATATCAACCACCAAAGAGCAAAAAGACAATAACTATTCAATTAAGGAATACTAATCCGCAGATTTTTACCTATGACAGTATTGTGCTGACCAAAACAGGATTTACCAATGCCGCCGGCAGATGTTTGGCAATGCTAGTAGAAAAGAATGGTGTGCTGTATGCCATGATTACATTGGGTAATAAAGATGTTAGACAGCGAACTGGTGTTATCAACGAAATGTTTAATGTACATGTGCAATGACCGAAGTACGAGTTGATTGGCAAGCCGGCGATGATGTTCCTATATGGGACGAAAAATGTATCAGGATTATAGAAAGTTTTGGTTTACCTGGCACAAAATACGAAACTCAACTAACTGAGGATTATATGATTTTTCATTTTAATGATCCTGAAGATGCATTAGTAGCAAAGTTAATGCTGGGCGGTTAACTCATTAACAAACTCTAGCAATAGATCGTGATGACGACCACAATGCCAGTATTGATTAATGTATTGATTGGGTTTTTCATACCAGTACTGTTGACTCTCTGGATGGCATCCAATTATACCAATTCTGTTTTGTATGATAGCCATGGGATCTCCGTTGGCATAAGTGGCAATGGTTTTGAATTTACTAGTATCTCCAACCAAAGCACAGCCATCATAAAAGAACATTTTTTCTTGTTGGCCTTTCCAATTCACTGTGGCCACAGTTGAATAACTTCTACGAACATCTGCATTAGGTCTAGTGATATATTGTTTAGGTTCGACGCCGTCTAAAATATCAAAGTAATTGCTACCTGCCCAATAAGCACCCATGCAAATTCCAAGATAGTATCCACCAGCGGCAACAAAGTCTGCTACTAGATTTTCCTTTTTTCGTTTAAAAAAGTTATTATAACTTTCACTGTCCCCAATGCCTCCGGGAAAGGCTATGACGTCGGCGTTATCGAGCAAGTCTTGATTAAGTTCGTTTTCAGAGAATAAAGTGACATTATAATTATTACCCAGCGATTGTATGATTCCATCACAGCAGTCTTGCGAACATTCTGGATGATGCCTGAACAATACTATATTCTGCTTCATACCAATATTTATTAGCACAAATTCTTTTAGCCTGTAATCTTATTGTAACACTGTTTTTATTAAATACAACATCGCTGGTCAGCGGCGTACAATGTGATAAATGGCTGACACTAAGAGCCCCATGGGCTCTTTTTTTATGGTTAACAGCGTTGTAATCGAATTTTGGTTAAATATTACTATGACGACTAAAACATATCGCAGTATTTTTATCAGTGACATACATTTAGGTACAAGAGATTGTAAAGCAGAAAAACTAAATAACTTTTTAAAACATAATACCTGCGATACCTTATATCTAGTGGGTGATATAATAGATGCATGGCGAATACAACAAAACAAATGGCGTTGGAAACAAAGTCATACCAATGTTGTTCGTAGAATACTAGGACATGCAAAAAGAGGCACACGAGTTATATATGTTGCAGGCAATCATGATGAATTTCTTAGACCAATGATACCTTACGGGTTTAGCTTTGGATCAATTGAGATTTGTAATCAAACGGAACATATAGGTGCAGATGGACTGAGATACCTTGTTGTCCACGGTGATCTGTTTGATGGTATTACAAGACTAGCACCTTGGTTGTCATTTTTAGGAGACAGGGCATATGATTTCATTTTATCGCTTAATAGCAAGTTCAATTGGATACGCCATCGCTTTGGTTTTGGGTATTTTAGTCTTAGTAAATATCTCAAACATCGAGTAAAAAAAGCCATAGACTTTATGTTCAAGTTTGAACATAATCTTGCCGGCTACTGCAAGAAGCGTGGCTTTGATGGCGTGATTGCAGGACATATTCATCACGCAGAAATCAAAGACATTGACGGCATTAAATATATGAACGATGGTGACTGGGTCGAATCATGTACCGCTTTAGTGGAACATCACGACGGACGTTGGGAAATCATCACGTGGACCAAGGAGAAAGATAATTATGAAGCTCAGTGATAAAATTACCATAGTGGTGCCTTGTAAAAACGAGGAAAACTATATTGCACATTTATTAATGCACTTACGTCAGCAATCAATTGGCAATACTAGAATTATTATTGCAGATTGTAGTACAGACAATACACGAGAAGTTATAGAAATAATGAAGGGTGAATTGAATGTTGAAATCATCGACGGCGGCCCTGTGTCCTTGGCCAAGAACAATGGTGCCGCAATGGTCACTACTCCTTATATCTTATTCATCGATGCCGATGTTCGATTCTTCAAGGACTCAGTTATACAAGACGCTGTTAATATTATCGAATCAAAGAATTTAGATTTAGTTGGATTGAAAATTAAGTGCTATGATCGTGATCCAAGAGCCCATCTTGGATTCATTATTTTTAATACTATAAATCATGCCATGAAGTATTTTTCACCTTTTGCTGTTGGTGCATTCATGTTAACACGCAGAGACAGGTTTGAGGAATATGGCGGCTTTCCTGAAAACTTTTCAACCAGCGAAGACTACTTCTTGTCCCGCAAGTACAGCCCACGAAAGTTTAGAATTGTCCGACATCATTTTGGACAAGACAGTCGCAGGTTCAAGAAGATGGGTTATATGGGCATGGCCAAGTATCTTGTAAAAAACTTTGTCAACCGCAACAATAAAGCATATTGGGACAGCTTAGACTCTTCAAAATATTGGAGTTAATTGACACAAATTCATTTTGGTAATATAATACTATTTTACGAAAGGAAATAGTATGACCGTTACTGTAGCAAGAATGAACGACAGAGTTGTCGAAGTTGTCAGAGTTGCTGATACTGTTTCCTTTTCCACCGAGCGTGGCTGGGTCATGGTCTGTTTCGACTTTGAAAAAGCAGAGCGTAAAAAAAGCGAATTCCGTTGGGTACCTGCGAGCACCCGATTTGACTGGGTTCGCACGTTTGCTTTCTAAACCCAATTAATTGACACAAATTGGGTTTGGCTTTATAATACATACATAGTAAACAAAAAGGAGAGCAAAATGGGTTTAAGATACGATACATTAGGTGAGATGATTACTTTAAACGAACAAGAAAAACGTGAAGTTCGTATGTATGGCGTCACTGAAAAGGGTATGCGTGAAGCAGTTGAAAGTTCAATTACTTTCAAACTTTCTGGGCCTATGATGATGGCCGCAGGCATTCTCAGCGATGCACAAGAAATGATTAACACAGAGTACGGCGAAGTTGATTATATGCGAGCTGAAGATGCTCGTCAAGCGATTAATCGTGCTAAGTGGATCATGTTTGAATACATGGACAAACCACGTTAAGGAACTGTCATGGGTTTTGTAGTTTATAACAAAGAAAACGGCCGAGGAGAACGGTATTACAAAACCGAATCCGTGGCCAAGTCACAGGTCACTCGTCATAACAAAGAATTGGATTGGCGCGGCCGACCTGTGCCAGAATGGGCACATTGCTCATATCTCGAATATGAAGGTATTCTAATGGGAATGAATGATTCCACTTGGTGTATGTGGAAGTTCTTCCAACAAGGAAAATTTGTCACTAGTTGACACAACAAGGAGTCAAAATGATTATCAGCACAGAATACAGTATGTTTACAGATCAAGGCAATCTTGCCGTTGCGGCCTTGGTCAACTATGCCCGAGTGGCAGGACTTACTTGGCCCGAAACTTATCGTTGTTTGGAATCTCTGTCTAGAAACGATGCTTATGGAGAAGCCACGGACACCGCGGTGCGTGAATGTGTCTATAGTGCTCTTGGATTTGAGTCGAATTTTTATTGCTAAATTGACTGAAATTGGTTTTGGTGTTATAATTAATACTTAGCAACAAGGAGATGGTATGAAAGAAATCAAAATTAAAGTGTTCGGTGATTCGGGTCATGCTTGGGCCCGCTTCCCCAAAGCTCGCTTGGTCAAACTTGGCATCGCTGACAAGATCACTCCATACAGTTATCAAAATGGTGTGAATGCCTTTTTGGAAGAAGACTGTGATTTGTCCACACTGATTAACACCTTGCAGGCCAAAGGCTTTAAAGTCAAGTTCGAAGAAACTTACACCTTCAAACGAAGCAAGATTCGCGGCTATTGCAGTTATCAGCCTTAATTGACTGAAATTGGTTTTGGTGTTATAATACATTATCGCAACAAGGAGTAGACATGAAACTTACTACAGCAATCTCAGTTTTAGAAAAAGATGCCAAATTTTTGGGTATGAACTTTCTCAGCTATATCAAATTTGTCAGGGACAACCCATTGGCTCAAACTCAAAAAACCATGGACGCTTATCGCGTGTTTACCGCAGAGGCTACGGCTTTCTTTGCTTAAGGATTGATGATGAAAACACTTCTAGCAGTGGCTTTGATTGCCACAATGGTTACAGGTTGTGCTACTGGTTCTAATTCACGAGATGCTTTTATAGAAGCAGACAAGATCCGCAGACTCGAAATGGATGTTAGATTAGAAAAAGCACGAGAACTTGACCGTAAAATACAAGAAATCAATCATCGTCGTATGGTTGAAAATCGAATTGCAGATGAACAAGACAAAAAATCTTTGCGTGAAAAAGGCTATGTTGTCTGCGAGAAATATTCAACTTACTCTGCTTGCAAATAAATTGACACAAATTGGGTTCGGTGTTATAATTAATACTTAGAAACAAGGAGTTGATCATGGGTTATCGTGTTATGAATTCTGTGGACAATATGCGTGAAAAGTATGGTGCCCGCAAAGGTTTAGAAGGTCCGTTCAACTACGATGGTCGCGTTCTTTACTACGATCCAAAAGAAGGGAAATATTATGACCCTTGTAGCGATTTTTATATCGAGAACGATGAGTTGGCTATCATCATGAAAATGTCTAACGTCTAAGGAGCAGACATGTTACTAGAACAATCACAGTCAGTTTATTACAACGAACGTCACGGTGGTCCATACGACCGCGGCACAGCCGACAGTTATTACGGTCGTGATTATAACCCACACTATTTCACTGGCGATTCTTTTAATAGCACTCGCATTGAATTAGCTGACATGTCAGCACAAGAAATCATAGCATACACCGCAGGCTATCGTGACAACGAAGCCAATGGCGACAAGAAAGAATGGTAAATCCATTTAATTGACACAAATTGATTTTGGTAGTATAATATACACATACAGCAACAAAACAGGAGTCGAAGATGGCATACGTTTCCCAAGAATTGAAGTCAAAGTTATCCCCCACAATTAAAGCGATTTGCAAGAAGTACAAAGTCAAAGCGTCTATTGCAGTTCGTCATCACAGCACCTTGGTGCTCAACGTCAAGTCCGGCAAGATTGACTTCATTGAGAACTACATCAAAACTGATGCTGACAAGGTTGCGGCCAATAAAATGTCCCCAGACACCATTGCTCACATTCGCAAAAATCAAAGCCTGGATGTAAACACTTATTGGGCACACGAACATTATTCCGGCAAGGCCAAACAGTTTTTAACTGAAATGATTTCAGCTATGAAAGGCCCAGACTTTTTTGACCATACTGATGCTCAAACTGACTACTTTCATTGCAGTCATTACATTGACATCAACATTGGCAAGTGGGACAAGCCCTACATTGTTGAAACAGTTTAAACAAAAGGAACAATCATGACAGACTTACGCAAACAACTCGACGCCGCATTGTTACAAGTTCAAGAAATTCTTGACGAACATTTTGAAGAAAACGAAAGTGTACAAGACGCTTTTAATGCTCTTGCCTGTGCCATTGACGACGAAATGGCGTCATTATACTAATGATTTAAATTGACACAAATTGGGTTTGGCGTTATAATATATACATACAGACAAAAAAGGACTTGAAAATGCGTACACCAACTATCATTGACGGCTTCAAAAACAGCCAAAAATTCCGTGTTATTTTTAAGGGCGATGGCAGTGAAAACGACATTGGCCTGTACCTTACAATCAAGCAAATGAGCGAACAATTCGCCACAGTCAACGCTCGTAGCCTTTGCTATGAAGCATTAAATATATTGTCAGTTGAACGTGATTTAGCCAAGGCTCTTCGCACCAAGCAAATCCCCAACGGAATTGGCACTACAATACGGGGCAAGCAGATTCAAGTGGATTTAGTTTAAATTGACACAAATTGGTTTCTATAGTATAATATACACATACAGCAACAAAAGGACATCAAAATGACAGCATTTACAACTTGGGAAGACATGACAGAATTAGAGCAGGCTCAATGCACATTCTGGGATATGTACAAGGATGCTCACGGTTTCCGTCCACGTCACATTGATACGTCTACCTGGACACTTGAGCAGTTCGAGCAAGAGTTTGTTGAACTGTCAGAAGTGATGAAAGCCAACGATATCCAACAAGGTATTGAAGAAGCGATTGCCACTGAGAACTTTGAACGCAGAGTTGCAGAGTTGCTGACTATGGGTGCTAAAGATTATGAGATGGCTTTGCGTTGGATCCACGAAGCTGAAGAGACCAACGGTGACGACAGTTACCTTGCTTGGACTTTAGGCTTGCCTTATCGTTATTTTTCTAAACAAACCCAAACAGTTTAATAGGAGACACTATGTCTAATAAATTACTAGTTCGCTTCCAACGTCAAGTTGAATCTCAGAATGCCACACTGGCCAAGTTCAAGCTGGCCCTGGACAAAGATCCAGCTCACGCTCTTACTTGGGGCTTGGATGCTTTCCGCAGTGCCGCAACTCTTAAAGTTCTGAATCAAATCGTTGCTTCATTGGAAGCAGGCCATGCAGACATGGACAACATCAAAGCCACATTGATGGATCGTGTTTTGCATCGTAGCAAATATCCTGCTCAAAGCACTAGCCCAACCAGCAACCTCATGGAACAATATGAGTTGTCGGCCTGCGCTGAAATCCTGTCAGATTTGCAGTACATAGATTAATTGACTGAAATTGATTTTGGTGTTATAATATATACATACAGAAACAAAAAGGACTTGAAAATGCGTAAACAACAAATCGTCAGTGGAATGAATAATAGCCAAAAGATCCGTTTTATTGTCAACGGTTTTGGTATGTATTGCAAGGTCTCTGACATTGAAAACTTTGCTACCAGCCCACATCGTGTTGCAGTTATTTCAGCATTACAGCATCTACAATGCGACCGTGATTTGCACAAGAGCACAGGCAGAAAAGACATCCCAACAGGCTTTGGTACTCGTAGTACATTCCAAGGTGTTGACATTGATGTTCAGGTAAACTTGGCATGATAAAAGAATTATTGAATCCCATTGAAGTCATGCAAGTGCAAATTGATTTAGAAAAGCGTGGCATAAAGAATTATAATATGCAAGCAGGCAATGATTGCATTTGGGTAAACTACGGTATGATTAATTGTTATTATATCTTCCGTGATGGCAAGATTGCAGATGTTCAAGTTGATTGATCATGGACACAATACTAATGTTTATCGGAGTGATTGTTTTTATTGCAATCAAGTTTTGGCTTTTAACTAAAATCTAAAGGACTTATAATGTTGACAATTCAAGAAATTAATAAAGCAATTATGTTTGGCAAGTTCAGCAACGAGGAACTGATCAGCATCGGTGATGCGCTCAAGTTTAATCGTGCCCAACTGGTCAAGCAGGTCAAAAGAAGTGTGACCCTTGGCAGTACAGTCAAGTTCACCAGCAACCGCAATGGCATGACTTATGTTGGTACTGTGGAAAAGATTGCCATCAAGTATGTCACAGTTCGTGATTCATCTGCTCGTGGACTTTGGAAAGTTCCAGCAAGTATGTTGGAAGTTGTGTAATGTCTACTTGGTTTTTAGTTATCTTCCTTTCATTGCCCACAGGCGAAAGTGTGGATAAAGTTGGAATTCCTATGAAAGGCACAGTTGAACAAAATTGTGTCAAAGACAAGCATGGTATTTGGCGATATCCTCAAAACATAGAAGGTGTTGATCGTCATAAAATTATAACAGTATGCGTCACTGAAAAACATTGGCGCGGTAAAGAATAATACTTTTAGGAGATAAAAATGTTAGATAAATTCATTGTTTGGTTTGGCAATAATCGTAGAGCTATTGGTTACAGCATTGGCGGCATCAATGTGTTAAGCGGAATCAATTTCGCTGTCCAGGGAAATTATGGTCTGGCTTTGTTATGGTTGATCATTGGTGGTGCTATAATTCTTGACTCCTACGAATTCAAATGAATAATAGAATCGAAGACTTGATGTACCAGTCTGGACTCACTGCCAGCGGCTGTTGGGATGAAATGGATGACTATGCTCATACTGCCATTGAAAAGTTTGGCAAGTTAACTGTCGAGGATTGTATCCAAGTGTTAATCGATCGTGGCTACACTGATGCGGCTCGTGCGTTAACTGAAGCACATTTTGGCGAAGAACCTGAATGGCAAGTATATAAATTTCCGGAGATTTGATAATGGGATTCTTTAGTTGGAAGTGTGCCAAATCTGAAAAACCAGTGATGGCAGAAGTTGCAGTACAAGGAACTCCTTGGAGTTTTGCCAGCGATGTTATTGTACTGTTTAAAAACGGCGATCGTATCAGCGGCACTTATGATGGCTATGGTCGAGTCGATGGGTTCGAACTGGTTGACCGCCCAGAAGAATCTTGGCGAATGATCATAGAACGGTATTACAACGGAGAAGCGTTCGAAGAATTGTCACAGAATAAATATGATCAAGGACAGGGATTCTTTTATAGTGACGAAGATTTAGAAAAAGAATTTAGTATTTCATAAATGAAGTTTGCCAAAGATTTAGATTTACATGGTGTGAGACACAGTGATGTTGACCGACTTGTAGAAAACTATGTCTACTTAAATCAAACTTCTCTACCTTTAACGATTATCTGCGGCAACAGTAATACAATGATTCAACTGGCCAGAGATGTTGTCAATAGAATTGGCTGTGAAGTAATAGAACCTAGATTTGGTATTTTAGTAGTTACAAAGATTTGACAGTTCGTGCATTTTAGTATATAATAAGTTTTTAATAACAAAAGGAAGTTTATGAGTTTGGTCCCAATGGTTCTAGAGCGCACAGGTAATACAGAACGTGCCATGGATTTGTATAGTCGCTTAATGCGCGACCGAATCATCATGTTGGAAGGCGAAGTAGAAGATCAAATGGCCAACCTTATCGTGGGTCAACTATTGTTTCTTGAAAGCGAAGATGCCAGCAAAGACATTACAATGTTTATTAACAGTCCCGGCGGCAGTGTAACAGCTGGTTTGGCCATCTATGATACCATGCAGTTTATTAAACCAGATGTATCTACCTATGTCATGGGACAGGCAGCAAGCATGGGAAGTTTCCTAGCACAGGCAGGCGCACCAGGCAAGCGTTTTGTGCTACCAGAAAGTCGTACAATGATCCATCGTGTTAGTTCAGGCACACGTGGCACCAGTGGCAGTGTTCACGTACAGGATCTACAGTTCGAAGATCAAAAACGTAGCTTTGAAGAAAGTGTGCGAATCAACAAGCGACTAACAGAATTGTATGTGCGTCATAATACTGCTGGTAAAACATATGATGAACTATTTCAAACAATGAAGTTTGACACATTCCTGTCTGCGGAAGAAGCTGTGGCAAGTGGTTTGGCTGACCAAGTAATTTACAAACGACCATGATAGACTTTATCACTGATACAATCTTTTGGTTCGCTGTTTTTTGGCTGATTATAAAAATATGGGAAAAGTATCTTATTGCTAGGAATATTATCCTACAAGAAGAGATCAAAGAAATGACCGAGCAAATTAAAAATAATTTTATTCGCGTTGACATTGAAAAACATGACAATATGTTTTATTTGTACGAAAAAGATACTCGAGAATTCATTGCACAAGGCAGTAACTTTGAAGAAGTTAAACAGCGATGTGAAGCCAGGTTCAAAGGCAAAGCAGTGGTTGCCGATGAAACTCAAATGAAAATGTTTGGTTTAAAGTAATTTAGATGTTGACAGCCGTCTAAATCAGTGTTATAATAAGGCTGTGTTTTAATTTAATAGGATAGTAAAATGTCAAATATGACTTGGACAGTGACTTGTGGTAAATTCCGTAAAGTGTTTGAGGACTTCCAATCAGCGAAGGCCGAAGCAGAAAAGGAATCGTGGCTACAGGACCGAAGTGCGGAGATTAAAACTAACTTGGGCAAATCCAAGCGAGTTAAAGTTCGCAAGCCATACAGCTTTGCATAATGGGATTTAACGTGTCTTGGAGTGTTAGCAGAATACGAGGAGACCTCCAGACGATGAGCCGCGAATGCCGTTATCATGGAAATGACGGCTATACTCAATTTGCTATCAAGAAGGATTTAATGGAAATTAAGTTTCTTCTTGATGACTTACTTGAAAACTGCCCAACGTTTGTTGGTGAAGAAGAATGGTTGCATGAGCGCCTAATAAACAAACTTTCAAAATGAAAATCAAAGTAGTATCAGATTTGCATCTAGAGTTTTCAGATGTAGATATTCCCAACGATGAGAACTGCGATGTTCTTATTCTCAGTGGCGACATCATGACCGCCGAAGATCTACATAACCATCCAGAAACAAGTTATGGCGTGTACAGTAATGTCAACTTAGATAACCTAGGTCGCAGACAACGAGTAGCATTACGATTCCGTGACTTCCTCAAACGTTGCAGTTTTCAATTCCCACATGTAGTCTATGTTGCAGGCAACCATGAATTCTATCACGGACGATGGAATGCCAGCATTGATCATCTACGTGAAGAATGTGCCAAGTTTGACAATGTGTATTTCCTAGAACGAGATATGAAAGTCATCGATGATGTAGTATTTGTCGGAGGTACCCTTTGGACAGATATGAACAACTACGATCCGTTGACTCTTCATGCCGTACGTGATATGATGAATGACTTTAGAGTTATTAAAAAAGATAAAGAAGGCTTTACTAATTTAAAACCAGCGGACACTGCTTTTCGTCACAAGCAGACTTTGGATTATATCAAACAGATTGTCACAGAACATAAAGATAAGAAGTGCGTGGTTGTCGGGCATCATAGCCCCAGTCATTTAAGTACTCATGAGATGTATAAAAATGAAACTATTATGAATGGTGCTTATCATAGTAGTTTGGAGGAGTTTATATTAGATCATCCGCAGATTGTAGTGTGGACACATGGACATACTCATTATTGTTTTGATTATGTTATAGGTGAGACTCGTGTTTTTTGTAATCCCCGAGGATATGAAGGACACGAGCCGGACAGTGGTTGGGACAAAACTAAGTTTATTAATATTTAAGGACTAATATGATTACGTTAAAAGAATGGATGGAAGTGGTCGAGTATCGCATCACAGAGGGCAGTAACTTTATGTGGGACTGTTATGGTCCCGATAGTTATAGCCTTGACAGTTGGAGTGGTGAACAAGACGGAAATAGTTTCACAGTCATCTTTGATACAAAGACACAAGTTGTCTATGAAGTTCAAAGTCATGATTACAAAAATCAACGAGCATATCGTTTATGCAATCCTGATTTCAAATCGGAACGTGACACTGAAAGCACTGACCGAAACGTGGCATTGAACCAAGCATGGGACGATGTCAACTATGTTGATTTGGAAACAGATGATGATTGGATTCAAAAGGCCCTGGCCATTGTTGCAGGTGAAGACTATGATACTCGTGTTGTTATTCCTTTGGACTTGGAAGATGACCTAGTCTTTACTTTGATGAAGATGGCACATGAACGTGATTTGACATTCAACGAATTTGTAGAAGAAATTCTACGCGAGCAGTTGACTAAACTAGGTTTCAAACTTTAATTGACATGAATTGATTTTGGTGTTATACTTTACATATGAAAGTTAAAGTACAAAATCCGCAGTTTAATCGTCCTGGCATTTGGATGTTTGACCAACCCGAATTCTTCGAATACGAAGGCGACGAGGTACAGGTCAAATGGCTAAATCCTGGACAGATTGCACTAAGCACTGGCAATCCAGAATTTCCGTTTAGGGTATTAAATAGGTCAACTATTGTTTCTATAAATAATCAAACAATAGAACAAAAAGAATCCGCGGTTAAAACTTTTACTGTCAAAGGCAGTAAAGGCGATACTTATACAGTAACAGTTAATTCTGGTGCAAGTCATTGCACTTGCAGTGGATTTCAATTTAGAAAATCTTGTAAACATGTAAAGGAAGTTGATTATGCGTAAAATAGTATATAGTACTTTAGTACTAATTGCCCTTTCTGGTTGTGCCACACATCAGCAAAGTAATGAATTGACTGGTGCAGTTGTCGGCGGAGTAATTGGTCGTCAGCTTGGCGGCACAGGTGGAGCCATACTAGGCGCTGGCATGGGAACAATAATTGGCGGTCAACAACCAACTCAGCGTGGTCAGACAGTGTATGTGGAACGACAAGTCATTGTTCCAAATCGCAGTTATCAATGCCAGCAGTATGCAGACCGTGAACGTAATTGCTGGAACATGAAATATCGAGATACCCGTGCTATGTGCATAGAAGATGCTCGTCAGCACTACCAAAGTTGCATGTATCGTTAATTGACATAAATTAATTTTGGTGTTATAATAGTTGTATTGTAACAAAAGAGGTGCGTATGGCTTATTCAACTAGCAAAAAAGTTGCCTTCCCCATTGGACTTGCATGGTCGGCTATCTCTGCCGCCGATCGTATCAACGAAGGCAAATACATCAATCAAAATACTTACCCCCGTCCAGATGGTGCCAAGTTTAACAAAGACTTGGCCATGAGTTTTTGTGAGAACCCAGGTGCAGTTACAGATGAAGATAAAGAGTTTGGTGAAAAACTTGCCAAACATTTTTCAGGCCTACTGTTTAAAACTTTGTCAGGTCCCATTGCCAACGGCTTTATGGCTACCATTGCCAACATTATTACCATGGAGTCAGTGGGAAAATATGAAATTGCTTGTATGTCCTGTTTAGTGCAGACATATCGTAAAGACCTTGAGCGTGAAGTCAAGCAGGAAAAGAAACAGACGTTCATAGCCACTTCGATGTTCGTTGGTACAGAAGCCAGTAAGCACGAACTTGACTTAGAAATTATTGATACATTTTACAGCAAAAACTATAACATCTTTATCAATACTGCCACAGACGGAGTAAATATATTTAAGTTCTCCACAGCACATGGCCGAGATATTTTCCCTGCCAACGAACGGATTCGTGTTAAAGGAAGTGTAAAGCGTCATGACATTGACAAATACACTGGTGTCAAGGAAACTTGGTTAACCCGTGTCAAAAGGATCTAAAATGGAAGTCAGCAGAGTATCACAGCAGTCAATTGAGATTTACAATAAAAATTTATTTAAGCAAGCAGACATCCGTCATGCAGAACGAATTCTCGAAGAACGTAGAGCTAAAGAAAATTCAACCATTGCAGAACAAAAACGCATTGAAATGAATTGTCGTATGAATCGAGCTGGACAAAATGTGGATAAAATGGCATGATTAAACTAAACGTATATGAGTTAAACAAAATTAAAAGTATCTGCGAAGATGTGGGTACAGAATACTTTACACTGGAACAAGATTCCAGTTCGGGAATTGGTAGTGTGCTAACAATGACCTACGAAACAGAAATAGCAGATTATCCTGCAAAAGTTTCTATCGAAGTAAGTGGAGTAGATTCATGGTAATTAAAATTATTACCAATCGAGAAGGCAGTATCAACTATCCCTGGGAACCGGGTCTGCTCGAATGGCTACACGAAAACTATCCCTATAGCGGCTACTATATCAAGGAGATTGAATATGCCTAATTGGTGTTCTAATGTTGTTACACTTACTCACAGTGATCGCACGATGATCAGTCGTGCAGTTAAGTCTGCTCAGAAAGATGCTTTATTTAATGAATTTGTTCCTGTGCCACAAGCACTGGCGGACACCACAGAAGGTTCATATGGCGATAAGCTAGAACAAGCAAGACTAAATGATCTGCGTGAAAGTAATCGTAGAACATATGGTTATTCAAGTTGGTATGATTTTGCCATAGGTGAATGGGGTTGTAAGTGGGATATTAGCAATGGCGGCGATGACTACGAAATTAAAAAAGTCGATGCTGGATATGCTGTTACTTTGAGCTTTGATACAGCATGGAGTCCTCCTATTAATTTTTATGACAAATTAGTGGAACTTGAATTCGATGTAGAAGCAATGCACTACGAACCGGGCATTGGATTTTGTGGCCAATATTTTGATGGCAGCGAAGAAAACTACGACCTAACCAGCTTGACCAGCGACGAAGTTAAAGAACAAGTACCAGAAGAACTTGACAACACCTTTGGTATCAGTGAACAAATGGCTGAATATGAAGCCGAACAAGAGGAAGAAAATGAATAAAAAAGTAGAACTAGATTCAGACATCGTGGATCGATTGGCACTGATTAGCTTATGTGATCATCGCAATTATCTCATTAATTCTTTAGAAGGCGGCATGGGTTTTTTGCACCCAGACGATCAACAACGAAATGCAAGATTGATTGGTGCATTCACTGAAGTTATTAATTACTATGGTGGCAAATAAATGATCGATAAAGAACTAACTTTAACTTGCATTGACAACGGAAAGAAAGTACAATGTCATGTATTAGCTTTTAAAGAACATGCATTCATGGATGTGGCAGTTAATACAGTTCGTATTAAATTGACTTATAATATGGGAACGTATGCTGGTAGCTTGGGTGGCTACGAGTTTAGCATTAAAGAAAATCAACTGCCACAAACAGGCAAGGAGTATCGACGATGAACACACGAATTAAAGAGTTGGCTGAACAATGCTGGGACAAGCGTCCAGAAGGCCAACTACATTTTGACAATGAAAAGTTCGCCGAGTTGATTGTTCGAGAATGTGCCAATGTTGCTGATGACAATTATATACATCGTGGAAGTAGAACTTGTGGGCTAGCAATTAGACTACATTTTGGAGTTGAAGAATGAAAATCGGAACAAGTCTAGGTAAGTGTGTTCGAAGTATACTTGCCGGAGAAGTCAAAGAAGAAGATGTATTGTTTATTGTAAGCAATACAAACTGCCCCACCTTGGAATCATTAATGAATGTCATCGAACATTACTACTATGAACATCAAGGTAGTCGTGGCAGATCTGCCTATGATATGAGCGCACACAGCTTGGCCGATGCCTGTGCCGTTGCTCAACGTTTGTTTGAAAGCGGCAAGCTACATCAGCCTAGAGCAGTTGCCAAGGGCATGTATAGCAATGCTCATGCCTTGCAAGACACTTGGTATGACATTGTGCCTAGTCCTGTGTCAGACAATGAAAGTGTGCAGTCAGCGTGGAATCACTACACAATGATCAAAAGTCTTGCGGCATGAAGTCGTTGACAACAATGTTGAATGATGTTACAATCAATACATAAATAAAAGTAGTATATAATTATTTAGGGACTTTAGCTCATGTTGGTTAGAGCAGTGGACTCATAATCCATTGGTGCTGTGTTCGACTCACAGAAGTCCCACCAGAATTTGCGAGTATGGAGAAATTGGTAGACTCAAGA
>Ga0209088_10000593_pt1 | contig 25088 bp, 29 predicted proteins | sample S_140625_EF_Meta_FD_187324 | JGI IMG/M metagenome (GOLD analysis project Ga0209088, IMG submission 187324) | Freshwater microbial communities from Lake Simoncouche, Canada to study carbon cycling - S_140625_EF_MetaG (SPAdes) (version 2) | ecosystem: Environmental > Aquatic > Freshwater > Lake ... | reverse complement strand
CCTGGGCGCCACTCAGAGGCGAGGTACTCGACGTCCATTGGGTACCAGCGGCTCTTGGCGTGGCATAGGTCAGGGTCGCCCCTTTGCCCCCCGGTCCGCCATTGACACGGCCATTCACGGTGAAGACGTACTCGGTTCCATTGGCCAGATTGATAATCGTTGCGGGCGACTGGACGCGGATGACGACGCTACCCCCCGCCAGATCGGTCCACCCTTTGCTCATATCGGTCGTCGTCGGGGCGACGCTCTTGGGCGCGTAAAAGAGCCAGTATTCAACCGCCGGTTCGGCTGCCCAGGTGATGATCGCGCTCGTTTCGCCCGCTTGCACCGTCAAGGCGTTCGGCGGGCCAGGAGGGTCGTTGCTAAGGCACCCGCCGAGCAATGAGGTCGTAAGCCAGATCGTTGTCAGGAATTTCAGGACACGAAGGAACATGGCGGCTTCCGGAAGGGAAATTTGAAACGGGAGAGGAGCAAGGTCGTCAGAATCAGAATCAGAATCAGAATCAGACGCCAAATCAGACAGATTCCAGCCCCTCATTTTGAGCGGGCTTTGCACTTTTGGGGGCAGTTGGGGGGCTCGGTTCGGTATGTAATTTTTGCGCTGCTCGCTCGGTGGCGCCTGTCACCAACGGTTCCAGGACGTCCAGCGCGCGTTGCAGGGCCGAATCGATGGCGGTTTGCTGGTCAAGGCTCGGTCGCTCTAGCACAAAGTCTTTGACATCTTTCCGCCCGGGATACAGAAGGCGCGGGTGTCCAATACCCAGTCTAAGCCGCCAGTAGGCGTCGGTTCCGAGGGCTGCGGTCGTGTCTTTGAGTCCGTTATGGCCCCCTGAACCACCACCCCATTTCAACCGTGCAACGCCGGGTGCCAGATCGAGCTCATCGTGCGCGATCAAAATGGCCGCAGGATCCAGCCGATAAAAATGAGCAACGGCTGAAATCGCCCGACCGCTCAGATTCATCCACGTCATCGGCTGGAGTAGCCAGACTGGCGCACCCGCAACCGTCGCCCGAGCCATCCGGGCCGAGAAGCGCGACTCGGTCCGCAGAACGACCTTGGCGTTCGCAGCGATCCGGTCAACGAACCAAAAGCCAGCGTTATGACGGTCGGCCTCGTGTTCGGCGCCTGGGTTACCAAGCCCAACGATCAGTTGAATTGCCGACATCGCTGTTTCGGGCGGAGCGGATAGGGATCGAGGACCCGAAGGCTCGCCCCTAAGACCAGCCCGCCCCTGCAGTCACGCTACCGGGTGCGCGGCTGACGGTTACTTTTTGCCCTTGCCTTTGCCTTTTGCGGGTGCGGCCGCCGCGGCAACGACAATCTCTTCGACCGGTGGCGGGATCGTGACCGTGAGCACCGATGGATTCTCGTTGCGGCGCAACACGGGCTTGACGCCTTCAGGGAATTTCAGGTCCTTGACGTGCAGGGTCGCGGTTGAATCCAGCGCGGCCAGGTCGACCTCGATGAATTCCGGCAAGTAGGCCGGAAGACAAGCGATGTCGACTTCATTGGTCACGTGGGACAGGATGGCCGCCTGGGCCTTGACGATCGGCGCGATGTCAGCATTGACGAAGTGGAGCGGCACTTTCATGTGGATCACGGTATCGGCTTCGACCCGCTGGAAGTCGATATGCAGCACTTGCTGCTTGTAGGGGTGCCACTGCACATCACGCAATAGAACCCGTTGGCTTGCGCCGTCGATTTCCATGTCGAGAATCGAGGCATGGAAGGCCTCCACCCGCAACGCGTGGAAGAGCGGGTTATGCTCGATTTCAATCTGTACCGGCGACGTTTTGCCACCATACAGAATGCCGGGGACCTTGCCATCGTGGCGCAGGCGGCGGCTCGCACTCGTGCCTTGCGCAGGTCGGGTCGTTGCAACGACTTTCATAGGAATACTCCTGAGTGATACTCCGGACCGCGCGACCACGGACCCGGGGGTTAAGAAACTGAATCGCTGGGCTGGGGTTTATTCGTCCATGAAGAGAGAGGACACCGAATCGGCCCGATTGATACGGAGGATGGTCTCGCCCAGCAAGGCGGCGCAACTGATCACCCGAATTCGCGGGCAAGCCACTCCGTCGGCAGCGAGTGGGATGGAATCGGTCACCACCAGCTCGTCCAGCGTGCTGGAGGCGATCCGCGCGATGGCGCCACCCGACAGCACGGCGTGCGTACAGTAAGCGATCACGCGTTTGGCTCCGTTGGCTTTGAGCGCGTCGGCGGCTTTGGTGAGCGTACCGGCGGTGTCAACCATGTCATCCATGATCAGGCAGGTGCGCCCGTCGACCTCACCAATCAGATGCATGACCTCGGAGACATTGGCTTTGGGCCGGCGCTTGTCGATGATGGCGAGGTCGCACTCGAGCCGTTTGGCGATCGCCCGGGCACGCACTACACCCCCAACGTCCGGGGACACGACAATCGGGTCTTCAAACCGGTGCTGGGCGATGTCCGCGAAAAGCACCGGCGAAGCGTAGATGTTGTCGACCGGAATATCAAAAAACCCCTGAATCTGGTCGGCATGCAGGTCCATGGTCAGGACCCGGTCAACGCCGGCAATCTGCAGCATGTTCGAAACCACCTTGGCACTGATTGCGACCCTTGACGAGCGCACCCGGCGGTCCTGACGGGCATAGCCAAAATAGGGGATCGCCGCGGTGATGCGTCCGGCCGACGCGCGCTTGAGTGCGTCGACCATGATCATCAATTCCATGAGATTGTCATTGGTCGGGGCGCAGGTGCTCTGCAGCACGAACACGTCCTTGCCGCGGACATTCTCGAGAATCTCGACCATGACTTCACCGTCCGAGAACTTACCCACCCGAGCCTTGCCCAATGGGAGACCCATGTGCGCAGCGACGCCCGCCGCGAGCAAAGGGATCGCGTTGCCGGTGAAGATCATCAAACCATCGGGTTCGAGCGCTTCGCTGTGGCGGCGGATGTAGGTGGGCGTACTCAAGGGGGCCCGATATGCGGTGAGGGGTTCAGGTGCAGGAGACGATGACAATTAGAGTGGCTGGGGAGGAAGGACTCGAACCCTCGCATGCCGGAATCAAAATCCGGTGCCTTGACCAACTTGGCGACTCCCCAAGCGCTGCAATCAGTGCGCCACCGTCCCGATCATGGGATGCCGTCGCAGGGACTCGCATCGATGAACGTGCCCCACATCAGCCCCCGTGACCGCTTCTGCAATGGACGCTGCGATCGATGATGAATCGGTTGCAGCGAACACGCAGGCTCCAGAACCCGACATCCGGACCGCCGAAGAATCAACTCCGAAGTCGCATGCCACTTCCTGAAGCGCAGACAGTGCTTTCGCCACCGCGATATACCGCTGGAGCACGGACGCCTGGAGATCGTTGTGACCTGGGAGGCGGCGTGGCGCCATCGATTGCTCGCTAGCGAAGCCCGCTAATGTGAGCGGTTTCGTGTTTCGTGTCAAATTTGGGTCCGCAAAAACGACAGCTGTCGGCACCTGAATGGGCGGTTCGATGACGACGTAATGACGCTCGGGTAGGTCGATCGAGTGCAGCTCCTCGCCAATTCCGACCGCATAGGCGTTCTGGCCGCGAACGAAGACGGGCACGTCTGCGCCCAATTGGGCCGCAAGACCAGCAAGGCGGTCGACCGGCCAGTGCAATCTCCAGAGCTGATTGAGCGCGAGTAGTGTGGTGGCGGCATCCGAACTACCACCGCCAAGGCCTCCACCAACAGGTATTCGCTTTTGCACCCGGATTGTGACCCCGAAGTCGGGGTCATCGGTGGCGCCGGCAGTCGTTCTGAGCAATTTCGCGGCGCGCACCGCCAGATCTTGTTCGATCGGCCAGTCGCCCGAGGATGCCACGATCCGGCCATCGTCGCGCGGCTCAAAATCCAGCCAGTCGAATAGGTTGATGAGCTGAAAAACGGTCTCAAGCAGATGGTAGCCATCGCTACGTCGCCCGGTGACATGCAGGAATAGATTTAGTTTGGCAGGCGCTGGGCACTGCAGGAGGGGTTCAAACTGGGCGCGAGTCATCGTGTCATCGTGTCATCTTGTCGTGGCTTCGGGCGCTCAGGGGTCTAAGAGCAGTCGCACCCGAATCCGGCGCTCGGGCATCAGGGCTGGGCTTGAGTTCAAATCGGCCGGCCATTCAAGGGCCCATCGCCGCGGCGGGTCGATCCGAATCCGCCACTCGGAGTCGATCGCGGATCGGGGCGTTCCGTCCTCTGCCCGCTCCGTCACCAGGGCGAATTCGCCATCGAGCCAACGCTCCATTTGCGTGACCGGGAGCCGCCAACCCAGCGCGCGCGTCATGAGTTCATTTGCATCCTCGGCCAATTCGATCTGGCCATCGGCGCGCGTTAAACGGGCGCCCTCGGCGCTCATGTCCAGTCGGGCCAACACCTGACCCAACGGCCCGAGCAAATCAAGCCGGCGTCTCGTCGCATAGCGCTCGAGGGTGAAACGACCACTGGCTGGGGCAAGGTCTGGCGAGCCCTCGATAGCAAATCGTCCGGACCACACGCGGTCGGTGGGGCCCGCTTCAAGGGTGTTTGAAGCCGGACCCAGGCGGGCGTTTGAGCCTGGGAGTGTGCTGCAGGCTGATAGGGCAGTCAGCCAGACCACCAAAACGGCCCGGGCGCCGATCTTCAGAGCGAAGCACCCAGGCGGTCGCGCGTCTCGCGCAGAAGTGTGTTGCTTGGGTCGCGCCCGATGGCTTGATTCCAAATGGTGATGGCATCGGACCTGCGGCCCATTCGCCAGAGGACTTCGCCCAGATGGGCGCCAATTTCCGGGTCGGTCTTGATTGCCCACGCGCGCTGGAGCCAATTAAGGGCTTCCTCTGTCTTACCCTGCCGGTAGGCGACCCAGCCCATGGAGTCCAGTATTTGGGGGTCTTCCGGTGCCAGTTGCACCGCCCGCTCAATCAGAGTCCGGGCTTCGTCGAGCCGGACATTGCGGTCCGCGAAGGTGTAGCCGAGCGCGTTGTAGGCGTGGGCATGGTTCGGGCGCAGCACGATGAGGCGCCGCAAGTCACTTTCCATGCGATCAAGTCGGCCCAGGCGTTCGCCGAGCATGGCGCGGTCGTACAGGAGTTGGGGCTCGTCGGGCTGGGCGGCGAGGCCTGCGTCGACGACGTCGAAGGCCTCGGCGGATCGACCGTCTTCGCGCAGTAGTTCGGCGCGCGCCTGGACCACCCGGGTTCGGTCGCGCGGCGTTCTGGGTTCGGCGCCTGAGAGAAGGGCACGGCCGTCATCGGCGCGTTTGAGTCGGCCCAGCAAAATGGCCCGGTGCACCAACGCCTCAACTTGCTCGTCGCCTTCGCTGACCTGTTCGAGCCAACGCAAGGATTGTTCGGGCTGGCCCTGGTCTTCGGCCATGCGGGCCAGAAACATCCAGCCGGCGTTGCGTTCCGGGCCTGGTTCGCCGGGAAGCTCGACCCAGCGACTCATCAACTGTACCGCCTCGGCGGGGCGTTTGAGCTCCGCTGCCAGATGGGCCGCTGCAAACAGCGTCGAGGGGTCGTCGGGCTCATCCGCCAGGGTGCGGTTGAGCTGGGCGAGTGCTTCATCGAGGCGGCCATCAATGGCATAGAGCCTGGCCAGCGCGAAACGCGCTCTTGGTGCCTTTGGTTGTGCGTCCACAAAAGTACGTAGCAGTGCGATGGCTTCCAGGCGACCCGCCGTATCGACCGTAAGCACGGTGGCAGCGGTGAGTGCGACCTCTTCGGAGCCAGGTCGCAATGCGGCGGCGCTGCGGATTTCGGCGGCGGCCCGGCCCTGATTACCCGCCGCGTGGGCGAGCGTTGCGCGGGCGATCCGCGCAGCCGCTTGATCGAGGTCCAACACACTGACCCGATCGAGCAAGGCCAGGGCAGCCGAGCGGTCCGGTGCCCGCAGAAGGTTTCGGGTCAGGGGTCCGTAGCGTTCGCTCAGTTGCTCCTTCTTGCGGGCAGCCGCGAGCTGGCGCGTGATCAGGGGCTCGGCACGTTCGAGTTGGCCATTACTGAGCCACAGGGTTTCGAGCGCCATTGCCGGCATCGTGGCCTCGGGTTCAAGTTCTAGCCAGAACTCGGCGGCTTCGATCGCGCGCCCCCCAGATCGGTCGGTGAGGGCTAATTCGGTCGCCCGTTGCGCTGCCTTGGGATCTCGGGTTTCGCGCGCCAAGGCCAACCAGGTCGCCGCCGCAGTGCCAATTTGACCCCGTTGTGCGGCGATCTCAGCGGCCAGAATCTGAAATACGCGCTGTGCCGACAGGGCATCGTTGGAACGGGCCGGCACAGTCCGAGCGCGGCTTGGTCGTGGTTTGCTGGCGGCTTCCGTGTCGGCCACGAGACGCGTGTCACGGTCCAGCTGGCTCGCGGCGATGCCGTGCGGCATCCAGCCGAACATGAGAGTGGCCATCAACATGGGTAGGTGCCAGTGTTGTCGCCAGCGTTGTTGCCAGTGTTGGCTTATCCGGTGCATCCGTTTGGGAAAATGGGCGCAAGTCATCGTGGAATGGTAGGGTACACCGTTGAGTTGTCGCAATGCCTGAGCTTCCTGAGGTTGAAACCGTTCGTCGTGGTTTGGCACCACACATGACGTCTCGCGTTGTTCGAGAAGTGTGTGTGCGGGTGCCGGCATTGCGCTGGCCGATTCCGGCGGATTTATCAGAGTGTATCCGGGGCGAGCGGGTGCATCAGGTTCGGCGGCGAGGCAAATACCTCCTGTTCGAATTTTCATCCGGATGGATGGTGATCCATCTCGGGATGTCGGGGAGTTTGCGCTGGGTTGACGCTCAAATTCCCGTGCGTAAGCACGACCATCTAGACCTCGTTTTCGATCACGGTCTTTTGCGCTTGCACGATCCAAGGCGGTTCGGCGCCGTGCTTTGGCATGACCGCATTGCAGGGCCTGTGGAGGCGCATCCGCTCCTGGCGAGGTTGGGGCTGGAGCCACTCAGCACGCCGGCCGAACAGATCGGGCAGCGCCTCTATGCTGGGACGCGCGACCGCCGTAGTTCGATCAAGGCGGTCCTGCTGGCGGGGGACCTGGTCGTGGGCGCCGGCAATATCTACGCCTGTGAAAGTCTTTATCGGGCGCAGATTCATCCGGCGACGCGGGGCGGGCGTATTAGTCTGTCGCGCTGTCAAAGGCTGGCGGTGGCTGTGCGCGATACCTTGTCGGATGCACTGGCCCGCGGTGGCACCACCCTTAAAGATTTTGTCGGTAGCGACGGCGCGAGCGGCTATTTTCAGATCGATGCCTTGGTCTACGGCCGCGAAGGGCAGGCTTGCCGGCGCTGCGCAGGGACGATCCGGCGCGTTGTTCAGCAGCAGCGCGCCAGTTTTTATTGCCCGGGTTGTCAGCACTGATGCCGCACTCGAGTTCCGCGAGCCTTGTCCCGGCGTTCGATCGCGGAGGGTTCGCCGACCGCGTTATCCATTGGCAGTTGCACAGTGGTCGCCACTCTCTGCCGTGGCAGGCAACTCAGGACGCGTATCGGATTTGGCTCTCGGAGATCATGTTGCAGCAGACCCAAGTGGCCGCGGTGCTCAGCTATTACTCACGTTTTCTCGAGCGTTTTCCGACATTGTCGGTGTTGGCTGCGGCGACGCTCGATGAGGTCATGCCGTTTTGGGCGGGCCTTGGTTACTACAGTCGAGCGCGAAACCTTTGGGCCTGTGCACGCGAAATTCAGGTGCGTTACGGGGGGCAGTTCCCATCAGACCCGGCTTTGTTGGAGGCGCTGCCGGGGATTGGGCGCTCGACCGCAGGTGCAATTGCGGCGTTGGCCTTCGGGCGGCGGGCGGCAATCCTCGATGGCAATGTGCGCCGAGTCTTGAGTCGGGTGTTTGGCATCGAGGGGGACCTGACCCAGGGAACGGTTTTGCGTGAAGCTTGGTCGCTGGCGGAGGACCTGTTGCCGCGGGGCGACGGGATCGGTCCCTACACGCAAGGTTTGATGGATCTGGGCGCGACCGTCTGTACTCGCGCTCGACCCCGCTGTGAGGCCTGCCCCCTGGCCAGTGACTGTATTGCCCGGATCGAGGATCGGATCCGAGATTTGCCGCAGGCGCGCCGACGCGCGGCTCGGCCAACACGTGAACAACGCTGGCTGGTTTTGCGGCAGGCGTCATCCATCTGGCTTGAACGTCGTCCGGAGCGCGGCATCTGGGGCGGGCTTTGGTCGTTGCCCGAACTCGAACTCTGCGCCGATGTGATGCAGTCCATCCGCCATCGGGGGCTCAATCCAAAGGGCCTTCAGGATTTGCCGGTCATCGAACACGGGTTCACCCATTTTGTGTTGCGGGCCTATCCGATTGAGGTGGAGGTGCAAGGCGGCTCGCCGGACTATGCAGTCCAAACGGCGCCCCATGGCCAGTGGCTGGACTTGGACGAAGCCACTTCGAAGGCTTTGCCTAAACCTGTGGCTGACCTTCTGCGGACACTCTGCAAGTAATCAGGCAGCCCCGCGAATGGCCAGGGACCTGTGGCGAATCAGGACCTGGTCCTGACGCCGAAAACGTTTGGCGATTTCTTCGACCAGATAAACCGAGCGATGTTGCCCGCCGGTACACCCGATGGCTACGGTGAGATAGCTCCGGTGCTCGCGCAGGTAATGGGGCAGCCACCGGTGCAGGTAGCCGTTGATGTCATCGATCATGGCCAACACGGCGGGCTCTGCATGCAGGTACTCGGCCACTGTGGGGTCGAGTCCGGTCTGATGTTTGAGCTCGGGCACGTAGTGCGGATTGGGCAGGCAGCGGGCGTCGAAGACCAGATCGGCATCGAGCGGAATGCCATGCTTAAAACCAAAAGACACGAAAGAAAGCGTCAGCAGCCGGTGGTCGGCCCCCACCACTTCCCGAATCCATTGGCGTAAGGTATTCGCTGGGAGGTCGCTGGTGTCCAGAACAATCCCCGCCTCATCGATCAGGGACATCAGCTCGCGCTCCTGTTCGATCGACTCGATCAGGGTGGGTTCCACGCCGTTCTGCGCCTGGAGCCGGAAGGCAAGGGGGTGACGCCTGCGGGTTTCCGAAAAACGCTGAACCAGGGTGTCCGTTCTCGCATTCAGAAATATCACCTTGACGTCATGGCCCTGATTGGAAAAAGCCGCGATGTGATCGCGCAGTTCTTCGGGCGAATCGTCCGTGCGCACGTCGATCGCTACCGCAACCCGGTTGATCCCCCGAGTCGCCATCAAGGGGGGGATTTCGCTCAGAAAACGCCCTGGCAGATTGTCGATACAAAAATAGCCTTCGTCTTCGAGCAAACGAAGCGCGACCGACTTGCCCGAACCAGAAATTCCGGTAATCAGGATCAGTTGGAGTCGCACGGGCGCAGGCTCAATCGTCAAGGGGTTCTCCCGCAATGGCTCGTCGCTGTCGCTCGGCAAATAGTTGGGTCGTTTCGATCCCGCGCAATTGCAGGATGGTATTGCGAACCGCGGCTTCGGTGAGAACCGCGAGGTTGCGACCGGCCGCCACGGGCACGACGACCTTACGGATGGGGACTTCGAGTACCTCCTGTGTTTGGGCTTCGAGGGGCATTCGCTCAAAATCGCCGTCGAGTGCGCCCCGGCGAACCAATTGCATGATCAGCTTGAGCCGCATGCGTCGACGCACTGCGGTCTCCCCGAAAATGGTTCGAATATCAAGCAGACCCAGTCCGCGTACCTCGAGCATGTTGCGCAACAGTTCGGGGCAGCGTCCTTCGATTGCGGCAGGTCCGACCCGCGAGAATTCAACCGCATCGTCCGCCACCAGGCCGTGGCCACGGGAAATCAGCTCCAGTCCGAGTTCGCTTTTGCCCAGTCCCGAATCCCCTGAGATCAGGACGCCCATCCCAAGGACGTCCATGAAGACCCCGTGCATGGTCGTGGTTTTGGCCAGCGCTTTGGCGAGCCAAATGCGCAGCGAATCGATCAGACGAGCGGCGGCCAGTGGCGTGCCATAAAGTGCCATGCCAGCCGCTTTGCAGGAGGCAAGCAGATCGGCCGGCGCTGTCAACTGATCGGCAAGGATGAGCGCAGGTGGGCGCGCAGACACAAGTTCACTGAGCATTGCGACACGACGTCCAGCCGAGCAGTTGAGGTACCACTTCAGCTCGGCCGGCCCGATCACCTGGATTCTGTCGGGATGGATCAGGTTGAGGTGGCCCACGAGATCGGACGCGTCCGACGCGGTGATTTCCCGATCCGAAATTGGGGCCCCATTGAGTTCCGTCAAGAAGAGCGTTTCGAGATTGGCCGCAATGAGCCTCTGAAAGCTGAGCGGCATCATCGAGCCCGGTTCAGGCGGCCGGGTGTTGGGGTTCCCAGGCCGATAGAAGGTGGTGGACCTGGATCGGATCGTCCAGCGTCATCAACGATTCCCGGATGGTTGCGTCCGACATCAGTTCGGCCAGCTCGGAGAGCAGCGTCAGGTGCTGTTCGGTTGACTGTTCGGGTACGAGAAGGAAGACGAGCAACCGGACCGGAAGGCCATCGGGTGCGTCGAACGGGATCGGTTCAAGGCAGCGGATCACGCCCGCAGTGGCTTCGCGCAGACCTTTGATCCGACCATGGGGGATCGCAACCCCTTCGCCTAACCCGGTCGAACCGAGTCGCTCGCGAGCAAAGAGGGCATCGAAAACCCGTCCACGCTCCATGCCTTGATGATTCTCAAACATGAGCGCGGCATGCTCAAACAAGCGCTTCTTGCTCGACGCCGGCAGGTTCAGTTGGACATTCGACGGCGACAAAAGCCGGGCGAGTTGGGTCATATCAGGGCCACCTCATTCAAAACAAGAGTAACGCCCTGACCGAGCCCTGTAAACCGAGGTTGTTGCGTCGCAACAAACCCCGGTCGCCGCTTACTCCGAGCCAAGTGCTTCGACAGCATCCTGATGTTTAAGCGCCTCATGTGCAAAGCCAAACCGCTGGGCCTTGTACTTGGCGACCTGACGGTCAAGTTTGTCGATCAGTTCATCGATAGACGCGTAGAGATCGGGGCCCGAACACTCGGCGAACAGGTCGCGCCCCCGAACATGCAAATTGACTTCCGCCTTTTGGACCAGTTTGTCGACCGAAACAATGACGTTGACGTCGATCACCTGATCAAAATGTCGTCGGATTCTTTCGAGCTTGCCGGTGATGTACTGCCGCAGTGCCGGGGTGACGGCGACGTGGTGTCCGCTGATGGCGAGGTTCATGGTAATCCTCCTGCTTGCACGGGGTCAGGCCGGGATGGCTGACCCTCGGATGGCGTCGGCCTGGTGGCGAAATCTGGCTAAATGAGTGTGGCAGAACGGCGGTCGCATCACAACGCCTTGCGCTGGGTGACCGCCGGGATCCGAAGGGATTCGCGGTACTTTGCGACCGTTCGTCGGGCCACAACAATCCCCTGCTCGCCCAGCATTTCGGCGAGCCGGCTATCGGACAACGGTTGCCGGACGTCTTCCGCCGCGACGAGTTGTTTGAGGAGCGCGCGAATTGCGGTACTCGATGCTGCGCCGCCCGTGTCGGTGGCGACATGGCTGCCGAAGAAATACTTGAGTTCGAACGTGCCGGTCGGGGTCAGCATGTACTTTTGCGTGGTGACACGGGAGATGGTGGATTCGTGAAGTCCCAGCACTTCGGCAATCTCCCGCAGGACCAGAGGCCGCATGGCGACCTCGCCATGGGTAAAAAATTCGCGCTGTCGTTCCACAATTGCCTGAGAGACCCGCAGGATGGTGTCGAAGCGCTGATGGATATTCTTGACCAACCAGCGCGCTTCCTGCAACTGCATTGAGAGGTTGCTAGGGCCCTTGTTGCGGCGCAAGATGCGGGAATACAGATCATTGACCCGTAGACGCGGCATCACGTCGGGGTTGAGCGCCGCAGTCCAGCCGGCTTTTGTGCGACGCACGATCACGTCCGGCAGGACGTAGGCCGCCTCTTCGCCATCAAAATCCTGCCCTGGCAGCGGTTGAAGGGTTCGGATCAGGGCCTGCGCGTCGCGCAGCGTCTGTTCGTCTTCCTCATGGTCTTTGAGATTCAGGGCCTTTTTGAGACGCGTCCAATCCCGCGCGGCCAGGAGCGGCAGGTGATCCTGGGCGATCGCGCAGGCCGCCTCCCAGCCGTCGACCGAAGGCCACTGCCGTCGCGGCAGCCGCTTTAGCTGCAGGCTCAGGCAATCGGCGAGGTCGTGCGCGCCGACACCCGGCGGATCAAAGCTGCGCAGCAGATTGAGCCCAGCCTGCATTTCGGCCAATTGCAGTTCGCCAACTGTTTGCCAGGCTGCGTTCGGCTGCGCATCTTCCGCCCCCAGGAGCTCATTCAACAGGGCGCTGGCCTCGTGTGCATTGCGCGCGCTCCAGCCGGCAGGGGCAAACGTCAGCAAGAGTTTGAAGAGCGCCGGTAGTTCGGTGTTCTGAGTTGCCGTTGCGTCGCCGTCATCGAGAAGGCGCAATTGGAGGGTCCTGAGTCGATCGATCAGGTCGGCAAACAGCGCCTCGACCGACGTGCTCAGCCAGCCGTTTTGATCGAGTTCGCCGATCAGTAAATGCACGAAAGCAGCGTCACGCGGGCTACACCGCGCGGCACTCAATTGCTGCAGCAGATGGGCCTCAAGCGTTAATCGGGTGCCGGCGCCCTGGGGCCTTTCGCGGTCATCGTCATCATCGTCTCGATTGCGTCGATCGGCGCCCCAATCGAGTCCCTGGTCAATTCCGCCATCGGTGCCGCGTGAGTCGGCATCCCGCGAGTCCGAATCGCTGCCGGCCACGCTCCCCTCGGTGCCGACTGTTCCGTTGTCGCGTTCAAACTCGCTGGTCGGGTTCGTACTGCTTGCGTCGCCGCCTTCGTCACGGTTGTGATTGCGCTCATTTGGGTCGGTACCTACGGCCAGGGGCGCGTTGGAGATCGGGGTGGCCTGCGCATCCAGGCGCAGCATCCCGTCCATCGGGTTGTCGATGCGCTCGAGCAGCGGGTTGTCGACCAGCATCTGCTCGATCTCTTGGTTGAGTTCGAGCGTCGACAATTGCAGAAGTCGAATGGACTGCTGTAATTGCGGGGTGAGCGCAAGGTGTTGCGAAAACCGGAGCTGTAGCGACTGCTTCATGGGAGGGCGAAAGAGCGGGCGCTGGTTGCCCTAAGATACGCCCTGCAGAAGCTTCGTGCCTTACATCCGGAAGTGTTCGCCCAGATACACGCGGCGGACGCCCTCATCGGCAATGATTTCGTCAGGGCGGCCGTAAGCAAGAACGGTGCCGGAATTAATAATAACCGCTCGGTCACAGATTCCCAAAGTTTCCCGCACGCTGTGGTCCGTAATCAGAACGCCAATCCCCCGATCTTTCAAAAAACCAACAATGCGTTGAATTTCGATTACGGCAATCGGATCGATCCCGGCGAACGGTTCATCCAGCAGAATAAACCGCGGCTCAGTAGCCAGCGCACGCGCGATCTCGACGCGCCGCCGTTCGCCACCCGACAGGGACAGCGCGCGATGGGTTCGCAGATGCGTAATCTGGAGGTCGTCCAACAGCTCGTTCAGACGCCGACTCAGGGGCCCTGGCGCCAGTCGGCGACCCTCTGGACCGGGTTGTAGTTCGAGGACCGCCGCGATGTTCTCTTCGACCGTGAGCTTGCGAAAAACCGAAGGTTCCTGCGGTAAATACGATAAGCCAAGCCTGGCCCGACGGTGGATCGGCAAATGACCGATCGCTTGACCATCGAGTTCAATCTGCCCGTCATCGCACGGCACCAATCCGACCATCATGTAAAAACAAGTGGTCTTGCCCGCTCCATTGGGGCCGAGTAAACCAACGACTTCGCCACTGGCAACCTCGAGAGAGACGTCATGGACAACTTCCCGGCCTTGGTAGCTCTTGCGCAAGTGGGTTGCGCGGAGCCTGCTGACGTTACTCACGGGTTACTCACGGGCGGATCGTTGGGCCCGCGGCTGGATGGTCACTCGCACCCGACCATTGGGATTGTCGGGGGTCGTCGCGGCCCCGGCGCTGTCCACTTCGTAGACTTCGGTGCCCGTGTTGTAGCGGATCCGTCCCCCTTGAACATCATCGACGACGCGCGCGCCGTCCAGTCGGCGCAGCTGCGCTTTCTGGGAAAACGTCGCGATTTCTGAACGGCTATCCCATTCGATTCGCTCCCCCTGTCCCTCGACCCAGCTCTCCGAGCTGGCGTCCCGGCGCTGACGCAAGGTCGCGGGTCGACCGGTCGCAATCGCATTCTGGGTCCCGTCACGCTCTTCGCGAAGGACGATCCGATCGGCGCGGATCAGCAGTGATCCCTTGCTGAGCGAGACTCGTCCATTGAACACGTTGACCTTATTGAGGTCATCGTAATCAAGTCGGTCCGCCTCAATTTGAAGCGGGCGCTCCCGATCAGCCCGCTCGGCGTGGGCCATCGGGGTCTGAGTCATCAGCACCACTGTCATTAAGACGGTGGGGACGAACTTCAGCACTTTGGGGATCTTCAAGAGTTGGGGGATCTTCAAGAGCAAGGATTCACCGATTCAAGATTGGACGCTGCGGGGAGCTGACCCACTGACCTCGAACCTCTGAGTGCAACTGCAGGCGTCGGGCCGCATTTTCGAATTCCAATCCGATCCCGGTCAAGTTTGAGCCGCCGCGCTCGATCCGGACAAGCCCCTCGGCGCGCGCGAGGTCTTTGTCCGCGAGGACGTCGAGTTGCTCGGTCTCGATCTTCAAAGCCGGACCTTCGCGGTCGGCTGCGCGGGTCAAGACAACCTGGCCACTCAAGTGCGTCAGGTCTCCCATCTCGAGAGTCTTCGCCTCTTGAGCCCTAATCACCAGGGTTGGACGTCCGGGCTCAAGGCGAACAAGAATGGGTTGTACCAGTTCAACCGCATCATCCTGCGGGCGATGCTGCATGCGCTGCGCGGTGATTTGCCAAGTTGTTTTTTCGGTCAGACCGAGACGGATCAGACTGAACCCTTCAATGAACCAGTCAGGGCGTTCAGGGTGACTGGCCTGCCTGACTGGGCGATGCTCGCGAGCAGCCTTTTGCGCTAAAAAACCCGTCATGCCGGCGAGGATCGTTAACATCCCGATGGATGCCATCACCGGCAGCCGCTCGCGCAAGCGCCAACTCGAATCCGGGTTTGACCGTGGCGGTCGCGTAGTCGCGTTTATCCCGGTAATCGCCTTCATCTCGTCTAACCGGCGGAGCGGCCATGGCCGTCGCGATAACGTGCCAGCAGCGCACTGCGCTGGCCGCGCCATTCCAGGAGGATCTCGGCAAATTCCCGCACGGCACCATGCCCGCCCCGACGGTTAGATACCCAGTGGCAAAGTGCGCGAACGTCAGGTTCTGCATCGGCTGGAGCAGCCGCCAATCCGGCGATCTGCAGGGCCGTTAAATCCGGCCAATCGTCTCCCAGGTAGGCAACGGCGTCGAGGTCGACGCCGCAAAGGTGAGCCAGTTCCCGCAGGGCTACGGCTTTGTCTTTAACGCCTTCGAGGACGAGCGTGATGCCAAGCTCGGACGCACGCGCCCGAACCGTGCCGGAATTTCGGCCCGTGATGATGGCCAGTTGAATGCCCGCTTCGCTGAGTAAGCGCAGGCCGAAGCCGTCGCGAACCGAAAAAGACTTGCCGGCATCGCCATCGCGGTCAAAGTGCAAGCGGCCGTCGGTCAGCACACCATCCACATCGAGCGCAAGGACGCGGATCTTGGCCGCTCGGGCCTCCAATGGTAGTGAGGGGGTGCCCACGGCGGTATTCACGCGATCTTGGCGGCCAGGAGATCATGCAGGTGGAGTGCACCCACCACCCGGTGGTCATCCACCACAGCCAGTTGCGTGATCTGTCGTTCGTCCATGCAGCGCAGGGCTTCGACGGCCAATGCGTCGGAGCGCAGCGTCTTGGGCGAGCGGGTCATCACCGAATTAATTCGAATGGAGCCCAGGTCAGTCGATCGCTCCAGAAGTCGACGCAAATCACCATCCGTGAAGATGCCCAGCAGCTGGTCGGGGTCGGTCGCGGTGACCACGAGCGTCATCCCCATCCGTTTGCGGGTGATTTCGAGCAGCGCCTCGGTCAGACTGGAATTCTCTGCCACACGTGGAATTGCTGGCCCGGCCCGCATCACATCACTGATCCGGGTCAGGAGACGGCGGCCAAGGATTCCGCCCGGGTGGGAGCGGGCGAAGTCCGTTTCCGAAAACCCCCGTGCCTCCAAGAGCGCTACTGCGAGGGCATCGCCCAGCGCAAGCGCTGCGGTCGTACTGGTGGTCGGGGCCAGGTTCAAAGGGCAGGCTTCGTGCTCGACGCGTGCATCCAGATGAATATCGGCTAGCTGCGCAAGCGGGGATTGGACATTCCCAGTCATCAAAATCAAGGCCGCGCCCATCCGTTTAATCAGGGGCACGATCGCCATCAGCTCTTCGGTATTCCCGGAATTTGAGAGGGCCAGAAACACGTCATCGCGCGTCACCATCCCGAGATCCCCGTGGCTGGCCTCGGCCGGATGGACAAAAAAGGCTGGCGTCCCCGTGGAGGCAAATGTCGCAGCGATCTTGCGTGCAACATGGCCCGACTTGCCGATTCCGCTCACGATGACGCGACCCCGACATTGGAGCAAAGTCTGACAGGCGCGAGCAAAATCTTCGCCCAATCGAGGGACCAGCGCAGCAATCCCCTCGGCCTCGAGTTGTAATACCCGTCTGCCGCGCGCCAGCATTGCCGCCGCCTGAGCGGATGCCGTGGAGGCCGCTCCGGGTGTTGCCGGTCCGGCTTCGATCAATGCGGGTTCAGGCTTCATTCGTTGGATTATAGGGACAACGGTCCGGGTAGAATTCGCCCGTGACCTCAAACCATCCGACTCCCGAATCAAAGCTGGCCGCTTCGCCGGATTCGATCGCTGCCCTGGACGGCGTCTCTTTCGCCTACCCCACGCCCGATCAGCAGGTGTCGACTACCGGGCGATTAATTCTCGACGGCGTGAGCATGCAATTCGCCCGCGGTCAGGTCATCGCTTTGATGGGTGGTTCGGGCAGCGGCAAGACAACGATCTTGCGCCTACTCGGCGGACAACTCACCCCGACTGTGGGGCGGGTGCTCTTTGAAGGCCGCGATGTGAGCCAACTCAAGCGCCAGGCGCTTTTCGACATGCGCCGGCGCATGGGGATGCTGTTCCAGCACGGCGCCTTGTTTACTGATCTTTCCGTTTTTGAGAACGTAGCCTTTCCGCTGCGAGAGCATACTCACCTACCAGACCAAGCCTTGCGCGACTTGGTTTTGCTCAAACTGCAGGCAGTTGGTTTGCGTGGCGCGGCCGATTTGATGCCCTCCGAATTGTCCGGAGGGATGGCTCGACGTGTCGCACTGGCGCGCTCGATGGCCTTGGATCCCCCACTGCTCCTTTATGACGAACCCTTTGCCGGTCTTGATCCGATCTCACTAGGGACGATCGCGACCTTGATCCGTGAACTCAACGACGCGTTGGGGGCGACCTCCTTATTGGTCACGCATGATGTCGCGGAAACGTTTGCGATTGCCGATCATGTCTACCTGCTGGGCAACGGGCGTATTGTGGCTGAGGGTTCACCAGCCGAACTGCGAGCCAGCCACGACCCTTTCGCACGGCAGTTTTTCGATGCTCAGCGTGATGGCCCCGTGCGTTTTCATCATCCTGCAGTGTCACTGGCCCAAGACTTGGGTTTGAGGGAGCTCTGAGATGAATTGGGCAATCCGTGCCTTGGACGCGGTGGCTGCTGTGGGCCGAGGCTTTCGCCTCGGCGTCGTCGACACTGGGCGCGCGGCCCGTTATTTCGTTCGGCTGTTGGCCGCGAGCGTGATGGCACTTGGAAGGCCGCGTCTGGTGATCGACCAGATGCATTTTGTCGGTAACCGCTCAGTCGCCATCATTATGGTCTCAGGCCTCTTTGTCGGTTTTGTGCTGGGCCTGCAGGGCTACTATACGTTGCGTCGCTATGGCGCTGAACAGGCCCTTGGGGTTCTCGTCGCCCTCTCGCTCGTGCGCGAACTTGGCCCCGTGGTGACGGCCCTGTTGTTCGCGGGACGCGCCGGAACCTCGCTGACGGCTGAGATTGGACTGATGAAGGCGGGCGAGCAGCTTGCGGCGATGGAGATGATGGCTGTTGACCCCTTTCAGCGCGTCTTGGCGCCGAGGTTTGCTGCCGCAATCCTTTGTATGCCCCTGCTGGCGGCCTTATTTTCAGCGGTGGGCGTTCTTGGGGGCTGGTTGGTTGGCGTCCCGATGATTGGGGTCGACGATGGCGCTTTCTGGTCGCAAATGCAGGGTGGGGTCGAGTTTGTCGACGACATCGTCAATGGGGTGATTAAGAGTGTGGTTTTTGGCATCACCGTGGGTTTTGTCGCGTTGTTAACCGGCTGGGATGCAGTGCCAACGCCCGAGGGGGTAGCGCGCGCCACCACCAAGACGGTGGTTGTGTCTTCACTCGCTGTGTTGGGGCTCGATTTTTTGTTGACCGCGCTGATGTTTGGGACGCGATAGGGGTTAGGGATGGATCGAAAGAAAACGGATTTGCTGGTTGGCTTATTTGTACTCGCAGGATCCGCGGCGCTGGTGTTCCTCGCGTTTCGGGTGGCCAACCTCGGAGGCGTTGAGTTGGGCAATGCCCTCGACGTTCGAGCTCGGTTCGATAATGTGGGTGGACTCAAACCCAGGGCACCCGTGAAGAGCGCCGGGGTCACGGTGGGGCGGGTCAAATCAATCAGTTTTGACGACGGTACCTATCAGGCCGTGGTGATGATTTCGCTGGATCGCCGCTTCCAGTTTCCCAAAGACACCTCGGCCAAAATTTTGACTTCCGGGCTGCTTGGAGAGCAATACATCGGCCTCGAACCCGGTGGTGAGGCCAGCATGCTGGTCGCTGGGTCGACCATTGCGATGACCCAATCGGCCGTCGTCTTAGAGAACCTCATCAGTCAGTTTCTGTATTCGAAGGCGGCGGAGCCGTCTTCGGCGGGTTCCGGTAAGGTGGCGAAGCCATGACGTTATTGAGTCGCGGGATCGCGGCTATTTGTGGCGCCGTCTGCATTTTCACTTGCGTCGCGGTCTTGACGATCGGGGCGGTGCCTGTGCACGCGCAGTCGTTGCCGACCCCGTCCACTGAGCCAGTGTCGCTGGCCCCGGCTGACATCCAGAAAACAGTCGACATCGAGGGGTCAGATGAGGACTTCAACGTCCCGCCCGTGAATGATCCGCTCGAACCTCTCAACCGCGTCACACTGGAGTTCAATCAGCAACTCGATGACTGGTTAATCCGGCCTGCCGCCAAGGGGTACGACACGGCTGTTCCGCCGCCGGTTCGGTTAATCATTGCCAACGTGTTTGGCAACGTCGGTGACCTCTGGAGTGCAACCAACAACCTGCTCCAGGGCAAGCCGCGCGACGCGGGTTCGGATGCATTGCGCTTTGCAATCAATACGACATTCGGGCTCGTGGGGGTCGCCGATATTGCTTCAGACTTCGGCTTACCCAAGCACAAGGAAGATTTTGGGCAGACGCTCGGGCGCTGGGGGTTACCGGAGGGTCCATACGTGGTCGTGCCATTGTTTGGGCCAAGCTCGCTGCGCGATGTGGTGGGGACCTTTGCCGGCGATCTTCAGGCCAATCCGTTTCGGGCGTTGCCCGATCCAGGGGCTCGAAATGCGATCACGGCCACCCGACTCGTCGATGCCCGGGCCAGGCTCCTGAGCGGTGACCGACTCTTTGACGAAATTTCGATCGATCGATATTTATTTATTCGGGATGCCTACCTGCAACGTCGCGAATCGCAGATTTGGGATGGTGATCCACCACCCCGTTCTCGGAAAGCACCGCGGCGCTGAGACCGATCCACGTCCACATCTAAACTTCGAGAGCCTGCCCGACATGTTGCGTAATCAAACAAGCTCCCCGCATGCACGCCGCCTGAACGTCGCTGCCCGCTCGTCATTGCTGGGGGTGATGACCTGGTTTGCTTGTATGGTGGGCGGCGCCCTGGAGTCGGTTCCGGCTCACGCGCAGGTGAGTGCGCCGGCGGCGGCCGTCGGATCGATTGAAGCCCCGGATTTGATGGTCCAGCGTCTCAGTAACGATGTGCTGGAGCGGATCAGAACCGATCGGGACATTCAAAACGGCGACTTGCGGCGCGTATCAGAATTTGTCGACGCGACCGTCATGCCGAAAGTGGATTTTGCCCGGATGACCGCGCTCGCCGTGGGCCGCAACTGGCGCCAGGCCACGCCCGAACAGCAAAAGCAGCTGATGGCTGAATTCCGGGCATTGTTACTCCGGACCTACTCTGGCGCGCTCTCAAGTGCCCGCGACGTGACCTTGCGCCTGCGCCCATTGCGAGCCGACCCGGCCGACACCGAGATCGTCGTGCGTAGTGAAATCTTGCGCCCCCGCAGCGAACCGATCCAGCTCGATTACCGACTGCAGCGGACCGCTGAGGGATGGAAAATCTATGACGTCAATGTGCTCGGGATCTGGCTCGTAGAAAGCTATCGTAATCAATTTGCGCAGGAAGTCTCCGCCAACGGAATCGACGGCTTGATTCGGACGCTCGTCGAAAAGAACCGCGCCTACGACCAGGCCGCCGCCCGCCGTGGCTGAACCCCTTGCGCTGCCAGAGCAGTTGCGACATGAAGAGGCACCGGCCTGGATTAGTCGGCTTGAGGCCGCGATTGCCGCGCAGCGGCGCGGCCCGAATAGCGCCCCAGCCCTGATCGATTGCTCGGGTCTGGATCGCTTTGATTCATCGGCGGTCGTGGTGTTGCTGGGCGCATTGCGTTGCGCTCAGGCGGCCGGTGTCCAGATCACCCTGAAGAACCTGCCCGACAAGCTCCTCAAGCTCGCCTCCTTGTACGGTGTCGACGGTTTGCTCTTGAATTCGGTCACTTAAGAGATGGTGAACAGTTCCGGGGCCGCCGCGATCGAGGTCGCGAGTCTGGTCAAACGCTATGGCACGTTCACCGCGCTGGATGGGATTTCCTTGCGCGTTGAGCCCGGTGAATTTTTTGGATTACTCGGTCCCAATGGGGCGGGGAAAACCACTCTGATTTCGATTATTGCCGGTCTGGTCCGCCCGACTTCGGGCCAGGCATTGGTCATGGGGCACGATGTCGACCGGGACTTTCGGGCGGCACGTGCGGCGCTGGGGGTCGTTCCGCAAGAGTTGGTGTTTGACCCGTTCTTTACCGTTCGTGAAATCCTGCGCCTGCAATCTGGCTACTACGGCCTGCGCGATAACGACGCCTGGATTGATGAAGTTCTGCAGGGACTTGGGCTGTCCGATAAGGCCAATACCAACATGCGGGCACTCTCGGGTGGCATGAAGCGACGGGTGCTAATCGCCCAAGCCCTCGTGCATCGGCCGCCCGTGATCATCCTCGACGAACCCACGGCAGGTGTCGACGTTGAGTTGCGTCAGACGCTCTGGCAGTTCATTCGGTCGCTCAACCAGCAGGGGCACACCATTGTGCTCACGACCCATTATCTCGAAGAGGCGCAAACCCTGTGCGGGCGTATTGCCCTATTGCGGGGTGGTCGGGTGATTGCGCTTGAGGCCACGTCGAGCTTGCTCCAGAGATTTGCGGGCGGGCGCCTCCAATTGCGACTGGACGGCTCCTTGCCCCCAGCACTCGAAGCCCTGCGGGTCAATCCCGCCTCGAGTACCGCGCCAATCATGCTGCGCGTGGATGATTACGCAGAGGTTGAATCCATGCTTGCCGCGATCCGGGTTTGGGGTAGTCGCATTCTTGAGATTGAACTCATGCAACCCGATCTCGAGGACGTTTTTCTGCGGCTGGTGGCCCAGGAGGTCAAGCCATGACCGTGTTGCGCCGGGTCTGGTCCGTTGGCCTGCAGACCCTGTTCAGGAAGGAGTTGCTGCGGTTCTGGAAGGTGGCTGTGCAGACCGTTCTGGCGCCAATGTTGACCGCAGTGCTCTATTTGCTCGTTTTCGCCCATGTTCTTGAGGGCCGCCTCGATATTTTTCCCGGCGTCGGCTACACCGCATTCTTGATTCCAGGCCTGATCATGATGTCGGTCTTACAGAATGCCTTCGCCAACAGCTCTTCATCGTTGATTCAATCCAAGATCACCGGCAACCTCGTGTTCATTCTGTTGACGCCCCTGGCGCACTGGGAGTTTTTTGCGGCTTACGTAGCGGCGTCCATGGTCCGCGGCCTGGTCGTTGGACTTGGCTTGCTGCTGACCACTCTGTGGTTCGCTGACCTGCAATATGCGGCACCAGTCTGGATCCTGGTCTTTGCCGTTTTGGGCAGTGCGATCCTCGGTACAATTGGATTGATAGCCGGGCTCTGGGCCGAAAAATTCGATCAGATTGCTGCATTTCAGAATTTCATCGTGATGCCAGCGACCTTCCTGTCGGGCGTGTTTTATTCGGTGCAGACGCTCCCGCCGTTTTGGCGCATGGTTTCACACCTGAATCCTTTTTTTTATATGGTCGACGGTTTTCGTCATGGATTTTTTGGGGTCTCGGACGTCCCGCTTGAGCTCAGCCTGGCGGTCTGTCTGGTGACGCTGGCCGGGTCCGTGGCCATCGCCCTTCGCCTCCTGGCCAGTGGCTATCGTTTGCGTTATTGAGGAATATTGGCCAATGAATCCCACCCCAGATCTTGTGGCGCAATGGATTGCTGCGGGGCTCGATTGCAGCCATCTTCAGGTTGAAGGCGACGGACGCCATTTTCAGGCAGTGATCGTCTCGACGCACTTTGAAGGGCTGCGTTCGATCAAGCGCCACCAGAGCGTTTATGCGGTGCTAGGCGACCGTATGCGCGAGACCGTTCACGCCTTGTCGATGCGTACCCTGACGCCCGCCGAATGGGATGCGGAGCAGGGAATAGCGGCGCCGCAGGACGGCACAGTACAGGCGCGCCGGACCGGATCTCACTGAGCGTGGACCGGCTGCGAATATCGGGCGGTCGACCGCTTGCAGGTGAAATTCCAGTCTCCGGCGCAAAGAATGCGGCATTGCCGATCCTGTGTGCCAGTCTTTTGACTGCCGAGCCCCTGACGGTGGATCACGTTCCCCGTTTGCGAGATGTGGTCACGACGCGGCGATTGCTCGAGCGTATGGGGGCTCAGGTTCGAACCGAAGACGGCGCGGTTTCCCAGCGCCTTGTCTTGGTCACACCCGACAACATTGATCCGACTGCGCCCTACGAACTGGTTCGAACCATGCGGGCGTCCATTCTGGTGTTAGGACCGCTGGTCGCCCGGTTCGGCCGGGCACGGGTCGCGTTGCCGGGGGGCTGTGCAATCGGCCAACGCCCAGTCGACCAGCACATCAAAGGGCTACAGGCGATGGGGGCCGATATCGTCATCGAACATGGCGACATCGTAGCGAGCGTGCCGCGTCGCTCGGGTAGCGTCATGGGCGGTACCCCACGTTTGCGCGGGGCCAAGATCGTGACCGACATGGTCACCGTGACCGGAACCGAAAACCTGATGATGGCCGCCTGCTTGGCCGAAGGTGAAACCATCCTCGAGAACGCCGCCCGCGAGCCCGAAGTCGTCGATCTGGCGCTGTGTCTGCGGGCCATGGGGGCCCAGATCGAGGGTGCAGGGACCGATCGCCTGGTGATCCAGGGCGTTGAACGTCTTCAGGGTGCGACCCATCGCGTCATGCCTGATCGAATCGAAACTGGGACTTTTCTCTGCGCGGTGGCAGCGACGGGGGGCGATGTCCGCCTCACCGGAACCGCGGCGCAAACGCTCGATTCAACGCTCGAGAAATTGCGGGAGGCGGGCTGTGACCTGCAATGCGACGCCGACAGCATCCGCATCGTCATGAACCGGCGACCGCGCGCAGTGGACTTGCGCACAGCCCCTTACCCCGGGTTTGCCACCGATATGCAAGCGCAGTTCATGGCCTTGAATACCATCGCCGACGGGGCCGGATTGATCGTCGAAACCATTTTCGAAAACCGGTTCATGCACGTGCAGGAGCTTAAACGTCTGGGCGCCGATATTGCGATTGATGGTTCGACCGCCGTCGTGCGCGGTGTTGCCGCCCTGTCTGGTGCGAACGTCATGGCGACCGATTTGCGCGCCTCTGCAGGGCTTGTGATTGCCGCGCTCGTGGCGCAAGGTGAGACGACGATTGATCGCGTTTACCACCTGGATCGCGGATACGAGCGCATGGAACAAAAATTGACGGCGCTGGGGGCTCAGATTGAACGACTTGCCTGACCGCCAGCCTGCGATGCTCACTCTCGCGCTCTCCAAGGGGCGCATTTTTGCGGATACGGTTCCTTTGCTGGTGGCCGCGGGGATCGAGGTGGCTGCGGACGCTGACAGTTCGCGCAAACTCATCATCCCGACCGGTGATCCAGGATTGCGCCTGATCATTGTGCGTGCCACCGACGTGCCAACGTATGTTCAATACGGCGCCGCGGATTTTGGCGTGGCGGGCAGTGACGTGCTCGATGAGCACCTCGCGCAGGCTGGTGACCACGCGTTGTACCAGCCGATTGACCTGGGCATTGGCCGTTGCCGGATGAGCGTTGCGGCGCGGGTGGGTTTTGATTACGAGCAAGCCATCCGTCGTGGGTCGCGCCTGCGGGTCGCGACCAAGTTCACTGCAATCGCCCGTGAGCACTTCGCCCGCAAGGGGGTCCACGTCGAGCTGGTCAAGCTGTACGGATCGATGGAGCTCGCACCTCTGGTCGGTCTTGCCGACGCCATCGTCGATCTGGTTTCCACCGGCAACACCCTGCGTGCCAATCAACTGGTCGAAGTCGAGCAGATCGGCGAGGTGTCGTCGCGTCTGATCGTCAACCAGGCCTCGATGAAAACCCGGTCTGCGGTGCTTGAGCCCTTACTTCGGCGACTCGCGGCCGCAGTCGCCCGGCGCGATCATGAGGCCAGATTTTGATTTTGCGACTTGACTCCCGGTCGGCGGATTTCGACGCCCAACTGGCCGCACGGCTTGCGTATGAGCCTTCGGCCGACGCCGCGATCGAGCAGACCGTTGCCGCGATTCTGGCGGATGTGCGCGGGCGCGGCGACGCGGCGTTGCTGGAGTACACGCGACGTTTTGATCGGCTTGATCTTGGTGACGCGGCCGCACTCGAGCTGAGTCCGCAGGAACTGCGCACGGCAGTC
>Ga0209088_10000592_pt1 | contig 25202 bp, 22 predicted proteins | sample S_140625_EF_Meta_FD_187324 | JGI IMG/M metagenome (GOLD analysis project Ga0209088, IMG submission 187324) | Freshwater microbial communities from Lake Simoncouche, Canada to study carbon cycling - S_140625_EF_MetaG (SPAdes) (version 2) | ecosystem: Environmental > Aquatic > Freshwater > Lake ... | reverse complement strand
TCTTTAAATCTGCGCAAACAAACAACTGACGAAATGTCAACTATGACCTTTGATTCTATGATGGAATTCATTGGGGCTTCTGAGTACGCATACGCTGCTTAGTTCATTCCGCATCACTCGTGGAACATTTAAATAGAAGTGAACAAAAAGGAGCTCTACCTATCGGCTCTTAAAAACTGATAGGTTGGTGGAAAGCTGTACTAACCATACGGCCCCAATTATTTTGGAAAGTGAATAAGATTAAACTTTACCTAAACGTGTGAATCTCTGGTATTATGGTTACTTTGTAAGACAAGGGTTCGAATCCCTTCACCTCCACAATAATCCCGAACTATATTTGGTAGTTTGGGATTTTTTTTGTATCTTTGTACCTATGAAGATTATTGAGTCTATTGAGGAAATTAATGAATTAAAAGAAATTCTGGAAACTGAAGCATCTATTTGGTATCCATTGTGGGTAGATAATAGTAAGCACCCTTTAAACACTCCTCTTTCTCTCATAATTGTCCGATGTTCCGATGGCTTATACATTCTACCACATAAACATACAGACGCTCTATCACTCTCTATTGAAGAAATAGAGACGGTATTAAATACCAACGGACAAAAGTGGGTATTTCAAAAGAAGAAGATATTACATACTCTTAATGTTTCAATAAACTTATACGATGTAGATTCAGCATACTTTAGAAAGGAAGCAAAGGTAATTGATTATGAAACCCCTTTAAATCCTCTCCTTTCAACGCTAACTCACAAAGGGTATAGAGATGACTTGATACAATCCCTTCCTTTGATGAAGATTGTAGAAGTGATAGAACCGCAATTCGGTAAGTACTTCCATAATGAACCCTATACTACTACACTTAAATGGTATAACGAAGTGTTTATACCTACCCTTTCAGATATCGAACAATTTGGAATCCGTGTCGATGGGAAAAAATTTACTGATAGATGGCCTCAAGCCCTTAAGCAAGTATCCCCCGATAACTTAGTGTTTACGGAATACAATCCATTTACGGTAACGGGTAGACCATCCAATAGACATGGTGGTGTGAACTATGCCGCCCTAAACAAAACCGATGGTAGTAGAGAATGTTTCGTATCGGATGGGATATTCTTACAAATGGATTATAACGCATATCACCCTCGTTTGATTGGTAAATTAGTGAACTTCGAACTCCCAACAACCAGTGTGCATGAGTGGTTAGCCGAACAATATGGATGTAGTGTGGATGAATCAAAGGGAATTACGTTCCAATTACTTTATGGTGGTATCGATGATGATTTCCGTAAGATACCCTACTTCAATGCGGTAGCTGATTACATTGATACCTTATGGGCTGAAACACAAAAGCAAGGTTACTTACAAACACCACATAGAGAAATTCCATTAAGTTGGATAGAACAACCAAATGCACAAAAGGTATTCAACTACTTATTACAAGCCGTTGAGACTGAAATGAATATCGAGGTTATGAGAAAGATATTGGATTATATAAAGGGGAGTGGTATTAACTTTTGTTTATATACCTATGACTCGTTCCTTTTTGATGTTCCGACTGATATTGATAAGAGTTCCATTAAAGGATTGAAGGAAATCATTGAGGGAAGTGGGTTTCCTGTTAAGGCAAGTTGGGGTTTGGATTACGGAAAATTATAAGGGGTATATTTATATTATATACAAAAACATGCATATAATATGAAAAAAATCGTTATCCTTTTTAGTTTTTTAATCGTTTCTTTGGTTTCTTTTGGACAGAATGTAAGAATTAAAAATAATGTGTTTGAGGTTTTATACTCACAATCGTTAGAACAACCCTTAGTAATTAAGTATCGTTCCATAAACAGACCTACAAATGTGAATAGAGGAGCTATGGATTTTTATAAAGAAGAAAATATCAAAACATCAGATGCGGATGATTATAAAGCAAACATATACGATAAAGGACATGGTGCACCAGCTGCAACATTTTCTGATAATATGGTAAATCTAAAACAAACGTTCTCTTATCTAAATTGTATAATGCAGGACAAATATCTTAATAGAGGTGAATGGAGAATGTTAGAAGAACAAATTCGTAAATGGGATGATACTGAAAATATTACAGTACTAATAAAAACATTCTTTGATAACCCTGTAAAAAAAGTAGCAACTGGAGCAGCAATTCCATCCTACTTACAAAAGCACATCTATTTTGAAAAACAAAAAAAATGGAAGTGTTATGTATTTCTAAATGAAAAACCTAAATTTTCTTGGGAAGAATTAGAAATGGTATGTGAAGCAAAAGACCACAAATTTTAATGAATATGAATTTATCTGAATTAATAAACGAAATAATTTCCGAATGGGCATATAGGGTAGATGATGGTATGCCAGATGCAAAAAACCCAACTCACTTAAAAGAATTGGGTATTGTATTGCAGGAAATGGGATTATATCATATCAAAGATATATTAATTGAAAATCTTTTAATTGAAACTGGAACAACACCACAAGAAGTAGATGAGGCTGAAGAAAGTTCTTTTAAAAATCCAATTCTTAATAAAGTAATAAAGTATAAAAATACAAAAGGTGAAGAAACGGATGGCGTAGTTGGAAACTTACTAAGATTGCCAGCAGAACATCCGGGTAGAAAAGCAGCAGAAGCTCTATTACCACCTGAAGGTTCTAAGGAAAGAGATAGTATGAATCAAGACTTAGGTGGACAGAACCAAGCGGCTAAACCTGATGCTGGTGGTGAAAAGAAAGATGGTGAGAAAGAAGATGGGGGAGCCGATGATGCTGAGCAAAAGAAACAACAAGCAGCAATGTTTACTTCAGACCCTGCTATGGTAGCTAGAATGGATAGAGAGAAAGAAACATTGGCAAAATTAGCACAAAAGGATAAAGAAGCTAGTGATAAAAAAGCTGAATTGGATAAAAAAGAAGAACCAAATCCATTAGATGCTAAATTTAGCGAACCAACAAATCCACCGCCTCAAAATGAAAAGGGTGTTGAAAAAGATGGTAAGATTGTAGGAACAACAATTGAAACAGAACCAAAATTAGATGAAATAGACCCTAAGTTCTTAAAAGAAAAAAGTACTGAAATGAATAAGTACTATGAACACTTTAAAGAAGATAAGAAAAAAGCTGAAGCTGAAGCAATGGCTAAACTTGGATATACACCTGAACAAGTTAAAGATTTAAAAGATGAATCTAAGAAAGAATTTGAAGATGAAGTAAAAAAGAATCAGGAACCAACATATAATTTATGTAAAGTAACAGTACCAAATTCAAACTTATTTTGTTCCGGTAATAAAGGAATTCCTCGTAAAGACATGCCACAATTTAAAGGTGAGCCTGTTGAAGGAACACAAGCGTGGGATGTATTACAAAAAGCAAAAGAAAAAGACCCAACCGCTACGGAAGCAGAGGGAGAACCATACTTTAGACAAATGTTGGCTGATAAAGGAATTAAAGTAACTGATGCAGAAGTTCCATCCGAATCATTAAAGGCAACTCAAAGTGAATTAGTTGGTGATAAAGTATTAGGAATGAAATCAGTATTAGATGCAGGGCCATCGCACCCAGCATATAAGAAAATGACATCACCACTTTTTGTAAGTAGAGATGGATATGTGGTTGATGGACATCATAGATGGGCAGCAATTACGGCATACAATATGGAACACCCTGATAATCCATTACCATTAAAGACAATGATTATCGACCAGGATATAGATGAGGCTATTGAAACATCAAATACTTTTGCAAATGAGTTTGGTGTGGCAGCTAAGAGTGGTAAACAAACTGGAGCAGATGCACAAAAGCAAGCTGAACCTCCAATGGATGAACCTGGTAGACCCGATACAACTCCAGTACAAGATAAATCATCTATACAAAGTATGAAGGGTGAATCAAAAACTATTAAAGGTAAGAAATCTGGTAAAGATATTCAAACAATTGAAATGGAGGGTGGTGGCATGGTTTATGGAACGCAACATAGAAACACCGCAATGGTTGATGATATATTGGATGATATTAAATCCAAAATACCAAAAGAAAGATGGAAGGATATTGTATTCGTAGGTGAAGGCGGCGCAACAAACAATGATGGTGAATTAGAATTTAACGATGAAATGGATTATGCAGCACCAAAGTTTAAAGAATTGGGAGCTGGTATTGATAGTTGGGATGGTGATGATTTGGATGTTCATAATAACGAATCTAAATTATATAAAAAGCAAAAAGAAAAAACAGGTCTTGAAGATAATCAAATATTAGCAGGTAACTGGGCAAGTATGATTGGGCAGGGAGAAAGTGAGGGTTTAGACCCAAATGACCCTGAGAATAGAATGAAAGCTGAAGACTATTTAGATGATGATGGAAAACAATTCTTACAAGATGCAGCTAAAGAAGCCGGATTGCCACCAATAGAAAATTTTGATAACCCAACAGGTGAAAAGCCAAGTGAAGAAAATGGTTGGAAAGGAACTGGTGATAGAGGAACATTGTACAGATTAGCATTTCCTGGAGATAATGGTGATAAAGAAACTAAAATAAATGATATTCAAGTTGCATTTAATGAAACTAGAGATGAAAATATTTTAGAGAAAACAAAAGAATTACAATCAAACGGTAAAATACCAATTACTATTGCAGGTGAGGGGCATATTGATTTGGTTAATGGTATGATGAAAAATGAAAATCCACAAAACACTCCAAGCGTAGATATAAACAAAAATGCACCAATGGCTATTCAAAAAATTAAAGATGGTGTGAAGAATTGGAGTATTGAAGAAAAGGAATTCTTTAAGAAAAAAATACATAACGGAAATTCACCTGAAAGAAGAACTTTTGGTGAATCTTTTAAAGATAAAGCAAAAGGAGCTTGGGAATCTATAAAGCATGGCGCAGAACATGAAGTACATACATTTAAAGAAGCTGGTACTGGGGTTAAAAACTTCTTTAGTGGCGGAAAGGTATCTGAATCTGAAAAGAAAGCCCTAATAGAAGTTGCTAAGAAAGTAGCAATAGCTGCAGCATTTGGAGCAGCTGGTGGTGGATTGGCACATGGAGCAGCTGCATTTGGTAAACATTTGATGGTTGAATTTGTACCACATGTAGTAGCAGAAACTGTATTGATGGGGGTTGGTAAAGCAGCATTATTTGCTGGAGATACTGATAGTGATGAGGATATGACGAAATTTATGGAAATTATATCTAAAAAATTAGAAAGTGCGGATATCCCAGAAGAAATAATGGCAAGTGCAGTTGAATCATATAATGAAAACAAACCTAAAAAAGAAATGAAAGAAGAAAACATAGATTTAGCAAATGAGTTAATGTTAGAAATGGTATATGGATTTATTTCAGAAATTTTAACTGAAACAAATTTTCCTCCTGGTCCTAAAGGAACATTTTGGGTTAGAAATAAAGTTAGTAAAAAAGTTTATCTTGTAAAATCTCCAAAAGAGCAAGTTCACGAAAAACCATCTCCAAAGCAAATAGAAAAAGCAGCTGGTGAAGCTAAAGAAAAATTAAAAGCTTCAAAAGCGGCAGCAAGACAACAAAAACCACAAACACTAACAACCCCAGTTGGTAAAAAATTAGGAGCGGGTGATTTTAGAGATAATCCAAAAGAAAAAGATATCGCAAAAAAACCACCTAAACCAACTGCACCTGCAATACAATTAAAATATCAAAATGAAAATGCAGTAACACAAATGCAATCAAGAGATGGTAAAGCACAAACTCGTTGGATGAATGGTGAAGAAACTGCTCCTGGTACTGATGCTGGTGCATTCAATGAAGTATTTGGAATGACTGCAGCAGCTATAATTAGAAAAAATCCTAATATTACAGATGCTCAACTTGAAAAATTATTAAGGGCTAAAGCTGATAGAGGTAGTGTTACTAAAGATTTAAAAGTAAGTGGTGGGGATAAAATGACAGCAGCTATTCAAACTGGTAGGGCAATAAATCAAAGAACATCTGAAATTGCAGAAGAGGAAGGATATGACCCAAAAACATTAACACAAACTGGATATTGGGGTTCTGCATCATCAAAAGCATCTGCAATTGCACAATTGGCTGAAATGGCTAAGAAGAATCCTAAAATAAGATTTAATGGATTGACTTTTGATGAATATAAACAAATCATCTTAACCGGTGGTGGTGGAGAGGACCCAACCGATACTATGATTGTAATGCATGATGGTAAATCAAATAATGTTGCAATATTACACGTATCAAACAAAATTGGTTCTAATAATATTCAAGCTAATTCAACTGTTAAATTTACATATATTAGAGCAATTAATATTTTAGATGAACTACAAGTTCCGGGTAAAGACAAGGAACAATCTAAAAATATTATAAGAGAACATGCAGCTAAGGGAATTGGACTTCAAAAACAACAAAAAAAATATATTAATAGTTTCTTGGGTGAATTTGCAAAAAAGGGAGCACAAAATCCTGAAGAATTTGCTAAAGATATATATGCTGATAAAGCTGATGGTGGTAAAATTCGTCGTGGAGATGAAGTTGATGCAGCATTTAAGAAAAGTGGAGCAATTGGTAAAGCATGTAAAGGGGGAACTACTAAAAATAAAGAAACTGGAAAAACAACAACAAGAGAACCATTCAAACCAGAAGGAACTGATGCATGTAGTTTAGTTGATAATCCAAATGCAACTCCAGAACAAAAAGCATTAGCTCTATTCCAATATTATTATGCATTAGGAGAGACTGATAGAACTGACATAGAAACTCCATCATTTATTAGAGAAATAATAGCTCGTTCTCAAGATGTAAAAGGTGGTGATGGTAAGCCAAAATATGATATGGGATATGATGAAAAGAAAGTAAACGAACTATATGGTAAAATGGCAGATGAGTTGGAAGCTATGAGACAGGATTTAAATAAAGTAGTACCTGGTTTGGGTGATAGAGTACTCGCACAGGATATTGTTGAAAGACTTCACTTAGGTATAACGGAAGAAGACCATCTTAAAAATGGTATTCCTTCTAATAGATTTATGCTTGTAATGGGTAATAATGAAGCGGATATATGGTATGATAAGGATGGTCAGGCATACGAAAAGAAAAATAATCAGTATTATAAGGTATTGGATGATGGTACTAACGATAAAAATCCAACGGCCTTAAGACAAAAAGAGGTTAATAGAGGTAATACAGCAACTATTGGTAATGTAGAAAACTTTAAAAATTGTTTAGGTGTACCAAAAGGTCAGCATGTAAGACAAACTATAAATGTTAAATATGAACCTGTTAATTTGGAAACTGGTATCATTAATGCACACGTATTTGATGTAAATGGTAACGAAAAGGCAACGTTAATTATCAGAACTAAAACAGGACCTGGTGGTGATGCTAATGATACTGTACAATTTTCTAAAGATATGCAAAATTGTATGCAGAAGCAAGAATATTTAAAGAAGAAAAGACAGAAGTAAAAAATAGCTTGTTTTTATCCTTCCTTTTGGTTTTTGATATTTATAGGTAATAAAAGAAACAAGAGGAAGGATGAAAACACAGTTACTATGTACATTTACAACAAAAGGTGAGTTACAGAATACTCTACAACAAATTAGAGAGACTTATCATATAGTCTATAATTACATATATATTTTACAAAATAAGTCGAATTTAGAGGAATTGTATGTTACATACAATATAGATACAGCGTTCCAACCTGAAACTCCATTGGAAAACACAATACTAATACATAGAAAGAAAGAATCAAACTCACTTTACACTATAAATGCTCTTAACGAATTGGTTAAAGAGGAAAATGGTGGAGTATTAGATACATCTTTTGTCATCAATTGGCAGAAGTTTAAGAATTCAATCATATTAACAAACGCCGAAGGAACTAAGAAAATTCAGACAAGAGTTTTTGAAGTAATTGATTTCGGAGAAGGAAATAAAGAAGTTACGGAAGGACAATCTAAATAATTTTTATTATGTTATTAAAAAAGGGAGATAATAACGAAAACGTAAAGTTAATGCAACAAAAGCTTGGTATAGAGCCGGCTGTAACTAACTTTGGACCTAAAACTGAAGCAGCTGTAAAAGAATGGCAGGCAAAGAATGGTTTAACTGCAGATGGTATTGTAGGACCATCAACTTGGGCAAAAATTATGGGAGAATCTGCAGCAGCTCCTACTCCAATTGTATCTGCACCAATAGCATCAGTAGGTGGATTAAAATTAGAAAAACTAAAAGGACATATTCCTGATGCAGTTATCTCAATGATTCCTGCAGTAGCACAAAAGTTTCAAATTGATTCTGCATTAAGATTAGCACACTTCTTAGCACAATGTGGACATGAGAGTGGTGGATTCCGTTTGACAAAAGAAAACTTAAACTATTCAGCTAAAGGTTTGAATGGTATCTTTAAGAAATACTTCCCAACTTTAGAATCAGCTCTACCTTACGAAAGAAAGCCGGAGAAGATTGCAAATAAAGTATATGGTGGTAGAATGGGTAACGGACCTGAAGCAAGTGGTGATGGTGCAAAGTTTTGTGGTAGAGGATATATCCAATTGACAGGAAAGGATAACTATACTGCATTTGGTAAATCAATTGGTGAAGATGTTTGTGCTAACCCACAAGTAGTAGCTGAGAAATACGCATTATTATCAGCAGCTTGGTTCTTCTCTAAAAACGGATTACATAAGATGGCAGATGAAGGAGCTAGTGATACAGTTGTAACAAAGATTACTAAAAGAGTAAATGGTGGTACAATTGGATTACCTGACAGAATTAAACATTTTAAAGAATACTATCACTTATTAGCATAATATTTGGTAGATTTCAAAAAATTTCGTATATTTATAGTATAAACTAAAAAAAATGGCAAATATCAGACTAAAAGAACTATTAGAAGCTAACGTAGACCCTAAATTGGTTGCACGTAGTAAAGAAAGTGGCAAACTTGTTTATTTCAAAACACCACAAGCTAAAGATGCAGCAGTAAAAGCTGGTTCTCATGAAGACCCTAAATCTAAAAAAGGTGCACAACCTAAAGTAGATGCAAAACCAAATGCAATGTTTGGTAAAGATTATAATAAAGATAGAGGTGCTAAAGCAGCTCCTAAAAATAATACGGATTGGATGGATGATTTGGATTCAATTGATGTATCTGATGTTAAAGGAAAAGCTGACCCATCTGCAGATAGTTGGACACATGGTGATGTATTTGGTGCAACATTCAAAGACCCACAAACTGGTAAACCAATAAGTGTAGGAGATGCATATGATAGAGAAGATAATTCTCCAGCTTATCAAAAAGCATTTGCTTATGTAGCACAATTTAATCCTGATGATGAGGCTGTGATGGGAACACAAGCATATGATGACTTAAGTAAAAAAGAAGCTCCTAAAGTTAATCTTCCAAAGAAAGCATCTCAATTAGATTATAATCATGCAAGTTCAATAGCAGATGTAGTAAATGCAGAAACGGGATTGGATGGATATGTTGATACTGATGATAATACAGATGCTATTATGTATCACGGAAAGCAAACAGGAATTGAACCAACATACACATTGTATTTTGGAAGTAATGGTGATTATGGTAAACCGGATGAATTTAGAGTAACGTTAGAACCTACTTATGGTAATGACCCAGCTAAGTTAGCAGGTATAATTGATAAATCATTTAAATCAGGCAATGATGCTGTAAAATATATGACAGCTGTTGCTAAGAAATATAAGAAAGAAATGCAAATGGATGATGGTGATACAAACGAATCATCTAAACTAGCATCAATGTTTAGAAAATAAAACAAAAGGGAGAAACTAAAAATTCTCCCTTTTTTATTTGGTAATATCGGGTATTTTTCGTATCTTTGAGTAATCTCAAACCCATATAAATGCTTAAATCAGTTATAAAATATACTTCAAAAAAGATTTGGAAAGTCCAATAATTTGTTGTATATTTGTAATCTCTTTATATTTATATACATAGAGGGTGAAGGACACTCACCTAAATAAAACCATAAAACATAAACTCTTAAAACGCAAAAAAATGGCTATTAACTTAGACGCAATCAGAGGTAGACTGAACAAACTACAAAGCACAACTTCAAAGAAAGTAGAACTTTGGAAACCAGCTCCGGGCAAACACACTATTCGTTTAGTCCCTTACAAATTCAACAAAGAGAATCCTTTTATTGAATTATTCTTTCACTACAACATTAACAACAAATCTTATCTATCTCCATCTTCTTTTGGCAGACCTGACCCTATCGTTGAGTTCGCTGATAAGTTGAAAAGAATGGGTGATAAAGAAGATTGGAAAGCTGCTAAGAAAATGGAGCCGAAACTTAGAACATTCGTACCAGTATTGGTAAGAGGTGAAGAAGGTGAAGGTGTAAGATTCTGGGGCTTTGGAAAAACTGTATATCAAGAAATTCTTGGTTACATCGCTGACCCAGATTATGGTGATATTACTGACCCAAATGAAGGTAGAGATATTACTGTTGAAGTAGTATCAGCTGAAGACAGTGGTACTTCTTACCCTGTAACAACAATCCGTGTTAAACCAAAAGAAACTCCTTTAGCAGCAACTAAAGAAGAAACTGATAAGTTTATCAATGGACAAACCGAAATCACAGACCTTTACCAGGAGTTGACTTATTCGGAATTGAAATCTGTATTAGAAGGTTGGTTAAACCCATCGGCTAATGGTGATGAAGATACATCTACTGCAGCAGTAGAAACATTATCTTCTACCGCAAAAAATGACGAAGCACCTTTTGATGTTGATGTTAAATCAGCACCTAAAGCAGAAGCATCAGCTAAGAAAATAGATGATGTAGCATCAGCATTTGATGACCTTTTCAATTCATAGTAAATAAGTAAACAATATGGCAAAAGCAACTAAAGAGGTTGACTTAGCGGAAGTACTCGTTGAGTCCCTTAACAAACAATCAAAAGACCAAAAGGTAGCATTCTTTTTAGATAATGATGATGCACCAACAAATGTAGAAGGCTGGGTTTCAACCGGAGCATCTATGTTGGATGTGGCAATATCAAATCGCCCTTATGGTGGATTACCGGTTGGAAGAATCACCGAAATTACGGGATTAGAACAAAGTGGTAAATCATTAGTATCAGCTCACTTACTTGCAGAAACGCAGAAGCTAGGTGGATTGGCAGTATTGATTGACACGGAGAACGCCGTAAGTAGAGAATTCTTAGAAGCCATCGGAGTAGATACAACCAAATTACTTTATGTAGCAGCTGAGACTGTTGAACAATGTTTTGAATATACCGAAACTATTATTGAGAAGGTAAGAACTTCCTCTAAAGATAAGTATGTAACAATCGTTGTGGATTCAGTAGCAGCAGCATCAACTGAAAAGGAGATGGAAGCTGATTATGGTAAGGATGGTTACGCTACGGATAAAGCAATTATCATTTCCAAAGCAATGCGTAAAATCACCAATCTTATTGGTAGACAGAAAATCACTCTAGTTTTCACAAACCAATTAAGACAAAAGATGAACGCAATGCCATTCTCTGACCCTTGGACTACATCGGGTGGTAAAGCAATTGCTTTCCATGCATCGGTTCGTTTGAGATTAAAGAGTATGGGAACGATTAAAGCTAAAGATAGCAGTGGCAACGATAGAATCGTAGGTATTAAAGTAAGATGTCAGGTAGTAAAGAATAGAATGGGACCACCATTACGTTCAGCTGATTTTGATATCTTCTTTGATAGAGGAATCGATAACTTCGGAGCATGGTTGGGAAGTATGAAGGATAATGGATTGGTAAAACAATCAGGTGCTTGGTATGAATATACTGACATCGATACTGGTGAGATTATCAAATATCAAGCCAAAGATTTTCCTTCTATGTTAGAAACACATCCGGAGGTTAGAGAGCAGATTTATAAAAGAATTTGCGAATCAACAATTTTACGTTACAAAAAAGATTCACTAGACACGGATAATCTAATAGTAGATTCAGAAGTGATTGGAGATTAATAAAGGTTACAAAAAACAAAATGAAAGACTTATACAAAAAGCTTCTTAACGAAGTAGAATCAGAACATGAGACATCACACTTAAGAGTGCGTAATAGTAGAGTTCTTGTCATTGATGGACTTAATACCTTCATCCGTAGTTGGACTACCAACCCTACAATGAATGAGGATGGTGACCATACGGGTGGAGTTATTGGTTCATTAAATTCAATTGGTTCTCAAATACGCCAATTCAATCCGACTAGAGTAGTTCTTATCTTTGATGGTAAGGGTGGTTCTAAAGGTAGAAAGGAAGTGTTTGAAGGATACAAAGCTGATAGAGGTAAAAATCGTTTTAGAGTTAATAGACAATATCCTGAAATGATGTCACAGGAAGAAGAACAACTTTCAATGAAACGCCAATTCGTTTGGTTAGTTGATTTGTTAGATTCACTTCCAATTACAACAATGATATATGATGGAATTGAAGCCGATGATGTGATAGCTAACATAGCTAGACAAATATTGGGTGAAGAAGAAGAATGTATTATTGTATCAACGGATAAAGATTTCTTACAATTAGTAGATGATAAGACGAAAGTTTATTCACCAACTAAAAAGAAACTTTATGATAGAGAGTTAGTGAAAGCAGAATGGGGAATGTACCCACAAAATCTTTTACTATTCAGAACATTGGATGGTGATAATTCGGATAATATTCCTGGCGTTAAAGGATGTGGTTTAAAGACTGTACTAAAAAGATTCCCTGAATTAGAGGAAGATAGATTAATTACCTTTGATGAATTCTTTGATATATGTGAAGCTAAGAAAGATGATGCAAAAATATACGCTGATATCATTTCACAAAAGAATGAGGTATTGAGAAATAGACAAATCATGCAATTGGAAGAAGCACAAATCAGTACGAATCAAACTCTTAAAATATTAGACCGTTTCAACGAACCTAATAAGAAGTTTGATAAGATGGATTTTATCAAAGCAGCAATGAAGTACAAAATACTTCAAAATTGGAAAGATATTAATGATTGGTTAAAATCAACTTATACAAATATAATAGTAAAATAGATGGCAGAGCAAGTAGATACACTCTCTAAATATGGGCAATCGTTTCAAGCTAAAGTAATATCTGCTTTACTTACCGATGTTAGAATGATGGACACTTTGTGTGAAATCATTGATAAGAAGTTCTTTGAATCCGATGCTAACAAATGGATAGTACAGGAGATTAAGGATTATTACGATGAGTACAAAAAAGAACCCACATTAGATGTATTTAAAGGACAAGTATCAAAGCTAGATAATCCATCGTTAAAGAAATCAGTAGTAGAACAACTTAAAACTGTCTACACACAAATTGGACAAGATGATTTTGAATATGTGAAAAACGAATTCACATCATTTTGTATCAATCAAAATATGAAAAACGTAATTCTACAATCAGTAGATTTACTTAAATCAGGCAACTACGATAGAATCAAAGACTTAGTTGATAAGGCTATGAAGGTTGGGGTTGAATCAGATTTAGGTATGGATTACCTTTTAGATTTTGAGGAAAGATTTAGTGAGACTGGTAGGTTGACTGTTGCAACGGGATGGGATTGTGTTGATGATTTGATGGGTGGTGGATTAGGACCGGGTGAATTAGGAGTAGTAGTAGCACCTTCTGGTGTTGGTAAGAGTTGGATGTTAGCATGTTTGGGAGCAGCAGCTGTAAGAGCTGGTAAGACCGTAGTACATTATACATTAGAACTTTCTCAACATTATGTAGGATTAAGATACGATACTGTTTTTACTCATATTCCATCTGTTTCTTTGAAAGAAAAGAAAGATGAAGTATATGGTAAACTTAAAAGATTACCAGGTAAACTTAAAGTTAAATACTATCCACCTAAAGGAGCATCATCAAAGACAATTCAACTTCATATTGAGAAAATGATAGCAGCTGGTAATAGACCCGATTTAATTATTGTGGATTACGCTGACTTGTTATTATCTCACTCAAACAAAACCGATAGTACATACGCTGAGCAAGGTGGGGTGTATATCGATTTAAGAGGAATGAGTGGTGAATTACAAATACCAATTTGGACAGCATCACAAACAAATCGTTCAGCAATTGATAGTGAGGTTATTGAAGCTGATAAGATTGCAGATAGTTACGCTAAAGTAATGAACGCTGACTTTATTATGAGTTTAAGTAGAAAAGCAAAAGATAAGATAAACAATACGGCTAGAGTACACATTATGAAGAATCGTTTTGGTTCGGATGGTTTAACCTTCCCTTCTAAAATGGATACAAATACTGGAACAATAGAAGTATATGCAGCATCTTCATCCGATGGTATCATAGCATCAAAAGAAAGTGCCAGTGGTGCCGAAATGGAGAAGCAAATGTTACACAAAAAGTATTTAGATACTATGCCTGGTGCAAAGCCGGCACTCGTATCTGGATTGGGTTAATAAATAAACAATTAAAAACAAAAACTATGAACAGTCAACAACTATTCGAGCAAATGAAGACTTTGTTTTCAACATTTGAAACAGAGCACAACGGAACTAAAAAAGTAAACAAATCAAGAGCTAGAAAAGCTATTGGTGAATTGAAGAAATTAGTTACAGTCTATAAGAAAGCTTCTACGGAAGAACAAAAGGCAGCATAATATGATAGGGGGTGGAAACACCCCCTACCTATATGTTATAATAGACATTAATAACAACAGACAAAAATATTAAAAAATATTTGTAAATTCTGAGAGGTTTATGAGTATATATTGTATTTATATTCACCCCACAAGAACTTATAAAAATTAGATTACAATATGAGCAAATTATTTACGGATAGAATCCCCTACAAACCATTTGAATTTCCAGACTACTACAACGAAGGTTGGTTAAAACAAATGCAAGCATTTTGGTTACATACTGAAATACCAATGCAGGGTGATGTGAAGGATTGGAATGAAAACTTAACAAAAGAGGAAAAACACTTAGTAGGAAACATTCTATTAGGATTTGCTCAAACGGAATGCGCAGTATCGGATTATTGGACTGGTATGGTTACCAAATGGTTTCCAAAGCATGAGATTAGACAAATGGCAATGGCATTTGGTTCACAAGAAACAATCCATTCAGTTGCATACTCATATCTTAATGAAACGTTAGGATTGGATGACTTCGCAGGCTTTATGCATGATGAAGTTATGAAAGAAAGATTTGAATTATTAACAAATACAACCGCAGATTGGACTCCTAAAGATTTAGAAACAAATCATACGGCTAGAGTTGAGGTTGCCCGTTCACTTGCAATCTTTTCGGCATTTGCGGAAGGTGTAGCATTATACTCATCATTCGCTGTATTGTATTCTTTTCAAATGAGAAATTTATTGAAAGGAATTGGACAACAAATGAAGTGGAGTGTAAGAGATGAATCCTTACATTCTAAGATGGGTTGTCAATTATTTAGACATATGTGTGATGAGTTTCCAGAATTATTAGAAGAAGCAAAAGCTGATATCTACAAAGCAGCTCTAATCATTAGAGATTTGGAACATGCATTTATTGATAAGATTTTTGAAATGGGTGATTTAGATAATCTTAAAAAAGATAACCTAAAAGAATTCATTACAAAAAGAGTTAATGAAAAATTAGGAGAATTAGGATACAACCCAATTAAAGGTGGAGATGACTACTTTGAGTTTAACGAAAAGAAAGCATCGGAATTAGATTGGTTCTACCATCTTACAGGTGGAGTAACCCATACGGATTTCTTCGCTATGAGACCTACTGATTATAGTAAGGCAGGTGAGGGAGAAAATTGGGATGATATATTTTAAATAAAAGTTATGAAAAATTACGGAGAAGAAAATGGATGGGAAATTGATGTTGATTTTCCTTCTTGGGGAAACAATGAGATATATGTAAAAACTATATCAAAGACTTATTTACAATCAGGCGAAAAGCCAAAAGATGCATATTGGAGAGTAGCTACGGCAGTTGCTAAGAGATTAGAAAAACCACAATTAGCAACAAAGTTTTTTGATTATATGTGGAAAGGTTGGTTATGTTTAGCAACGCCGGTATTAGCAAACACTGGTACTGATAGAGGATTACCTATATCTTGCTTCGGTATTGATGTGGGTGATAGTATCTATGAGATTGGTTCTAAGAATTTAGAATTGATGTTGTTAGCAAAGCATGGTGGTGGTGTTGGTATTGGTATAAATATGATTAGACCGGCTGGTACTAAAATTACTGGTAATGGTACATCGGATGGTATTGTTCCATTCGCTAAAATCTATGATTCAACTATCCTTGCTACAAATCAGGGTTCGGTTCGTAGAGGAGCAGCATCGGTGAACATTAAAATTGAACACAAAGATTTTGAAGATTTCTTAGAGATTAGAGAACCCAAAGGTGATGTCAATCGTCAATCACTTAACTTACATCAATGTGTTGTAATTAGTGATAGATTTATGAAGAAGTTAGAAGAAGGTGAGCCCGATGCTCGTAGAAAGTGGGGTAAATTATTACAAAAAAGAAAAGCAACTGGTGAACCTTACATTATGTATAAAGGAAATGTAAACAAAGCAAATCCTGAAATGTATAAAAAGAATGGTTTAAAAGTTCATATGACTAATATATGTTCTGAAATCGTATTACATACTGATGAACAACATTCATTTGTTTGTTGCTTAAGTTCTCTAAACTTAGCAAAGTACGATGAGTGGAAAGATACGGATTTAGTTTATACAGCTACTATCTTTTTAGATGGTGTATTGGAAGAATTTATCCAAAGAGCTAAAAACTTAAAAGGATTTGAAAATTCAGTACGTTCAGCAGAGAGAGGTAGAGCATTGGGATTAGGTGTATTAGGATGGCACACTTACTTACAACAAAAAGGATTACCATTTGAAGGATTGCAAGCTCAATTTGAAACCCGTAAGATTTTCTCTCAATTAAAGATTGAATCTGAAAGAGCAAGTAGATGGTTAGCAACTGAATATGGTGAACCCCTATGGTGTAAAGAAAGTGGTATGAGAAATACACACTTAAGAGCAGTAGCACCTACGGTATCAAACTCTAAGTTGAGTGGTAACGTAAGTAGTGGTATTGAACCTTGGGCAGCTAATGTATTTACCGAACAAACATCAAAAGGAACTTTCATTAGAAAAAATCCTGAATTAAAAAAGGTGTTAAAGAAAATTGGATTTGATACAAAAGAAACTTGGGATAAAATTTTAGCAGATGGTGGTTCTGTAATGGGATTGGATTTTTTAGATGAGTGGTGTTATGTAGATGGAAAGATTGTAGAGTGTAAAGAAGTAGAGGGTGAAGCAAAACATAAGTGTACATCAGTTAAAGATGTATTCAAAACATTCAAAGAAATTAATCAATTGGATTTGGTAAGACAGGCAGGTGTTAGACAACAATATATAGACCAGGCGGTTTCATTGAATTTAGCATTTCCAGCAATAGCTGACCCTAAGTGGATTAATCAGGTACATTTAGAAGCTTGGAAGCAAGGAGTTAAAACATTATATTACATGAGAACTGAATCAGTATTGAGAGGGGATATAGCTCAACAAGCTATGAACCCTGACTGTGTAAGTTGTGAAGCATAAACAATTAAAAAACAAAAAAGAAGATGTTAGAAGTAAAGAAATTTTCAGCAACATGGTGTGGTCCGTGTAGAGCATTAGCTCCAGTGATGAATGAGATTAAAGGACAATTTTCAAATGTTACATTTACTGAATATGATGTAGATGTGGCGTATGAGGCAGCAACTGAATATGGAGTTCGTTCTGTACCAACTGTAATATTAGTAAAGGATGGTATGGAAATAAATAGATTTACTGGAATGTCTTCTAAGATGGCGTATGTAAACGCTATCAATGAAGGGTTGAAGTAAACAAAAAAATAAAGGTTACATTTATGGCAATTTTAAGAGGGCAATCACACCCATCGGCAAAACTTACTGATGAGCAAGTATTAGTTATTCGTGACTTATGGAAAATGGGTCATCGTAATATCAAAGTAATAGCTCGTAACAATAAGGTATCACCATCAAATGTATTGAAGATAGTTCAACGAAAGACTTGGGCACACTTAAATCAATTTTGGTCTGGTAGCTTATGAAAGTAGAAGGTAAACAATATTGCGATATCTCTAAATTTTCAATTAGAGAGATTAATAAAAACATCGCAAAGGATATTATTGTCAATAACCATTATAGTGGGATATGGACGAAGGTATCCTATGCTTTGGGTTTATTTTATATATCCGAAGATGAACATTCATTTTTTAGTGGAGTTAATGAACAATTGGTTGGAGTTGCCTGTTATGGTGACCCGGTTGGTAGAAATGCCGGCGCATCTATTTCCGAATTACTTCCTAGAGATGGTGTATTAGAATTGACAAGACTATTTGTATTTGATGGATATGGTACTAACATTGAAAGTTGGTTCGTTGGAAAATCATTTGAATGGTTAAGAACTAATGTACCTCGTATCAAAGCCCTAATATCATATTCAGACCCAAATGCTGGGCACTTAGGAACGGTATATCAAGCTACCAATTGGATATATCAGGGTAACAAAATCAGATGGTCCGATAGTTGGAGTTTCAAATGGAGTGAAGATGATGAATGGCATCATTCCCGAACATCTTATGTGAAGTACGGAACGAATGACCCAAAGATAATTCAGACAATGGTTACAAGCCCATTCTGGATTAAAAGAGAACCCCGTAAGCACCGATATGTGTACATTCTAACCAAAGATAAGAAGGAACGTAAGGCCCTCTTAAAATCGCTTAAACATGAGGTCTTCCCATATCCAAAGATAGAATTGGATATTATTGATGAAATACATAAAATGAACCCAATAGATTTGGTAGTTTCAGAATAATTTCGTATCTTTGTTAAAATTAATGTTATGGCTAAAGTAGAACCAAACGCTAAAGATAAACCACGTAAATTTGAACACATCTATAAAGATGATGATGGGTGTGAATCAATTTGGAAATATGATTTGGATAAATTCCCAAATGGACCTATATCAGTAGAGAACAAATACCCTGCTGGATATGTGAAGGATTTGAAACAAAGACAAAAATTAGCAAAGGCTGAACGAAGTTTATCTATTTTAGAAAAAGCAAAACAAGCAAAAAAGAATGAAGGTAGAAGGTAAAAATTATTGTGATACATCCAAAGTATATGTAGCACCAATAGCAAAGAGTATCGCTAAAGATATTATTGTTAAGAAGCACTATACTCACGCTTGGACAGCTTGTAGATATGCAATTGGAATCTATTACAAATCAGAAGATGCAAATACCTTTGATGGTGATAAACTTATAGGTTGTTTAATCTATGGTTTTCCTGTTGGAGCAAAAGCATCCACTTCTATTTGTGAAGGATTAACTAAAGATAATATTTTAGAATTAACTCGTTTATATTGTGATGATGGTTATGGCTCAAATATAGAATCGTTTGCATTAGGGCAATCTTTCAAATGGTTAAAGGAGCATGATAAAGCAATTAAAGTATTACTATCATACGCCGATAACGGACAAGCTCACTTAGGAGGAATATACCAAGCTACCAATTGGATTTATCAGGGATTATCTACGGATATTGCCCTAATGCCAAATTGGGGTATATCATTACATAAAGACCCATATCAATGGATTCATAGTAGGACTGTATTTTCAATGTGGGGCAGTGGTAACTTAGCACACTTACAAATGGAAATTGGTAAGCAAGGATATAAAGAGTTTTGGAGAAGGGAAGAACCACCAAAGCATAGATATGTTCAGATACTTGCGCAAGATAAAAAAGAGAAAAAAGATTTGATGAAACGATTGAAGCATGAGATTAGACCTTATCCAAAAGATACGGCTAGTTATAATACGGAAGTAGTTCATCACTTAACAACATACGAAGCACCTGAAGGAGCTGAAAATTTTTGGTAATATGTTTGATATAAAAAATGATTTTTACAATAAAGTATATGATTGGGTTTTAAATAATCCATCTCATCAATTTTATTTGTTTGCATCACAACAATCTGATTCTGAATTTTACAACTTTACTTCGGCAGTTTTGGATGCAGGTAAAATACCTGTATTATTAACAAACGTTGGAGCATTTAATGCACGTTATCCACTAAACCTTAGAATGGCTATGGGATTATCAAATGATGTTAGAGTTTATGAAGTTACTAAAGTGGGTATGGATATTGTGTTGGATAGTAAGGCTGAATTATTTATAAAAACAAACGGGGGGATACTTTGGATACAATAGTAGTATATATCGAAAACGAAAATAAACATTTTAATTTAATAAAATCACTAGAATTATTGAATATAAAATCAGTTCGTCTATTTGAAGGATGTGATTGGGTATCTCATTTTTATAAACTCAAAATATATGTGGATGGCCTGAAAAGTATAGATAATGAATGGGTAATATTATCCGATTCTAGAGATGTATTATTTTATAAAAATATCGATATGATAAATGAAACGTATTCCAAATATTACAATGAATTTGATATGGTAATACAAGCAGAAGATACTGATAGTGGCTGTGATTTTTTTAAAACAACTGGATTGACTAGATATAAATTTTCAGATACACTATACAAATATCCTTGTTCTGGTCTTATAATGGGTAAACGTAAAATAATAATTGATTTCTTTGAAGAAATTTTAAATAAAGTCCCAACACAATGGGATGTGGCTGACCAGCCTGCAATAGAATGGGGTATGGCTAATTTAAATTATAAAATTACATTAGATAGTAATTGCCATTTATTTCAACTTATGGGTATGGGAGCTCGTAGTTGTGTAAACTTTAACTTACATTTTAATAAAAATTTTATAAAGAATACACATACAAATTCCGAACCTTGTATATTTCACGGAGCAGGTAAGACATTTCTAAATCAGGTTTGGAAAATAATAAACAAAAAATATTAAATGAAAGTATTAGTAATACCTAACTATACAAACTTTGGAATGGCCAAAGATATTAATAGAGATTCGTTTCTATTAGTTTTTAAATCTTTTTTAGATAATACTAAAATAGGTAAAGAGTGGGAATGGGTTCTACCATACCCAGATATGAATAATCATCCCGGCATTATAAACCAATTTGAATATCCAAATGTTTCACTTAGAAAAATGGATGGATTGGATTGCTTCCCCCCAAAGATGAGAGTACATTATCCTCATAAATTCTTTGATAGATTAATAGAGAAAGAGGATTTTAATTTAGTATGGTCACATTTGCCTGAATGGACACATGAATTTAAAATTACTCGTATCTACAACAAAACACAACCTATCATTGGTTATTGTCATTGGTGGGAGATAAAAGATAATGGAGCTAGAGATGATAATTCATTTTGGAAAAACATTAAGGGTACGTTGGATATGAAAGTATGTGGTGTGAATTCACAATGGGTTAAAGATTTAGTTCTTAAAAGAGCAGCTGAAGAATTTCAACCACATATCATAGAAAAATTAGATAAGATTATTCAGCCTTGGTATTTGGGTACGGATGAATTTGTACCAACTAAAGAATATAAAAAGAAAACTATTGTATTCAATCATAGAAATAATGGTTATACCGGCGGTGAATGGTTTTTTGAAACTATGGATGAATTGTGGAGTGAAAGACAAGACTTTGAAGTATGGACTACATTGGGTGATATGAAAAAACCATACACAAAATATATTGGGCATGCTGACAGAAGTGTTTATATGAATCAATTAGGTGAAGCACATTTTGGGGTAGGGTGTTTTCAAACATATTCAGCGTGGAGTATGAGTACTACCGATGGTATGAGTAGAGGTGTACCATATTTATTACCAAATGGATTATGTTATCCTGAAATGGTTGGTAAAGATTATCCACTTCTTTATGACGGAAAGGCTGAATTTAAAGAAAAGGTAATTGGGTTATTGGATGGGACAATTGAAAGACCAGATGTAAGTGTAATTGCCAAAGCATTACTATGGGAAAACTCTTTAAAGAGTTGGGATATTGAAAATAATTTTATTAACATGGCAAGAACATTTATAGATTAATATGTATCAAAACGTTTATTATCAGAGAGAGAGAAATTTAGTGCATTTGTGGGATGACAAATTGGGATATCGTACATTCCCATATACAAGATATGCATATGAAAAAGCACAAAAAGGACAATACACGTCTTTGTACGGAGATAAGTTGGATAAGATTTTTAAATTTACAAAAGATGACCCAAATCTTTTTGAATCAGATGTACCTGAAACAACACGTATATTAGTTGATACCTATACCGATTCGGATATTCCATCGGAGGGACATGTTATTCTTACATATGATATTGAGTGTGAGATGGATACTGGTTTGCCTGATGTGGAAAAATCAGAAAACGAATTAACCGCTATTGGTTTACATGATTCAGCATCTGACCATTATTGGGTTTTGATTATGGATAAAGCCGGTAAGATGAGTGAGAAGAAGACCGGTAATCGTACTGTAATTCCTTTTAGAGATGAGAGGGATATGTGTATGAAGTATTTAGAACTTTACGAATACATTAATCCAACAATTGTAACAGGTTGGAACATTGATTATTTCGATACTCCGTATTTGTATAATCGTATCAAAAGAATATTAGGTGTTAAACATGCTAATAGATTATCTCCAATTGGTGAATGTTTTTGGTCACCATATCGTAAGAGATTCTTTATGGCTGGGGTGTCTTATTTAGATTATATCCATTTATATAAAATTTATACATTTGGTGAATTGGATAACTATCGTTTGGATACGGTAGCTATGAAAGAATTAGGTAGAGGTAAGGTTGAATATAGTGGTAATTTGGATGATTTATTTAAGAATGATATTGAAAAGTTTATTGAGTATAACTTAGTAGACGTTGAATTGGTAGCTGGTTTAGATAAGAAGTTACAATTTATAGATTTGTGTAAAGGTATTTGCACAGCAGGACACGTTCCATATGAGGACTTCGTTTATTCATCTAAGTATTTAGAGGGGGCATTATTATGTTACCTTAAAAGAAGAAACATTGTAGCTCCTAACAAACCAGCCGATAGACAAGAACGTATGGATGCCATTAGAGAAAATGGCGAGGAGAAGTTTATTGGGGCATATGTTAAGGCACCTATCGTTGGTAAGTATGATTGGATATATGACTTGGATTTAACTTCACTATACCCATCAATTATTATGACAACTAATATTTCTCCTGAAACTAAAGTGGCTAAGATTGATAATTGGGATGCACAAAAGTTTATGAAAGGTGAAATTGATACATTCAATATTGGTGAAAAAACAATTTCAAAAGAGAATCTTAGAAAATTATTTGATGAAAGTAAATACGCAGTATCATCGAATGGTGTATTATATAGAACCGATAAAGTAGGTTGTATTCCTGATATTTTAAATACGTGGTTTAATGAGCGTGTTGAATTCCGTAAGCTAGAGAAAAAATATGGTGAGGAAGGTGATAAAGAAAAATATGCATTCTATAAGAAAAGACAGCACGTACAAAAAATCTTACTTAACTCTTTATATGGGGTGTTGGGATTGCCCGCATTTCGTTTCTATGATGTAGATAATGCAGAAGCTGTAACATTAACAGGTCAGACGGTAATTAAATCAACTGCTGAAATGGCTAACATTAAGTATAATAAAGAATTAGGTACAGTTGGACAAGACTTTAATATATACATTGATACTGATTCGGTATTCTTTTCAGCAGTACCATTATTAGACCATAGACATCCTGATTGGAAACAAAAAGATGATAAAGAAATTGCATTATTGGTTGATGATATTGCTGGTGAAACGCAGGACTTCTTAAATAAGTTCTATGATGTATTGGCTGAGAAAGTATTTAATGTTGATAAAACAAAACATAGATTCCAAATTAAAAAAGAATTCGTAAGTAGAAGTGGTATTTGGATTGCTAAGAAAAGATACGCTCAATGGATTATTGCAGAGAATGGATTGCCGGTAGATAGATTGGATGTTAAAGGATTGGACGTAGTCCGTTCATCATATCCAGCCGAATTCCGTAAATTTATGAGTGAAGTTCTTATTGCAATTTTGAGAGGTGATGATGAGATGACATTAACTGATAAGATATATGATTTTAAAAAGGCATTATCTAGTATGAATGTTGTTAGTATAGCTAAAAACTCAGCAGTAAAAGAATTATCAAAATACATTCCAAAGAAAAAAGATAATAGGGCAATGTTCCAATTTAATAGTGGAACTCCTGCGCATGTTAAGGCAGCAATTGCACATAACCAATTATTGGTTCACTATAAATGCCCAACTAAGCATGAACCTATGAGAAATGGGGATAAAATTAAATGGGTATATTTGAAACAAAATCCATTTGGATTGGATGCCGTTGGTTTCAAAGGTTATAATGACCCGGAAGAAATAATGGATTTGGTAAGAACCTACATTGATTACGATAAGATTTTTGAGAGGGAATTACTTAAGAAATTAGAGGACTTTTATGGGGCTTTGGGATGGGGTGAGGTACTTTCTTCACAAAAAACCGCTGAACAATTCTTTTCTTTCTAAAATATTTGGTGGTTTCGGGTATTTTTCGTATATTTGTATAACAAATTAAAACATAAATTAAAATTTCAATTATGAACAAAGGCAAATTTGATGGTTTCGTAAATCGTTACAACTTAGGTGGTGAGATTGAATCCGTTATGGTAAAATCCGATGACAAGAACTTATCGGTAAGAATGATTTCAGATGACAAAACCTTATTAGGTGATGTTACAGTAGTGGGTGATGAATTTCCAAATGGTGAGTTTGGTATTTATACCACATCACAACTAAAGAGCTTATTGAGTGTATTAGATGATGCTATCACTGTAGAAGAAGTGACTGGTGCATTGAAATTCTCTGATAAGAAAACAAAGGTACAATATATGTTAGCAGCACCATCGGTAATTCCTGCGGTACCTGATTTAAAAGCATTACCTCCATTCGATACGGAAGTTGCTTTGGATGATGAGTTTGTAAATAAATTCATTAAATCAAAAGGAGCATTAGCTGACGCTGATACTTTCACATTTACTATCAAAGGTGGTAAGGCTGAAATTATCTTAGGTTACTCATCAATTAACTCAAATAGAATTTCTATTGGT
>Ga0209088_10000591_pt1 | contig 25226 bp, 20 predicted proteins | sample S_140625_EF_Meta_FD_187324 | JGI IMG/M metagenome (GOLD analysis project Ga0209088, IMG submission 187324) | Freshwater microbial communities from Lake Simoncouche, Canada to study carbon cycling - S_140625_EF_MetaG (SPAdes) (version 2) | ecosystem: Environmental > Aquatic > Freshwater > Lake ... | reverse complement strand
ACTCGTCTTACGCCATGACCTTCATAGAAGTGTGTCCTAGCACCTAGAACCAAAGCATGTTTGCCGCTAGGTAAAAGGATTGAGCGAATAGTTGAAACGTGTCCAACTACTTCGCTCCTAGTAAACCCAGGAACATCGGCTGCATCAATAGTTGCAATAGTTTCACCGATAAGGTCAGCTGATTTAGCCCAACCAGAACCTAAGGTCATCGCTATATCGTGGTTTGCAATACCTGATTTCTCTGCGATAACTGCTGCGGCTACCTTGGCTATTTCGAAAGGATCCGCCTTCGGATCGTCCAATGGATTGTTCATAAGGTGAGTCTAGTTCTCATTGGACAAAGACGAATTTGGGTCTATTCTTCAAACTCAATGAGCATAGTTCCAGCAGGAATGGTTGCACCTACGGCTACGTGGATCTTCTTGATGACTGCGTCTTTGACTGCATTCTGAGGAGATTCCATCTTCATGGCTTCAAGGACTAGTAGTTGTTGACCCTTGGTAACTGAGTCACCCTCTTGAACTGCAATCTTTACAACAGTTGCTTGCATCTGTGAAGTTAGGGCTTTACCTGAGTCAATCTGAACTTTTGAGTGAGCTTTACGTTTAGGTGCGGGAGCGGTTGATTTTCCGCCGCCGAATTGGAAAAGCTGCTTAGGTAGAGATACTTCGATTCTCTTGCCGCCAACTTCAACAACAACGTTGTTTCTTTGGGTTTCAACGTGGGATTCGGTGTGTGAGCCTTCCCAAGGTTCAACATCGTTATTCCATTCGGTTTCAATCCAACGGGTATAGATTCCGAACTTTCCTTTAGAACCTATAAAAGCTGGGTCGTTCACAATCTTTCTGTGGAACGGAAGAACTGTTGGCATGCCTTCGATGTGCATCTCAGCAAGAGCTCTTCTTGAGCGCTCAAGTGCTTGTTCACGGGTAGCGCCAGTGACGATTAGCTTTGCAATCATTGAATCGAATGAACCGGAGATCTCTGAACCTGCTTCAACACCGGTGTCAACACGAACACCTGGACCACCTGGCACTTTGAAGACATGAACGGAACCAGGAGCTGGCATAAAGTTTCTGCCCGCATCTTCACCGTTGATGCGGAATTCAAAAGAGTGACCTTTGATTACTGGGTCGGCGTAATCTAATTTGCCGCCTTCAGCAATTCTGAACTGTTCACGAACAAGGTCTAATCCAGTGACTTCTTCTGAAACTGGGTGTTCAACCTGCAAGCGGGTATTTACTTCAAGGAATGAAATAGTGCCATCTTGAGCAACTAGGAACTCACAGGTTCCAGCTCCTTGATAGCCAACTTCCTTCAAGATAGCTTTTGAAGATTCATACAGTCTCTTCACTTGATCATCAGTTAGGAAAGGAGCAGGAGCTTCTTCAACAAGTTTCTGGTGTCTGCGCTGCAAAGAACAATCTCTGGTTGAAACAACAACAACATTGCCAAAAGAATCGGCAAGACACTGGGTCTCAACGTGGCGAGGTTTTTCTAAATACTTTTCAACGAAACATTCACCGCGACCAAATGCAGCTACTGCTTCACGAGTAGCTGATTCAAACGCATCGGCGACTTCTTCTTTTTCATAAACAACTTTGATGCCTCGACCGCCACCACCGTAGGCAGCTTTGATAGCGATAGGCAAACCGTGCTTAGCAACAAAATCTAAAACTTCTTCAGCGCCGGTAACAGGGTTCAATGTTCCAGGAGCAAGCGGTGCACCAACTTTTTCAGCAATGTGACGAGCTGAAACCTTGTCACCTAGTTGGTCGATGGCTTTAGGGGATGGGCCAATCCAAATAAGACCTGCGTCTAAACAAGCTTGAGCAAAAGATGCATTTTCAGCAAGGAATCCATACCCTGGGTGAACAGCGTTAGCACCTGAGCGCTTAGCGATTTCAAGAATCTTGTCGATGACCAGGTAGGTCTCAGCACTGGTTGTTCCATTAAGTGCATAGGACTCATCAGCCATGCGTGAGTGCATGGCATTACGGTCTTGGTCTGCATAGATTGCAACGGAGGCGATGCCGGCATCTTTCGCTGCACGAATGATACGAACAGCGATCTCACCGCGGTTAGCAATAAGGACCTTGGTTATCTTGGCTGGTTTTAAGGCAGTCATAAGCCTTAAGCCTACCTAGTTAGAGCGCCATAGGCTTGGGTAATCTACCCCTAAACCTATGCAAAGCTCCCTGAGGGTAGGCAAACTAAGGCCAACAACGGTGTGAGCATCGCCTTCAATAGCCCTAATAAAGGCGCCTCCGAGGCCATCTATGGTGAAAGCACCTGCTACTTTCAAAGGTTCACCGGTGCCAACATAAGCCAAAATCTCGCTACCTGAGAGCTCTGCGAAGTGCACTTTGGTGTTAGTTGCCTTGCCATTGGCAGGGGGCATGGTCATAGCCTCTCGGTTATCTATAAGCCAATGGCCGGTATAGAGCCTGCCGGAGCGGCCATTCATGGCCTTCCAGCGTTCAATGGCTACTTCTGGATCATGGGGTTTACCAAGAGATTCACCATCGAGGTCTAATGAGCTATCGCAGCCAATAATCAGCGCACCTTGAGCATCAGGGTGATTCACTACTGCCTCGGCTTTAGCTTTGGCTAAAAGGAGAACTAGGTCAGCGGTATTGCCAATCTGACCTGCTTGCAAAGCCATATCGGCTACTTGTTCTTCATCAACACCAGGGGCTATAACTATTGGATCAATGCCACCGTCTTTGAGTAAGCGAAGACGGGCAGGGGAAGTGGAAGCTAAAACTAGTTTGGTCACGGGTAAAGACTACCGAAACCGATGTGAAACACTTGTCCAGTGAATAAATCAACTAACTGGCTAGGCCACATCATCGAAGTTCAAATAGAGAAGGTGGCCCATGGCGGTATTTTCGTAGCCCGCCATGAAGGCAGAGTCGTCTTTGTCTCTCATGTTATCCCTGGTGAAGTTGCCAAGGTTAAGGTCTATGAAGATAAGGGTGGAGCGTTCTGTAGAGCAGAACCAGTTGAAATTATTACTGCTTCCCCTGATCGAGTAAAACACTTTTGGAAAAATGCTGAAGAGGCAGGGGGTGCAGAATTTGGTCACATTAGTCTTTCTCGTCAAAGAGAACTAAAAGCAGATGTCTTAGAAGAAGGTTTACAGCGCTTTGCTGGAATTGAAATGAGAGTTCCAGTTCTTGCAGCTCCTGGAGATGATGAACGTAATGGTTTGGGTTATCGAACCCGCGTGCAACTGCATGTCAATGAAGATGGCGATGTTGGTCCGTACAAAGAAAGAACACATGAAGTAGTTCGAGTAAAGACCATGCCACTGGCAGTTCCTGATATTCAAGAACTAGGGCTGCACCTAAAGAATTGGCAAGATGTCAAGAAGATTGAAATAGCTGCTTCAAGCACAGGTCAGACTCAGTGGACTATCGATAAGAAACTCAAAGGTGAAGAGAAGTTCTTAGAGCGTGCAGGAGGTCGAACATTCCGACTATCGGCTGGAGCGTTCTGGCAAGTGCACAGAGAAGCCGCGAACCTGTTAGCTGAAGAAGTAGTGGCTGCAACCAAAGCTGCTGGCTTTACTAAAGATGCCCAGAACTATGACCTCTACGGTGGGGTTGGTTTATTCAGCGGTGCTCTAGCTGCCGCCTACGGATTAGATATCAAGATCACAACTGTTGAAGCTTCTAAAGCAGCAGCGGAAGATGCAAGAAGAAACCTGATTGACATCAAGGGTGCTAAATCTATTGCCACTCCAACTGAGCGCTTCTTAGACGAGTTAGCTTCAGCTGGAGCATTACCTCCAAAGAGCACCATCATCATGGACCCACCACGATCAGGTGCTGGTAAGCATGTGATTGAAAGGCTGATTACCTTAGCTCCGGACCACCTGGTTTATGTTGCCTGTGATCCAATTGCCTTGGTAAGAGATCTAAAGCCGCTGACTGCTGCCGGTTACAAGATTGCCAGTCTTAGAGCTTTTGACCTATTCCCACATACCCATCACTTTGAAACTGTGGTTAGTCTGGTTCGGTGAGTAAAACGGGGACAAAGCCTATAAAGGTGGCCATAGTCGATGACCATGAGGCCATCAGGCTTGGCTTTGCTGGGGCATGTCTTGAATATGGTTATCAACTGGTAGCTCATGCGCCGACTGTTGATGAACTTATTCCTAAACTAAAAAAGAAACCGCAGGTAGTGGTTTTAGACCTGTCTCTAGCAGATGGCAGTGAACCAAGTCAAAACGTTAGAAAACTTATTGACTATGGCACTGAGGTTCTTATCTTCTCTATTGCTGATAGGAAATCTCAGGTTAGAGCTGCCCTTGTTGAAGGAGCAGCTGCACTAGTAACTAAAAGCCAGCAGATGACAGAGCTTTTTGAATGTATTAACTTGGTGGCTAATGGCATCAAGGTAAATACTGCTGAAACTATTGCAGCTATCGATAGCGACCAAGAGTTCAAAGCGAAGCTCACAGATCGTGAACTAGAGGTGCTGAGGCTCTATGCATCAGGGATGACCTTGAAATCTGTTGCTTATGAGTTGAAACTTAGTAAGTACACAGTCAAGGAACACATCGATCGAGTTAGGGATAAGTATTCCAATCTTGGTAGACCCGCTCCTGGTAAGTCTGAGTTACTCATGCGCTTACTTGAAGATGGCTACATGGGGGATGACTTCATCTAATGAGCACAACTCAAGCAACCTTCGCTACAGCGCGTATCAATCGTTTGATTGGTCGAGCGCTAGCGGCAGCTTCAGTTCTGCTTAGCGTTGAAAGTGGTTTGAACTATTACAACCAAAGCCAATATCTAAATCAACCGCTGTCTTGGATTCTGGTTAGCATTCTTTGGGCAACAACAGCTGCCTTCACATATACTTTCTGGTTCGGTAGCGCTAGCTACATGTACTTGCGTATCCATGCTTTGTATATGTTTGCACTACTGGCAGCTTGGCCTTTGATGCTTAGAGAAATTCCTGTCGATGACGGAACTTTCTATCCGTTCATTTGGTGGGCTTTTGATACTGGTTGGGTAGCCGCAGCTATTAGTTTCCGGTTACGTTGGGTCATCACATACTTTGTTCTATTGATTGTTGGAACTCAGGGCATGTTCTTTTTATCTATAGGTGGGTCTCACACTCTAACTCAGGTGCTTACCGATGGTGCTTTTACAGTGCTGACTAATGGCTCTGTTGCGGTGATTATTCTGATGCTTAGAAATGCTGCGAACGCAACCGATAAAGCTAATGCTGAGGCAATTCAGGTCGCAGTCTTACAAGCCAAAGCTGAAGCTGAATCCAAAGAACGTCAACGACTAGATGCTTTGATTCATGACAGTGTTCTCACAGCGCTGATCAGTGCCACCAATGCCAAGACTGAGCTTGAGGCTAAATCAGCAGCGGAGCTTGCCAGTAGCGCTTTAGAGAAGCTATCCAATATTGAAAACTCAAGTGTCGAGGGTGCTCCTGTTTTTTGTGGCGACTTGTTTGATTCCGTTATTGCAGCTAGCAAACGACTAGATCCAGAAATTGAAGCTAGGAAAGACTGTCAGACCCATTTCCTAGTCGAGAAGCAAGTCTCAGTTGCTCTGACCGAAGCTATTTTGCAGGCCTTACAGAACTCGCAATTACATGCAGGGTTGAAGGCGCAGAGAGAGTTAATCCTCAAGGCCAGCAACAATGAATTGAAGATTGTTTTGAAAGATAACGGTAAGGGTTTTAGACCTAACCGAGTTCCTAAAGGTCGTTTAGGAATTAGGAACTCAATTGTTGGAAGAGTTCAAAGTGTTGGCGGAACAGCGTATATAGTCTCGTCCCCAGGTCAAGGTGCAACAGTGATTTTGGAATGGAGTAAGAAATGATCTCCATCAAGCGATGGGTAGCAGCTTTTATTCCATTGGTCTACGCTTTTTATCTTCCTGTTCAATCACTTTTGATTCCAGGTATTCAGAACAGAAGCTTCGAAATAATTGCTTTGATAATTTATCTAGCCGCAGTTATGCCAACTCTGGTTTTATACCGTGGCTTGAACTTGCCTTTAGGTCAGGCTGTTTTCAACCTAGTTGCCGCAGTTGTGGTACCTGCATTAGTTATCTTCCAGCGTGCTGCCATTGATGATAAAGATGTTGCTGGCTGGGCCGTCATGGGAACTGCTGTAATCCTTACAGCTTCTGCCGTTAGACAGCGCCGAGTATTTGCAGTGCTTGGGGTTGCTGCTCTGGTTTTTGAATTCGTGTATGCGTATGGTCCAATTGCTCTTTTCACATCAGGTCTGGTTGGTGCTTTGGTATTCGTCTTAGCCGGTCTTGGTGTCTCAACGGGTATTAAAAATGCAAATACGGAATCAGATAAATATCGTGAACGCGAAGCTAAGTCCTTGGCTTCAATTGCTTCACTTGAAGCTACTAAATCGGAGCGAACCTCAAGATTGCAACAAGTTCTTGGTAGTTCAGTTCCTTTCCTATCTTTGATTGCTGAGAGCAAAACTCCACTGAGCACTGAGATGAAGCAATCGGCTCGCATGCTTGAGCTTGCGTTGAGAGATGAAATCAGGGGTAGGGGATTACTTACCTCAGCTATGCGATCTGAGATTTCTAGATTGAGAAACCTTGGCGTTGAAGTTGCACTTTTAGATGAAGGTGGCACGGAAGGTTTATCTAGCAAAGAGCTAGACGCTCTGTTAGGTCAAGCTATCGAAGCTCTTCAGGCAATCAATAGTGGCCGAGTGACAGTTCGAAGCCCTAGGGGTGAAGCGTTCAAAGTAACCGTTGTTGCCACACTGCCAGGGGTTGCTCAACCCTTGCTCTCTCTTCGTCTTAGCTAAAGACCCTTTTAAACCCCCAACGGGCCTAGGAGCTATTGCTAACTCCTGGCCCGTCCCCTGGAAATGAACCGAGCAAATCCCCTTAAGATTTTCGATTCATCTGTCTGAATAAAACTAAACTCCGACAAGACAAATCTGCCAAAAGTACGACCCGTGTTTTAGTCCCCACTTAAGGGGACAGGCTTAAATGTGTAACGGCTCCTCTTTATTCAAGAGGAGCCGTCGCACAGCCTTCACTTATCCCAGCAAAGCTGTCTCTAGTGTATCCAATCCGATGCTGCCCAAGTTCAGAGCCTTCATGTGGAAGTCCTTGATGTTGAAGTTAGCACCCTGGCGAACCTTGTACTCATCACGGATGTTCTCCCAGATTCTTTGACCAATCTTGTATGAAGGAGCTTGGCCTGGCCAACCGAAGTAACGGTGCACTTCGAAGTTGATGAACTGTTCAGACATGTTTACGTTCTTGCCCATGAAATCAAGTGCGTAGTCGAAGTCCCACTTACCGGTGCCATCAAGACGAGGCTTACCGAGGTGAACACCGATGTCGAGAACAACGCGAGCAGCACGCATGCGCTGACCATCTAGCATTCCTAGACGATCGCCTGGATCATCTAGGAAACCAAGTTCTTGCATGAGACGCTCAGCGTATAGCGCCCAACCTTCACCGTGACCTGAAGACCATGAAGCTAGTCTTCGCCATGAGTTTAGATCTGCCTTGTTGTAAACCTTCTGAGCAATCTGCAAGTGGTGTCCTGGCACACCCTCGTGGTAAACAGTTGTGGTTTCACGCCAAGTATCAAACTCGGTGACACCAACTGGAACTGACCACCACATTCTGCCCGGTCTTGAGAAGTCATCGGTTGGGCTGGTGTAGTAAATACCACCGTGCTGAGTTGGAGCAATCATGCACTCTAGTTTTCTTAGTGGTTCTGCAATGTCAAAGTGTGTGCCACTTAGTTTTTCAATTGCTGCATCAGAGAGCTTCTGCATCCAAGCTTGCAATTCTGCAGTACCGTGAAGTTTACGCTTAGGGTCGTTATCTAGAACTTCAATTGCTTCTCTAACAGTTGCACCTGGCTTGATTTCGTTGGCAACAGCGTTCTGCTCTGCAACAACGCGTGCAAGTTCTTCCTTACCCCACTCGTAAGTTTCATCAAGGTCAACTCGCTTACCAAGGTATTGAGCGCTTAGTAATGTGTAACGCTCGCGACCGATCGCATCTACTGTGTTTCCAGCTGGTAGCAATTCGTTCTTGAAGAACTCGGTTAGCTTTGCATAACCTGCAGTTGCAACTTCAGCTGATGAAGCCAGCTCTGCTTTTAGAGATGCTGGAAGTTCGCTATCTCCGGCTTGAGCGTTAGCTGCAAACTTTCTGAAGAAACCATCTGGGGTTAGCAGTTGTTCAGCCTGAGTGATTGCCAGTTTTATCTGACGAATCGCAGGAGTGTCGTTGTGCTTGATACCTTCACGCAAAGTTGCGATGTAGCCATCGACTGCACCCTCAACAGCTTGCATACGCTTTGAGATGTTTGACCAGTTCTCTTCGGTTGCAGTTGGGCTTAGGTCAAAGATGTCTCTGATGCCTTGAGCAGGAGATGCAATTGGGTTCAGATCCCTGCGCCACATACCTGAGTCATAGATTTCACCACTGAGTTTCAGTGTTGAGGTCATCGCTAACTTGGTGACCTTATCAACATCATCTTGAATTTCAGTTGCTTCAACTTTTGCCAGCATTTCTTTTTGCAGCTTGTTGTGATGTGCAGCGGCTTCAGGAGAAGTGTCTTCTAGTTTGTCTTCGCCAACCTTGAAACCTGCGTAGGTAGCAAATTCAGGGGATAGATCAACAAGGGTTTTTACCCATTGCTCACCTAGTAAATCGAGCTTGGATTGTTCGCGCGACATTGCGGGTCCTTAATCTGTAGGGGATATCTTTAAGGACAAATCTAGTGGTTTTTTAATCGAGCCCCGGACGGTATTGAGCTCGCCACTGACCAACGCCTGGCCGTAAATCGTTTCTGAAACGAGTGGTGTTGCGCTTCCAAGAAGATTCAGAGCCTAGGACTTGACTCTTTTTGGTGCTGACCTGCTCTTGATGGCTAGCCTGCAAAATTGCTATCACAGCAGCTAATTCAGCCTCAGTCGGGTTGCCAGCGACAACCTTGATGCCCTCTTGAATCGACTCTTCAGGGATCACAGCGGGATATTTCCATGCTTCTTAGGAGGTGTGGTTGCCCGCTTGGTCTTTAGTGCCGCTAAAGCCTTAATGACACTGATACGAGTTGCTGCTGGCTCGATGATGCCATCAAGCTCACCTCGCTCAGCAGCTAGATAGGGACTTGCCACGTTATAGGTATATTCAGCAGCTAACTGAGCACGAACCTTGGCTATGTCTTCGCCGGCTGATTCAGCAGCTTTGATCTTGTCTTTGAACAAAATGTTCACAGCACCTTGACCACCCATAACAGCAATCTCAGCTGTTGGCCAAGCAAGGTTGATATCTGCTCCTAGGGCCTTAGAGCCCATAACGATGTATGCGCCTCCGTAAGCCTTACGAGTAATAACTGTTACCAGTGGAACTGTTGCTTCAGCATATGCATAAATCAATTTAGCGCCGCGACGAATAACTCCAGCCCATTCCTGATCTGCTCCAGGCAGATAACCAGGTACGTCAACAAGAGTTAGTACAGGGATTGAGAAGGCATCGGCAAGGCGAACGAATCGAGCTGCTTTTTCAGCAGCATCAATGTTTAGCGTTCCAGCAAGAGCACTCGGTTGGTTAGCAACGATTGCAATTGATTGACCTGCAACACGAGCAAAACCAATAATCACGTTAGGAGCGAACAGTGGTTGAACTTCTAAGAACTCGTGATCATCAACGATTGATTCAATAACAGTAATCATTGAGTAAGGCTGGTTAGGTGAATCAGGAATGATGGTATTTAGTTCACGGTCTTCATCAGTGATCTCTAAGACATCAGATCTTTCATAGTGAACAGGTTCACTTAGGTTGTTCTCTGGTAGGTAGCTTAGTAACGCTTTTGCATAGTCAAGAGCATCTTCTTCATCGCTAGCAAGGTAATGAGCAACACCTGAAGTTTGGTTGTGAGCAAGAGCTCCACCTAGAGCTTCCATTTCAACTTCTTCACCAGTAACAGTTTTGATGACGTCAGGACCGGTGACAAACATGTTTGATGTCTGATCAACCATGATGACAAAGTCGGTTAGAGCTGGACCATAAACTGCACCTCCGGCAGCTGGGCCCATGATTAGAGAAATCTGCGGAATAACACCTGAGGCCATAGTGTGACGCTTGAAGATTTCACCATACTTACCTAAAGCGATAACACCTTCTTGAATACGAGCACCTCCGGAATCCAAGATTCCGATAAGTGGAACACCGGTGGCGATAGCTAGATCCATTATCTTGATGATCTTGTTTCCAGCAGCTTCTCCTAGAGAGCCACCGAAGATTGTGAAGTCCTGTGAGAACAGAGCGACCTGACGCCCACCAATAGTTCCAACACCGGTAACCACTGCATCGCCGTAAGGACGGTTTTTCTCCATACCGAAGGCAGTCGAGCGGTGTCTTACGAACTCATCCATCTCAACGAAAGAGCCAGCATCCAACAGGAGTTCAATGCGCTCGCGAGCGGTCTTCTTCCCCTTGGCATGCTGTTTAGCGATAGCGGCTTCGCCACTTGCATAAACAGCCTCGTGGTAACGGTTACGTAAGTCTTCTATTTTGCCTGCGGTTGTTGCTAGATCAGGCTGATTTTTCTCGGTCAAAGCTCTTTATCTCCAATTGAAAGTTTCCTGAGTTTGTTCCACTCTATCCAAGTGCTGTCGGTTGGAGGGTTTAGCCTTAGGGCTATGGAACTACATGCAAGTGCTGAATTTGCCTCAAGGCTTGAATTTTTGCCTGAAACAGGCTCAACAAATACTGATTTATTGGCCTTAGCGGTCAAAATCCCTGAGTTATGGACAGATTTCTCAGTTTTAGTAACCGATAACCAAACCGCTGGCAGGGGAAGGCTGGACAGGTCGTGGGAAGCAGATCCAGGGGCAGCACTAGCGGTATCAGTGCTACTTAGACCAACAGCCTTTGGGATTGAACAATATGGCTGGTTACCTCTTTTGGCAGGGCTAGCAATGCAAAGAACTGTTGCATCGTTGATTGAAGGGGCTGAAGTTAGTTTGAAATGGCCCAACGATGTTCTAGTCCAAGGCGAGAAGATCTCAGGATTGCTCGCTGAAGTATTGCCTGATGGCCAAGGTGTTGTTATCGGTGCTGGGCTGAATCTGAAACAGACAAAAGCTGAATTGCCAATCGAGAATGCGACTTCACTTTATCTGCATGGTGTTCAAGGATTCCAGTTAGATGACATCTTGGTGCGGTACTTAGCCTCATTGAGAAGACTGTATGAAGAGTTCGCGGATTCCAAGGGCAATGCAGAGGAATCTGGATTACATGAAGCTATTTTGAATGCATCTTCTACTATCGGCTCTAAAGTTCAAGTGATTCTTCCTGATGGAACAGATTTCACCGGAACCGGAGCAGGGCTTGATAGCGATGGCAGGTTACTTGTCGCACTTTCTGATCCGGTTGAGATTCGTGCCGTTGCTGCTGGCGACATTAAACACTTGCGACAATAGTTCTTGTGTCAGAGACAACCTTTAGCGAGCAAGAGTTAGTTTTCATTAGAAAGCATGGCTCGGCTTTAGTGCTACCGGTAATCATTCTTGGTTTAGATGCAGCTTTGTTCTTTTTTGTGGATTGGCGATTAACCGACCAACTGCACCACCAACTTTTTCTATCAGGTGTCTTACTAATTGGCTTACTGTTCTGGTTGCTTCCAGCTATTAGATTTTTTACGAATCGAATCGAGATAACCAGTAACCGAGTCATCATCCATCGAGGTCTCACTGGAAATAAGACCGAGGAAGTAGCCTGGGGCGAAATAACCGGGGTAAGTATCTCCAGAGGTTTTGGATCATGGCTCAAAGGTGCGGGGGATATTCACCTGCATAGAGAATTTGGGCAGGACGCAATCCTGCGCAGGGTGCCGAGAGCCAAGAAGCTAACTCGTGAGATCGAGGGCTATTTAGCCGGCAGATCTAAGCGTGGGACAATAGAGCGTGGCTAGAACTATAGGTGTTATCGGTGGCGGGCAATTAGCTCGCATGATGATCGCCCCTGCCATAGAGCTGGGTCTTGAGATAAAGGTTTTAGCCGAGACCGAATCTTCCCCTGCTGAGCTAGCAGCCACCCAAGTCGGTGACTATAAAGATCTCGAGACAGTTAGGGAATTTGCGCAAACTGTTGACGTTATGACTTTTGATCATGAACATGTGCCACTTGAAGTTCTAGAGACTTTAGAAGCAGAAGGCTTCAAGTTTGAGCCTGCATCTAATGCTTTGCGTTTTGCTCAAAACAAATTGGACATGCGCAAGCGTTTAGCACAGCTGGGTGTTCCTATTCCTGACTGGGCTGAAGTGAACTCTGCTAAAGATTTAGATGAGTTCATTTCACGTCATGGATCAGTAGCGATCTTAAAGACTCCAACCGGAGGATACGACGGCAAAGGTGTGCGGGTTGTTAGGTCAAGTTCAGATGCTAGTGACTGGCTAGCTTTGGGAACGCCTTTATTGGTTGAAGAAAAAGTTGATTTCGTTCGTGAGCTTGCTCAACTCTCAGCAAGGAACCGTTCTGGGGATTGGAAACCTTGGCAAACGGTGCAAACAATTCAACGTGATGGTGTTTGTGCTGAAGTGTTTTCCCCAGCGCCTAATGCCAACTTCGAATTGGCTTCACAAATTGCAGAAAAGATTGCTGTTGGCTTGGATGTCACCGGTGTATTAGCGGTTGAGTTATTTGAAACTGCCGATGGAAAGCTTTTGGTTAATGAATTAGCGATGCGTCCACACAACTCAGGACACTTCAGCATTGAAGGCGCGTTAACCAGTCAGTTTGAACAGCACGTTCGAGCAGTACTTGATCTTCCTCTAGGGGATACAAGCGCTGCTGCAGGTTTTGCTGTGATGCTCAACCTTTTAGGCACGGACGATAAGAACAGCTTTGTTGAGCATTATGACAGGGCTATGAATACTGCTCCTGATGCTCACATTCACACCTACGGCAAAGCTGCTAGAGCAGGTCGCAAGATGGGGCATGTCACTGCTTTATCAAATCTCAGCCTTGAAGATGCTCGTGCTACAGCACTCGCTGCCTATCAAGCGCTGCAAGCCTAACCAGTTTTCTGACCAACCGAATCTAAAATTGGCCTGTTAGCAACAATCTATTTAGGAGAACCCATGACTCAGGCACTTGTTGGCGTTGTTATGGGCTCAGACAGCGACTGGACTGTCATGAGTGATGCTGCGCAAGCCCTAAAAGAATTCGGCATTGAATACGAAGTTGAAGTTCTCTCAGCGCACAGAACTCCGGATCGCATGATGGAATGGGGCAAAGCTGCCGCTAGTCGCGGCATCAAAGTGATCATTGCCGGTGCGGGAGGCGCAGCTCACCTACCAGGAATGATTGCCTCGGTAACGACTTTGCCTGTTGTTGGAGTTCCTGTGAAACTCAAGAGTTTAGATGGCATGGATTCTTTGCTTTCGATTGTGCAAATGCCTGCTGGTATTCCGGTTGCCACAGTGTCAATTGATGGCGCTAGAAATGCAGGTATTTTAGCTGCTCGAATTATTGGAGCGTTTGATCCTAAAGTTTCGACCGCTTTAGAAGCATTCAGTGTCTCCCTTGCAGATCAGGTTGCTTTGAAAAATAAGAATCTAAAATCTCAAATATGAGATCTAGAAATTCTCAAGGCGAACTAAACACTCCTTTTCGCGATGTTAGAAATGCCAGCTCCGGACAAATGCTTAAAAGAGCTTGGTGGATAATTGCCCTTAACTTCTTTATTCCAGGTTCAGCTCAGGTTGTCGCTGGCAGAAAAGGTCTTGGCCGAATTGGAATAGTTTTTACTCTTGGGTTTTGGGGCTTTCTGGTTTTAGCGCTATTGCTTGCGCTTATTTCTAAAGTTGCTTTATTCACTATTTTGTTGACTCCAATTATTGCGCTCCCACTTGGCATCCTGTTTGTGGTTTATGCAGGGCTGATTGTCTTCTGCAGTTTGGATTCGCTTAGATTGATGAGCCTGAATCGAGTTGGCAATAGAGCAAGACCAATTGCTCTGATTAGTTTGATAGTAACCGCCCTGGTCAGTTCCTATTTTGTTGGAACCATAGGGTCAACTACTTTGACTGCAACAAATTTTATGTCTGGAATTTTTAGCAACAGCGGAAATTTGGAAGCCCATAAAGGTCGATACAACATTATGTTGTTGGGTGGAGATTCAGGTTCTAACAGATTTGGTCTCAGACCAGACAGCATTTCAGTTCTCAGTATCAGTACCGAAACTGGAACAGCAGTAAATATCGGTTTGCCTAGAAACCTAAGCCGAATTCAATTCACCCCTGGAACACCAATCCACAAGGTTTACCCTTACGGGTTCAATCACGACTGTGCTGGCGAATGTATGTTGAATGCCGTCTATAAAGCAACCATTGATAACTACTCTTACCTTTATCCAAAAGCATTTAGTAAAGGCTCTACTTCAGGTATAGAAGCTACCAAGAGTGCAGTTCAGTGGATTACCGGCTTGAAGATAGATGCATACGTTCTTATCAACATGAGATCTTTCACAGGTTTAGTTGATGCACTCGGTGGAATCGATGTGACGGTGAAAAAAGCTTTGCCTATCGGTGGTCAGCAAGACTGTGTTCCTGCTGATAACGAGCATGAGTCAATCTGTCCTGATGCCATGGATTGGATTGAAAAGGGCAAGCAGCACATGGATGGCCGAACAGCTCTTTGGTATGCCAGGTCAAGACACAACACCAATGACTACGACAGAATGCGTCGTCAACGTCAAGTTGAGAGCATTGTGTTGAAAAAGATTGATCTTGGCACACTGCTTTTCAAGTTTGGTGCAGTTGCTGGAGCGAGCTCCAAGTTGGTTAGAACTGACATACCTTCAGGTTCAGTACCAACTCTGATGGATTTGGCATTCAAAGCTAGGGCCAAAGGTTTGAAGTCTTTGCAACTTTCTTATCCTCTGATTCAGGCGAATAACCCAGACTTCTTCCTGATGAGGCACCTAATTGCAGAAAAACTAAGAACCTATAAATAGGTTTCGCACAGTTTCGCAGAAGAGTTTTCCCAGCTCTAAAAGTTAGTCTGGCAATATGAAAAATCTTAGAGTCATTGCACTAGTTGCAATTTTGGCCTTTACCGTTAGCGGCTGCTCGATTTTGTATCCAAACTGGGGCAAGCCAACTGATCGCCCAAAGCCAACTAATACTGAAACTGTGACACCTGATCCAACCGATACTGGTACGCCAACACCAGAGCCAACCGATAAAGGTACTGCAGCTGTTGAGATTATGGATGCCTATGTTGATGCAGGAAATGGCATCATTTCTGTAATTGGCCAGGTAACTAACTTCAGCGAGGATGGCGGTACTTGCACTGCAACCTTCAATGGTGGCGGTAAGACTGTGACTATTTCTGCAGCTGCAGAATCGAATGCTGCCAACACCCAGTGCCGCCCGCTTGAGATAAAGCTAAGTGGATTACCTAAAGGTGCTGGCGTGGTAACTGTTACCTATGACTCCGCTAAGAATCATGGGGTCTCTAAGGCAACTGCGGTAACTATTCCGTGATTCGTAAGCGGTTGACTAAGTATCTGGTTGCAGCACTAACTGTGCTGTTGACTTCACTTGGGCTGACCGCGATAACTCCAGCTGGTGCTTTAGATGGCAGCAAATTTGATCCTGGTTTGATTATCAGCGACAGCGTGTTCTTTGATTTTGGAACCATGACTGTTGAAGAGATTCAACGTTTCTTAGAATCACAAGTTCCGGTTTGTAAATCAGGGACATCAGGCATGCCGTGTCTGAGGAATTATCGAGATGATACTCCAGAGAAAACCGCAGACCCGGGTAAGTGTGCTTACCTGCCTGCACAGAAAGACATCAGCGCTGCCACCATCATCTATAACATCGCTAGGGCATGTGGGATTAACCCGCGTGTATTACTTGTCACTTTGCAGAAAGAGCAGGGTTTAGTTCAAGCCAGTATTCCCTCTCCTTATATGTATCGAGCGGCTATGGGTTATGGCTGTCCCGATAGTGATCCAGGAATATGTGGCAAGGTCTGGACTGGACTTTTCAATCAGCTTTACAAAGCAGCTGGACAGTTTCAGTGGTACGGAGATCCAAATGGTTCCTTTACTTATCTTCGACCTGGTAGAGAAGTATCAATCTCGTACCATCCAGATTCCGCAAGAAGTTGTGGCAAAAAAACTTTTACACTGAAAAGTCAGGCAACCGCAAACCTTTATTACTACACGCCATTTGTTCCTAACACCGCTGCACTTAGTAACCTCAGGGGAATGGGGGACAGGTGTTCGGCTTACGGTAATAGGAATTTCTGGCGCTACTACTGGGATTGGTTTGGTTCACCTCTTGGTGGTGGTTTCCTACTAAAGAGCTCGACTAGTGATACTTACTTCGTATCTAACGACATCAAGTACCCCCTATCCGATCCGGGCTTGGTTGCTGAGCTTGCTCCACTTGGTCCACTAGGAGAAATCTCTAAAGAATATTTAGATTCTTTCCCAACTGGTACGACGATGACCAGACTCATCAAAACAGCACCGGTTTCTGGAGTTAGTACTTATTACTTTGTTAGCTCCGGCAAGAAATATGCTGTGGCTAACTGTGAGCAAGCTACGAACCTTGGTCTTGATTGCAACGCAGCAATTACGTTAACCCAGGTTCAGTTAGACGCTTTACCAACTGGTGCATTCAGACCTGATATCACTGGAATCGTTAAGAGCATTCCAATAGCTCCGGCAACTGCTTCCTATTACATGGTGAATGCTTCCAAGAAGTATCCGGTTGATTGTGGGAAAGCAGCAGTACTTGGCTTTAGTTGCACAAACGCCCAGGCTTTAGATGATGCTAAGTTGAACGCTTTGGCAACGGTGCGTTTAGGTGTAGCAGGTCTCGGTATTTCACCGTTGATGAATCTTGAGGATGGCACAAGGGTAATTATTCAAGGTGGTCAGAAACGAGAGATTCTCGATGACGCATCCTTAAGTGCAGCAGGTGTTGGGCCAACTGCACCGTCACCGCTAAAACTAAAAGACTTCAGTTATTTGTCTTGGGGTGCTCCAATCGCAGTGGATGGCAGTTTGTTTGTTAACCGCGCTCTTCAGCGTGAAGGGGTAATCGTGAAGGGAAACTTTTTCGATATTGATCCTGTAACTAGAGCTGAAATAGATTTCACAAAGTTATTTAGACAAACACCTGGCTCACTCGGTGCCGATGGCCTCAGTGCTATTGCGCACACTGCTCAAATAAAGACTTTGGTTGTTGACGAAAGATCTCAACGCTGGTTACTAAACGCTGATGGTAAAACCAAGGTTGATGACACCACTAACTGGATTACTGCAGCCAGTCCAATAACGAATGATCTTGCAGATAAGTTCCCAACTCTGGAGCAGAGCATAACTGGCTTCAATTTTGTTCAAGTCAAAGAACAGAAAACGGTTTACTTACTTAAAGATGGAATCATCAGAGCGACCTATAACGCAGCCGATAGAGACCTATTAGATATTGGCATGAGTTCGACTAATCCAGTGCTCGTTACTGTTTCAGGGCTAACCTTCATCCCTAAAGGAGTCATGGTTCTGCCTGCTGGTCTAGTAGTAAAAAACAAGCAGACCGGAACAGTTGGGCTAATTGATGGGCCCTCGCGGATAGTCACCATTGCTGAGACTTCAATGGCGTTAACGCTTCCTGAACCGAGAGCACTGACTAATTTGCAGCTAATCGGTTATCAAGACCAGGAGGCTTTATCCTCATACAAAGTTTCTTGTGCTGGACAGAAATACATTGTCGCTAATTCGCTCTTACACGAAACTCAGGTAACTGTTGCTAAAGACTTCCCTGGCAAGACAACACCACTAAGTGATGCCAGCTGTGCCCTGCTAACAATTACTGACCAGAGCCTCGGGCACTATGTTGGTGAAAAGATTCTTGACCCTAAAACAAATAAGTTAACTTACAAGGCATACAAGATAACCAAGGGCAAACGTTATCCATTCAAGAACATGGCCTCTTATAAGAAGGACAACCTCACTGAAGCACCACTTATCTGGGTGGACCAGTCATTCCTTAGAAATCTGCCATTAGGAAATGAGATTGGTGGAGTTACCGTGGATCCCAAGCCGGATCCGAAACCAACGCCTAAACCGAAGCAATACACCATTGTTGCAGGGGATTCGCTGAGTTCGATTGCGACCAAGTTCAATACGACGGTTTCAAAGATCATGACTTTGAATGGAATTGTCAATGCGGACCGTATTAGAATCGGTCAAGTTTTGAAGTTACCTTAGCGTCTGAGCATTCGGGTAATTGGCTTCTTGCTAAGTTTTTCTAAACGATCTCGTTTAGTACTACCTATATCCGTTTCAAGCAGTTCTTCAGGATCATGCGATTTCACTGCAAAGAGAATCAACATCATCATGGCTGATTGAATGAGCAATCTAGATTCGGTAACTCCTCTAACTAGCTGGGTTATCAGAACTAACAGTGGCCACAGATACAAGGCATTGCTGTGATGTACACCTAAACGCCAAGTCTTCACAAAGGTTCTGGCAAGCAAGATAATAAACAGCACCAACCCAACTGCACCTAACTGCAACCACATATCTAGATAAGCGTTGTGGGCTTGGTAGTAAGCCTCATCATTGATAACTACTAAACCCTCATAAGGCTTTACTCCTGGCACCCAAACTCCAGTAAAGCCCCAACCTTCTAACGGTCGCTGTGAAATTAGCGATAACACTCGACGCCAGATGTCACTGCGGTGAGTCATATCTGGGCTCTTACCAAGGAGATCAAAAACTGTTCTTCGGAAGACCAGAACAAAGAACATTGCAACACCGGCTAATGACCAAGCAATTCTGTAATAACGATGACGGGTTGGTTTATCTTTACCTTCGGCAAGTAAGGACACAACGGCAGCTAGCAAAACAGCAACAGAGGCAAAGATGACTCCAGCTGATTTAGAAACAGCGATCATCGCTACCGATGCAGCCAAGCTGGTGATGCTTAACACCTTGCTAGTTTTGGTGATGCCAATTTCAATTGCAAAAGTGATAACACCGATCAAAGCCCAGGCTGCTACCAGGTTTGCATTACCTAGTAAGCCTTGGATGCGTCCACCATCAAACAGGTGACCGCTTTGCGCAAAGGCATCTTCGATTACCGGGTCGACCCCAGAGATAAGTTTTGGTAGTAAACCTTTGAAAGTTGAGGTGAAAATTTCAATGGCGAATGAACCAAAAATGATAATTCTGATCGCGTTTGCAAAGATCTTCAGAATTTCCCGCCAGCTAAAAACTGCGGCAAAGAACAAGGCGATTACGGTTACTCCGATTTGAATAATGAATCCGCTAACCGTATCGCTGGCGTAAGCAGACCAAGGTGAGCTACCAATCATCAGTGCGAGCAGTAAAGCCAGTTCGATTGGTATTTGTCTTAGAACTCTGAACCAGTCAGCCTTGAGTAAGAAATAAATACAGCCCGCAAGAGAGGTGACTGCAATAGCCAACCAAACTGACCAGACAAGGTTTGCTCTGATGTAATCCTCTGCAAACAAACTATCGCCGGCAATAAGGGTTAGTAGGGCAAGGTATGCGAAAACTCGAGGCTGCCACCCCTTGCCTGTAGTTGTCTTTGCAGTATTCATCAGCGTTAGAGGCAAGTCTAAACCTCCTTTGGTTAGGCTTGATAAGTGCTCGTAAAACTTACCAATCACGCTCTCGACTATGCCTGGGGCTCGAAGAACCTAATCCCTGATTACTTCGGGATTGGGGCGACCGGTAAGCCAATGGCTGAGATTTGGTTTGGTACCCACGATGGTTCGCCAACCAAGGTCTCTGGGCTAGAGATATCCCTGCATGATTTGCTAGGTGCTCAAGGCAGGCCAGATCGTCTTGTCTTTTTGTTGAAAATTTTGGCAGCCGGTGCACCGCTCTCGATTCAAGCTCACCCTAACCCTGAGCAAGCGCTAGCTGGCTTTGCTAAGGAGAATGCTGCTGGCATTGATGTTGCTGCCAGTAACCGTAACTACAAAGACGATAGAGCCAAGCCTGAAATGATTGTGGCTTTGACAAAGAGTTTTGAAGCTTTAGTAGGTTTTGCTGATGCACGGCTGGTTATTGAGAAGTTTGCTGAGCTATTAGAAGTATCAGAGTCCGCAAAGCTAAAGAGTGTCCTGAATAGATGGATCACTTGGTTGGCTGAACCTGATGGCATTGCCAAGGTAACCCTTGATTCACTAAGTTCTGATGACTGCGATGAAGTCTTTATTACTGACCTCATTGATGCAGCCGAACAATGTCCATCCCTAGTGGACTTAGTTTCTCATCTTGCTTTTCACCATGGCACAGATCGAGGTATTGCAACAGCGCTGCTACTAAATCACATGATCCTCTCTCAAGGAGAAGCGGTATTTGTTCCTGCTGGTATGCCTCATGCCTACCTTGCTGGTTTAGGTGTTGAAGTGATGCTGGCTAGTGACAACGTACTTAGAGGTGGGCTAACACCTAAACACGTTGATGTTGCTGAGTTGGCTCAAGTTCTAGTTTTTGAAGCAACCAATCCAGTAGTTGCAAAGACTAAGACTCTTGCGGTTGGTTTTGAAAGATTTGATTTACCAACACCAGAGTTTGAGTTCTATCGAGCACAGGTTGGCTCAAACAACATGCTTGTTGATTTGAATTTGCCAGGCGATGCAATCGTGCTCTGTACTGAAGGAGCGGTAGCAGTTAGTTCCAGTAAAGGCGAACGTGAAGTTATCAACGCTGGAGAAGCCGCTTTTATTTCAGGTGATGCCAGAACCTTTAGCCTTGCTGGCAATGGAACTGCTTTTATAGCGGTTACTTCGACGTAGCTAAGTAGTGACTCTTCACGATATCGTGCAGAGTGTATTTAGCTTTCCAGCCTAGAATTCTTTCAATTCTTGAAACATCAGCACTAAGTGCAGCAGGATCACCTGGTCTTCTATCGACTAAGTCAACAGCAAAGTCTTTACCAATCACCTTGTGAATCGTGTCAATTACGGCAAGAACTGAAGAACCGGTTCCAGTGCCAACGTTGAAGACCGAGTACTCTCGGTTCTCCTTAGTCAAATAGTCAAGGGCTGCTAGGTGTGCATCAGCAAGATCCGACACGTGAATGTAATCACGAACACAACTACCATCTTCAGTTGGCCAGTCAGATCCAAAAACTTGAATCGGTTCTTCATTTGTGATTGCGTTGAAAGCTATTGGAATTAAGTTAGCAACTCCGGTGTCAGCTAGATCATCAAAGCCAGCACCAGCTACGTTGAAGTATCTAAGTGAAACTGTTTTCAGCCCCCAAGCTTTACTGGCAGCGTTCATCATCCATTCGCCAATAAGTTTTGTTTCACCGTATGGGTTAATCGGCTGGCAGTTGTAATCTTCAGCAACCTGAGCTACCTCTGGTGAACCATATGTTGCTGCGCTTGAAGAAAAGACCATGTTCATTACTTTTGCTTCGCGCATTGCAACTAGCAGGTTAGTGACTGAGTTCAAATTCTGCTGGTAGTAATACTCAGGGTTAGCAACTGATTCACCGACAGATTTTCTAGCTGCTAGGTGAATCACGCCATCAATAGAGTGATCCTTGAAAGTTTTAACCAAGACAGAAGTTGCTTCTTTGGATGCTAGGTCAACCTGGATTAGGGGAGTATCTCCCAATCGGGATTGTTTGCCATTACTTAGATCATCGAGGGCTACTGCCTGGTGGCCTTGAGCCACAAGGGCTCTAACCACGTGCGAACCTATGTATCCAGCGCCACCGGTGACCAAAATCTTCATGAGACAAGGTTATCTGCGTAATTGAGGGCAAAATACCCCCAAAAAGTGCTAAAACCCGAATGTAAAGGGTTGATAACACCTTTGGATTTGACCTTCTGTCAACTTGACACCACAATACTTACATCGCTGTAATTACAACAGTGAAACCCAGCTGAGTGCTGGAAGCCCTGGAAGGAACTGGATGTCCCAGAACGACGACCGTAGCGGTGTAGCTGATGACTGGTTTATTGACCCAATTTTGTTACGCCTTATCGGTGGAGATCCAAGCGCCGACACTAACGCTCTAGCTTGGCAGCGAGACGCTCTTTGCTCACAAACAGACCCTGAAGCTTTCTTCCCTGAAAAGGGTGGCTCAACCAGAGATGCTAAACGTATCTGCTCTGGTTGCGATGTTCGTCAGCAGTGCTTGGACTATGCACTGCAGAACGATGAGCGCTTTGGAATCTGGGGCGGTTTATCAGAGCGTGAGCGCCGCAAGCTAAAGAAGCGCGCCTAGCTAAAGGCCAGGCCACGCTCATGACTATGCGTGTGGTGGCGGTCGTTGTTTCAAAAGACCAACCGCTCTACTTACAAAATGCTTTAGATGCTCTTGGCAAACAGAGCTTCAGATTAGATCGTGTTCTAGTTGTCGACAGTTCGATAACGGAAGAAACAAAACCAGTTCTAGATAACTTCGTATCGCAATCTTCTAAACACGCAGTGCTTTCAATTCTTGATAAAGCATCTTTTGCTGAACTATCAGCGCTAGCTATAAGACAAGTTTTAGAAGGATTTGAAAATCTTGATGATGTTGCAATTTGGTTATTGCACGATGACACAGTTCCAGAAATACATGCGCTAGCTGAATTAGTCAGAGCTCTCGAAGTGTCTCCCTTGGTGGCTATTGCCTCTCCTAAGCAGGTAGCAATTGAAAACCCGAAACTTATAGTTCAGCAGGGTTTAACACTGACTAAATCTTTGAAGCCGTTCTCTTTAGTTAACGATGAATTAGATCAAAAGCAACATGATTACATGAGCGATGTCCTCGCTGTTAGTTCTAATGCGATGCTGATCAGAGCAAACAGCTGGATCGAGCTAGGCGGTTATTCTCTTACCGCTCCGGAGTTAGCAACGGATATAGATCTTGGAATAAGAACCCATCAATTGGGTTCAAGAGTTGTTGTTGTTCCAACAGCAAGAGTCAGACATGCTGAGTTATCGCTTCAAGGTAAGCGCGATAAGAGTTGGTTAGGTGGATCGGTAAAGTTTGCATTAGCCAAAGCTACGAATCACTTGCGACTTTCCCACGCTCCGATCTTCCTAGCCTTTCTTTATTGGCTAGGGCTACCAGTAATTTCTATCGCTCAGGTTTTTTGGTTATTGCTAGTAAAAAGACCCGACAGGATTTTGTTCACTCTAAGAGCCAACCTCTGGGCCTTCTTCACAGTTAGAGCAAGACTTAGAGATCGACATTCGATTTCTCTCAAACCGTTACGAGTGCTCTTTGCAAATTCGGCTCAGGTTCGAAGCCGATCAAGGCTTGCCCTTGAAACTGCCGAGCAGAAGAGTAATCTGGAGAACTTTGATGAAACCACTCCAACTAGAGGGTCAATAACCCAGGTTGGCTTCATAGCCTCTGGTGGCTTATGGATCATGCTCGGTCTTATTGCGCTGTCTTATAAGTTCTTCCCGCTAGGGCAAGCAGCTATAGGTGGCTTCGCGTTACCGCTAAGTGATAGTTGGCTTCAACTGTTTGCTCATGCCGGGGCAAGTTTTCAGCATATTGGGTTGGGTTTAGCTGCTGCTAGCGATCCGTTCAATTGGGTTTTATTAGCTATTGGATCAATTACCTTCTGGTCACCTAATTTGGCTCTAAGCGCTTTACTGTTGATCGCTAAACCGCTTGCCTTCATGGGTGCCTGGCGACTACTTTCAACTGTCACAGTTAGAAATTCCATCAAGATACCGCTAGCGCTTGCATACACGCTTTGGCCGGCACTGACACTCTCACAATCACAGGGAAACTACCCTGCAGTGGTATTCGCTATTACTTTGCCGTGGTTGTTATTTTCTTTAGCAAGAGCAGGACGGCTTGGTCTTAGTAGTTCAGTTAGATCTGATCAGCAAAACGTTTCCTGGATAGCTGCTGCAGGCTTACTCGTTGCCATTAGCTTGGCTAGCGCTCCCAGTGCATTACTTCCGCTTCTAGTCATCGGTTTAGTCTTTGCATATCTTGGCAGAACCAGAATCAGAGCACTTGTCTTCATCGCTCTGCCAGCAGCAGTTATCACTCTGCCTTACTACTTTGATCAGATATTCACCAACAAAAAACTATTGGGTATTTTTGCCGACCCAACTGTGTCTTTCCCAACTGAGCCTCTCGCGGTTATGGAAGCTGTTCTTAGCTCAGATAAATTCTTTGGCTGGTTTTCACTTGGTCTAGTTGTTCTGGGAGTTATCGCAGTGGCATCCAGAGTCCGAACGGTCTTTGGTATATGGTTCTTGGCGCTATTGGTTTTAGCCAATCTTTGGTTCATCAACTCAATTGCTTTCCCGGCTGGTGGCGTTAGTTCAATTTTCTTAGAACCAACCGAACAGGTATTTGATAGCAGCACTCCTAGCGTGATGCTTTTCGTCGTTTTGGTTATCTCCGCCATTGCTCTTTGGCTTGAGTCTTTGACTCGGGCTGGAGTTAGAAAGATTTTAGTTTCAGCGATTTTATTAGCTGCTGCAACTCCTTTAGCTGTTGTATCCGCCATGACAACTAGCCAAGTGAACTTCGTTGATTCCAGAAACCTGCCAGCTATTTTTAGCGCTGAAGCAGCAGCCGGCAGTAGCCTCCGTCTCTTGGTTCTTTCAAGTAACGGTGACCAGAGCTTCACAGCTGAGGAAATTAGCCCGCAAGGAATAAAGCTTGATGGCATTTCAACCGCTTACCGTCTTAACGAAAAGAATTTAGAACCAGAAGCCGACCTCAAGAGCACTATCACCGAGTTGGTAGCGAATATGGTTTCAGCAAACGGTAAATCAATTTCTCAAAAGCTTCAGGCAAGGCAATACGGTTACGTATTAGTTCCAAATAGGCCAGGCAATGGTGATCTTGGTGTTGCTTTGAATTCAGTAGCGGAACTTGACCAGGTCGGCACAACAGAATTTGGTCAGCTGTGGCGAGTGAAGAAACCTTTTGTCTCTAACCGATACATCGAACAGTCACTGTTATCAATTACAAAGTCTGTTCAACTAGCCGTGCTACTTGGTTTTGTGCTACTTGCTCTTCCTACTGCTCGTGGTCGTAAAAACAGAACCAGGTCAGTCGATAGTTTTGAACCAGAGGGGGAGCAGGAGTAATGATCCTTCGTATTTCTCGTATGATCTTTATCGCTATCTGCGCAGCTGCGCTATTACTTTTTGGTGCACCAGCAAGCCTGTTCTCAGCTGGTGTTGTGAAGTCAAAGGTT
>Ga0209088_10000590_pt1 | contig 25252 bp, 35 predicted proteins | sample S_140625_EF_Meta_FD_187324 | JGI IMG/M metagenome (GOLD analysis project Ga0209088, IMG submission 187324) | Freshwater microbial communities from Lake Simoncouche, Canada to study carbon cycling - S_140625_EF_MetaG (SPAdes) (version 2) | ecosystem: Environmental > Aquatic > Freshwater > Lake ... | reverse complement strand
CAACACAACAGCAGGCGGTGCGGCACTAAATGATGGTGCATTATTGGTTTATAATGCCAGCAATGAGAGATGGGATACAGTACAGAATTTAAGATCCAACGAAATGGATGGTGGATTTTTCTAACAAACGGAGCGGTCTAAATGGCTAATGAAGCAAATATTATAAAGATTAAACGATCAGGCACTAGCGGCGCACCGGCATCGTTAAAACTGGGTGAGTTAGCCTATAGCTATTTGACTGCTAGCGGTAACCCAACTAGCAATGGCGGCGACAGATTATTCATAGGTGCTAACGGTGTAAACGTTGGAACTGGCAATGCCAATGACGTTATTGTTATTGGCGGTAAGTATTTTACAGACCTACTAGACCACGAGCGTGGCATACTAACAGCCAGTTCAGCACTAGTTGTTGATGCTAATAAAAAGTTAGACGAATTATTAGTTGATAACTTATCGTTGAATGGTGACACATTAAGTGCTACTGGTACTCTTAAACTACAAGCCGGTACTGGCAATATTATTGAAGTTGCGGCTAACAACTATATTGCTGGTGGCTCGTTTAATGGTAGTCAGTTATTCCTTGACAGTGGCAACGTATACTTAAAACAACTAAGAAGCGGTAATGTAAATCTAGTTGTTGGAGCCGACGGAACAGCAACAAGCACATTAACATTTAACAATGATGGGTCATTAACAGTTCCAGGAACTATCAAGACTCTAAGCAACGGCGATTTAATACTTGCTCCCCACGGTACTGGTAAGGTACAGATTAATACAGGTGCTAGTAGTTTTACACTACCTGCTTCAAGAACAGGCACAACGGGTTATGTACTCACAGCCAACACAGATGGCTCAACAAGCTGGGCGGCAGCGGCAAGCACATTAAGTTTAAAAGCAGGAACACATACAGGTGATACTGGTACTGATGCCACTCTCAACTTAGTAACAGATGATATAGAATTCCGCGGAGATGCTGGTGCAATTACAACAGCACTATCAAAATCTAGCACACATTATGTAGTAGAAACCAAAGCACGTTTTGCTACTACTAGCGTAACTGGTGTTGCAACATTTGATAGTGATACATTTAGTGTTGGCATTGTTGGTGATGTTGATGTTAAATCCGGTGGTATTTCAAATACTCAACTGGCAAACTCTACTACATATCTTGGAAGTACACTTCTAACATTAGGCGATGATAGCGGAGACAATGACACACTAGCAGGCTTATTAAGCGTAACATTTGATGGATCTACAAGTGGAACATCAGTATTACAGGCCCAAGCCGTTGCTGGAACAACTACATTCACTCTACCAACAACTACTGGTACATTAGTTGGCACAGGCGACTCGGGTTCTGTTACCAACACAATGCTGGCAGACAGTACTATTAGTGGTATCAGCTTAGGCGACGATTTAGCAGACTTAACTGTAGGTACTAACTTAAATCTAACCAGTGCAGGTACAACTTACAACGGCGGCACAGCACAAACTATTAACTTAGATTCAGCACTAACTGGTATTACAAGCATTAGTGCAAGTGGCGGAACAGGCAACGTTACACTTAACAACGGTACTCATAATTTAACATTTGATACAGACGGTGATTTAGTTCTACCTAGTTTCACATTACCTAATGCAAGCGGTACAGCTGGACAAGTTTTAACATGGCCGGCAACTGGTGCTTCGGGAGTATTGGAATGGTCTGACATCAGTACATCATTAGACTTTACTGGTGATAACGAAGGTCCAGGAACTGTTGATTTATTAACCGACACGCTTACTATTTCTGGTGGCACAAACATTACTACTAGTGCTAGCGGCACAACACTAACCATCGACTTAGACTCGTCGCTGACTGGTGTAAGTATTGATGGATCAGCTGGATCAGTTGCTAACGCATTAACATTTGCCACAACAGGTGGTACGACTGCTAATAGTACATTTGATGGTTCAAGTGCTGTAACTATTGACTACAGTACAATAGGCGCTGCCGCAGTAGGACAAACATTCTACATTGGTACTACCGCAGTAACATTAAATCAAGCCAGTGGCACTGTATCTAGTCTAGCAGTTGACATTAGTGGCAAAGCTACAACAGCTGGTACAGCGGATAGTGTCGCTAATGCATTGACATTTGCCGCAACCGGCGGAGTTGCACTTAACAGCACATTTAATGGTAGTTCAGCTACAACTATCGATTATAGCTCAGTAGGTGCGGCACCAAAAGCTGGATCAAGCGACATAGTCACAGTTGGAACATTAACAACTGGTAGTATTGGCGTTGGCTTTACAGCCATTGACAATGCTAGATTAGCCAACAGCAAAGTAACAGTTGGTACAACTGATATCAGTCTAGGTTCAAGTTCAACTACACTTGCTGGCTTAACTCAAGTTGACGTTAACAATATTCGTATATCTGGTAATACAATCAGCAGTACTGATACAGACGGGAATGTTGTACTTGATCCAAATGGTGCTGGTACTGTTAATGTTAGCAGTGCTAGAATCACTAACTTGGCTGACCCAACTAGCGCACAAGACGCGGCAACTAAGGCTTATGTTGATGCGACTCGCACTGGTTTAGATGTTAAAGGTTCGGTACGTGCGGCAACAACAGGCAATATTACCCTAAGTAATACACAAACAGTTGACGGTGTTGCACTGGCAGTTGGTAATCGTGTTTTAGTTAAAAATCAAGATACTGCAAGCGAAAATGGTATTTACGTTGTTGCTAGCGGTGCATGGACTAGAGCAGAAGATGCAGACAATAGTCCAGCAGGTGAAGTTACTAGTGGAATGTTTACCTTTGTTGAGCAAGGTACTGTTAATGCTGATAGTGGATGGGTATTAACTACCGACGGCAATGTTACACTTGATACAACAGCCTTAACATTTGTACAGTTCAGTGGCGCAGGACAGATTACAGCAGGCGATGGGTTAGCTAAAACTGGTAACACATTATCAGTCAATGTTGCTAACGGTATTGAAATATCAGGTGATAATGTACAACTAGCAAGCACAGTAGCTGGTAATGGTTTAACATATACCAATGGTGTTATTGATGTTGTTGGTACAGCTGATAGGATCAGTGTTACTGCCAATGCCATTGATATTGCTAGTACTTATGTTGGACAAAATACAATTACTACATTAGGTACTATTGGTACTGGTACTTGGCAGGGTAGCTTGATTGGACCTACTTATGGTGGCACTGGTGTAAACAACGGTTCAAACACTATCACTATCGGTGGCAATGTTAGTACAGGCGGAGCAGTTACATTCAGTGGTGCTTATGCGTTTACTGGCACATTAACTGGGACAACTAGCGTTACATTCCCAACAACTGGTACACTGGTTAATAAAGACGAAACAACATTAAGTAGTTTGTCAACAGTTGGTACTATTGGAACTGGTACTTGGCAAGGTAGTGTGATAACATACGCTTATGGTGGTACTGGACAATCTACTTATGCCAAAGGTGATATATTATACGCAAGTGCCGCAAACACATTAAGTAAACTAACAGCTGGCACAAACGGACAGATGCTACAGTTACAAGATGGTTTACCAGTTTGGGCGGACATGGATGGCGGGTCATACTAATGGTAGCTCCTAATCTAACAATCAACGCAGGCGTAACTATAAATGCTGGAGTGACCTTGAATGGATTTAGTGGAGGCCCGGTAATACTGACGTCTGGAACTAGTCTTGGATTTGATGGCACTGGAAGTTTTGTTCAAGTAACTGGTACGACTACAGATTGGATTCTAGTGGATAATTGGTGTATTGAATGGTGGGAAAAACTTCCAGATGCCGGCAATGATGCGTACCGCGGAGTTATAGCACAAAGTGTCTTTAGTGGTTTAGACTTATGGCATAATAATGGTTCTATAAATGTAAGTAATGCCCAGATACAGTTTGCTCAACCAACACCGGGTACATGGCATCATGTAGCTGTACAAAAAGACGGGTCTACCGTTAAGGCCTATATCGATGGAGTTTCCCAAACATTAACACGTAATGATGGTGGTAGCACATTTACTAATAGTTCACAAAATATAATTATCGGTGATAGAACATTCGACGGCACTAGCCCAATTAGCCAAAATTTCGTTGGACAACTTGCCAACATTAGAATTAGTAAAATACATCGTTACTCAGCAACATTCACTCCACCAACCACAGTAGTATCGGATTCTAACACGGTATTGGCACTAGATAGCTCTGTAGGATCAAGCGGCATGTTAGACGACGTTAGCCCAAGCAATCATACCATTGCCAATAACGGCGTTGCATTAACAACAATAACCTAATCCCTTTAAAACAATAAATACAGTGAGAGTATATACTCTTGTAAAAACCTCGCTATATAGCGGATTATAAAGGGATGCCACATGGCTACAGCGGCAAACGTCGTTAAACTCAAACGAAGTGCAGTTGCGGGCAGAGTACCAGCAACTACAGACTTAGCATTAGGTGAAATAGCCTTAAACACCTATGACGGTGTCGTATACCTTAAGAAATCCGTATCAGCAGTAGAAACAGTAGTAAAACTTCAGCCTTTTCCAACAGGCGGTACAAATGGCTATGTACTACAAACAGACGGCAGTGGCAATCTAAGTTGGGTAGCACAAGCCGCTGGCGTTGCTCCCTATCAGTTAGTTAATAACGGCTATACTGCTACCTTAGACAACGCAGGTACACTTACAGTAGATAACCTTGTTGTAAATGCAGAAACTAATGTCTCCACACAGACGTTTGTCGTCACCAGTATTGGTAACTTATTACTATCAGAAGATGGTCAAGTACTAGAACTGCCTCCAGGACAAGACCCAATAACTACTGAAAACTTTAATGCGGTAATTATTGGAGCAAACACAGGTTCTTGGTACTTTAAATCACAAGGTATATTACAACTACCGCCCGGTGGAGATATTACAGACTCTAATGGAAATACTGTATTAGGCGGTGGAGGCGGAGGATCTGCTTACTCTGTCAATTATACAAGTCAGACGTTAACTACCAATCAAAAAGCACAAGCTAGGTCCAACATAGAAGCGGCAGGGCAAGATGATGCATTTGTTGCCGCACTCATAATGGGATAAAATGTTATCATTAACTGATAATAAGTTTGATTCTAATGGCTATTGGGACAAGCCCATAGAAAAACTGCTTTACCAACCCACAATAGAAGACCTTGATCTATTTGATCAGAACGGATACGATCTAACACAGCTAGAACAACATTTTGCCTACGGCAATAGAACTAAACCCAAAAAGCATAGAGAACACCTACGAGCCCTTAAACAAGACTGGTTTACACAGATGCCTACAACAGAAGGCGCACATCTTAATCACAGTTTACTATTTGAACGTAAAGGCTACACAGGGCAGGCATTAGAAGAACTCAAATACTGGGCTCGAACACTTCCCCTAATCAATAAAGTTATAGCACTTCGTCCCAAGTGGGGTTTAGACTTTTCAATGGACTATGCTGATCGTGAGGGCAATAGTTTTGAAGTATTACATTGGGAGTGGGACAGCTTCGTCTACGAAGAAACTGAATGTATCCGTAAAACAGTTGAACCCGTTCTAAAGTCTATTGATTGGCCTGATGCGGCCAAGCAAATACTAGCACATAAAGAGCAATGGTATCCTCTGGACTTCTTTGCTCAGAGTACGTGGAAGTGCCGTTACTTTGGCATACCCGAAGAACGTTTTAAAATGGTTGCTTGGTAATAAATAAACTACTTACATTAAGGATATCAAATGAAAAAGTTTTTACTATTATTGTTAGCAGTTCCTCTGCTAGCCTTTGCACAAAAGACACCACAAGGAGTAACCTATGACGCTAAGATTGTCCGTGTAAACGACGGCGACACAGTAGTTATTGCCGCACCCTTTCTACCACTACCACTCAAGCCAGAGTTGGCAGTCAGAATCTTTGGCGTTGACACACCAGAAAAAGGATTCCGTGCCCAATGCCCTAGCGAAGATCAGCGAGGACAAGCCGCAACCGCATTTACCAAAAATGCAGTTGCAACTACACAGAAACATCAAGTCATTCTCTATGGATGGGATAAGTTTGGTGGCCGTGTCTTGGGAGACCTCATTCTAAACGGAGTTAGCCTACGTGCTGAACTGATTAAGAATGGATATGCTCGTGAGTATTTTGGTGAAGCCAAGCAAAGTTGGTGTAACTAATTTACACAAAAAAGCCCACTTATGCGTGGGCTTTTTCATATGCTCTAAGAGCAAGTTGTCTAGCTAGCCATAATCTAAACTTCACGTAGTCCGATAGTTCATCTTCTTGAACTACCTTACCAAAGTTTTCAGCTTTTCGATTACGACCAAATGTGACCTCATCGTCTATTATGAGGTCATCATTTTCATCTAGCTTATTTTGCGGCTGGTGTTGCGGCTTTGGCTGCTTCAGTAGTGGCTTTTGCGTCTTTCTTTGCAGGCTCACTTTTGACAGGCTTTTTTTCGTCCTTTTTAACTTCTGCCTTGGCTGGTGTTGATGCAGGAGTTGCAGGTGCCTTAGCTGGCTCTGCGGCGAATGCTGTTAATGCAAATGCTGATACGACTGTTGCGATAAGTGCTTTCATGATATTTCCTTTAGGTTAAGGCAGAGTTTCATCTGCTATATATACAACGCCGTAGCTCATGAATAAGTTTACACAAGCCAAAGAAAAAGCACCCAAAGGTGCTTTTCTTTTATAGTAAGGCTATGCCCGTATCATTATTTTATATTATTTCTTGGTGCCAGTGTTAACAAAGCCATAGAACTTTTCAGCCGCTTCCATGATTTTGTCTAGACCTGGAAATTCTGGCATGTCTACTTTGGTAACAACTTGTCCAGTCTTTTCATCTTTGGCTACAGACATTTCCCAACCGCGGAACTTGCTATGGTATTCTTCCATAACAGCGTCTTTGGCCATGGCCAACACATCTGTACGGATTTCGTAACCGTTCTTGCTGAATTTAACTTCTGGTAGTTTTGGAGTTTCAAATGACATATTATTCTGCCTTCTTAGAAGTAACAGACTTAACAGTTTCGTTAAACTGCTTAACGGCTGTTTCAGTGGCTTCTAATGTAGTTTTGTAAGCTGTCTTGGTAAACTTAGACTGTGCTTCTACTAGCTTAACTAGTTCTGTTTGAACTTTCTTGTCTGTAACAAATGTTTCGACAAATTTGGTTTGAGCACCTGTTACGGTGTCCACGATTGATTCAAATGTAAACATATTTTTCTCCTTGTGTGTATGTTTGTGTGTACAACAATTTCTGCTGTTGTACTATTATATATGCCTTTACGAATAAAAGCAACTATTTTCCGAACTTTTTTACTCGTTCTTTAATGATTTTAATCACTGGTTCAGCTAAAACAACTTCATAGTGATTATAATCTACTTCTATTAGTTCCATATCTGCATGATACTTTTGACTGGCAATAGTTACTACGCCATCGTTGGGTTCGTGCATAAAGGGACTTTGTCCTTTGACTGTGACAATATTAGTCCAAGGGTGTTGGATTTTGATATTGTTAGCCTGCTTCATTGCCCACGAACTGGGTCCAATATCGCGCATGAGTCTGCTGAAAGGCAAAAAGTACTTGACCACTTCGGCTACTTCTGCACCACCATAGGGTGTGCTTAGAGTAACAGCACCTATTACCTGTTTGGGAATAGCATTGGCCAAATGTATCGAATATACACCGCCTAGACTATGTGCTATAAATGCCATGTCTTGGACCTCTTTCAACTGTTCAAGCATTTCGTTTAGGTTGTTCTCAAATCCATTACGGCTATCATAGTTGATGTCAATACCTTTGCCTAACTTACTTCTAATATGATTAAAGCTCTCACTAGTCGCACTTGCACCGTGAATATAAACTAGTGTCATGGTTTACTCCCATGGAGTTGGATCAGGGATAGCGCAAGGACCTTCTGCAGGTTCTGTACCATAGTCAGCTGGCATAATGATTTCCAAATACTCCATATCCGGACTATAGTCGTACAGGTAATGTACAATGCCTGGACGTTGTTGTACGCAGTCACCTGCTTCAACTAGGTGTATCTTGTCCTCATACATGAACTTTGCCCAACCCTTTAACATGTAGACAATTTGAAACTCAGCTACATGAATGTGCCAGCCAGTACCACCCGAGTTTTCTGGGGGTAAGTTGGCTTTGGTGATATGTGCTAGGACACGACCGTTAGTAGCGTCTGCTACTCCTAGATCCTTATAAAGGAAAAAGTCACGTAATCCGCCACCTTTAAACTCTACCTCAGATCCCTTGACGTGTGAAAATTTTGTAGTCATCTAGAAGACCTCCTGTGTGTATGTATATATCTCTTGCAGTGCAAGAGTCAACGTTTAGTTATTATAGATAGCTTTAGCTTCTGCTACTCGGCCTTGACGAGCAAGACTAGCCGCATAACGGGCTTCGCCAAATGCTACTAAAAATGACCATATTGAGTTTAAGACTGTTTTCATAGATATTTTTCCTTTTGAGAATTAAATTGTCGGATGTAGTTTTCCAACTGTGCGGCATCGGTAATGCCTTTGTCTGCTAGATAGGCATCTAGACTTGATTGATAACTGCTACCTGGGAACATTTCGGATAAACGTTCTAGGATAGACTGCATCTTTTCTGATAGGTATTTCATTTTGTGTTTCCTCTGTATGTGTGTAGTCACTCATGGTTTCTACTGAGTATTTAGTCTATTGTATGTGCGACTGCACAAAAAGTCAACAGATTTGACTTTTGCCAAACAGTATTGTATAATAGACTTAGGGTAAATAATACTACAGGAAACACTAATATGAAAAGAAGAACACGTTCGATCCTAGAGGAACTCAATAGTTTAGGCAACAGCCGAAACACCGAGCTACTGATAGAAAACCGTGGTGCCAATATCATAGAGAGCGCAATCAATCTTATGACTTTGATTAAACAGCAGTTTAACGAAGAAGAAAGCGCCGAACTAGAGCGCCGTTTCCTAAATGCTATTCGCACCGGCGATGCACGTAAGTTCAAGCGTGGCGTACACAAGGTACAAGAAAGCCGCAAAACTCCCCCAGTAGAAGAATAACTTAACCATTTGACTAAATAATATTACAAGATCCGCAGAGTGCGGATCATGCCTAAAGAGGAGATATATTATGGCACAAATGATTGGTGGAAACACAGTAAACTGGCAACAACAAGAAGTACCTTTTAGCCGTTTTGGTACACGTAAAGTAGCATGGTTCAAAGTTGGCTACGCTGACACTAGAAACAGTGCTGGCGATCTAGACATGGTCAATATCAACAAGATGATCAGTATTATCCAAAGTCAAGCTGAAATCGTCATGGTTGGCGCACCTGTAATCCGTGATAACTGGGGCAAGTTTATGGTTGCTGTATTTGAAGACACATGTGGTAACGGAGATCTAACAGATCCGGGAGAATATTACGTTAATAACAAATCACAGACAATCCAACAAGCACTACGTGATGCACTAAGCGACAGTAACTTAGAGTTTAGTCGTTGGTACTTGTTAGGTGCACCTGGCACAAACTTCAGCTTCGGCGAAGGATTTGATGATGACATCGACTATCGTGAATATGACAGAAAGTCTGACTTTCTAAATGGTTACACACAACCTTAATAGTTATTTCCACTCGGGATGGGAAGCATTAAAGGACTTTTAGGAGTCCTTTTTTGTTGACCGAACTAAATACAATACAAGTTTCGCAAAGGGCGAAACGCCCATAAAGAGGAGATATATTATGGCAAAGATGTTAGATACAAGTCCAAACTGGACACAAACCAAACCAACTACCCGTGTAAGCACACGTCAGTTGGGTTTTTTCAACGTGGCAATCGCAAGCGTAGAAGTTAATGCATATGCGGCAGACAGCGTGTTTTCTAAAGCAGTTCGTGGCGCAATGACTCAGACAGAAATGTTTGCAATCGGTCGCCCAGCAAGCGGCAACTTTATCATTGTTGTTGCACATGACACAGCAGGTGATGGTGACATTACAGAAGAAAGAGAACTAGACGGCAATACTTATAACACTATGGCTCAGCGCCTAGAGGTAGCTATTGAAGCTTCTACAGGTGGAGGTGCTACTGTTACACGTAAGCACTTAGAAGGAAGCGGTCTTGCAACTATGTTCACAACATACAGCGACGAGTCCGTAAACGAAGACTGTTAATCAGTTGTCTAGCAATAGACTACAAGCCCACTTTTATAGTGGGCTTTTTTACGGCTGTTAAATATATCATGAAGATAAGACCAGCAAACACAAGGGGCAAGGTCCGCCCGCCAAGAACAGGACTGTTAACCAGCTATCGTAGTTTTAGCTTTGAGGGCTATCAGGATCCTAGGTTTAACAACTGGGGACCTATAAAGACTATCAACGATGATCGTGCTGATCCGGGATTTTTTACCACATGGCACGAACACCAAAATCTAGACATACTTAGCTATGTAGTTAAAGGTCAAGTATACCATAAAGACAACCTAGGAAACGAACTAGTAGCTGTTCCAGGACAAGTACAGCATATGTGGTGCGGAGACAGCATATGGCACAGCGAAGCCAACAAAGGCACTGACGTTAATCGTTATCTACAGATATGGATTAGATATCCAAAAAGCCATACTCCCAAGGATATGACGCCCAAGTACACACTAGTTGATCGCAATCCCAAGTTTGGCAAGCTAGATATAGATCTCCAAAACCCCAACATTGAAGTATGGGCTGGCCTGCTGTCGAGTCCTATGACTACGGAAAACAGCTACATGCTAGTTTTAGAAGGTTCATGTGTAGTCAACGGTGAACAACTAGTGGAAGGAGATGCTGTAGAAATAGACTCAGCAGTAGTAGTTCCTGACGGTACAGCACACGTCTTGCTTTTTGAAATCACCAGCACAGTATAAATACAATATAAGCTCACAGAGCAAACAATGAGGAATTTTTATTATGGCAATCCCACAAGACCTAGTAGACGGAACAATAGGTAGAATTAACGGCTCCAACACCCGTGTTGGTACACTATACAACTCAAACTGCAATCTATACAACATTTATGTTAGCTACGAAGGTGCAGTTGATCTAAGAACAGAAGACAGCTACGGCGGCGACGCCACTATTGACGGTGTGATCGAAAGCATTGTTAAAGAACTTAATCCTCTGGCTTGGTTTGCCCCTAACGACAATGACGGCATTATCAGTGTGGTAATGGACAAGTCTATCAATGATGCGGCTGACATACAAAAACGTATTCGTGACCTAAGCCCAGTTGGCCCAAATGAAACTGATATCAGCGGCACAGAAGTTTACCCAGCAACGTCAATGACGTTTGGCGACAACTCTTAATCAAGGACCTTTAACATGCCTATCACAAACGACCCACAAATACTATCAAACTGGACAAGAACCTTTGACACCAGCAACCTTGGCACACGCAAACTAGCCTTCTATCAAGTATCATTAGATGGCGATGTTGGCATGGCCGCAGACTATCAAGACAACGACAGCGTTTACTATAGAATGGTTCGCGCTATTCAAGAAGCCGCAGGCGGCGAACTATATTATCTAGGAGAGCCGCAACACCAATACGGCACACCGGGTACTGACTATTTTATCATTGGCGTAGCTGATGATGCACAACCTGACTATGCTTACCTAGAAGACACTAATACATATACTGTTGTAGAAACTGACGTCAATGGTTGGATTTTGATTGACCAGAATGAACTTTATGTAGGAGCCGGTATTCCGTTACAGTTTAACACCGGAGTATTTGGTGGTATTGTACCAGGCAAGAGATACTATGCTAGAGATTTTGATTGGGATGGTAGTCAAACTTGGGTACAACTAAGCGATACCATTGAAGCAAAATCAGCAGACGGCACAGGTGACTATCCCCCTAACAGTTATGGTATACCTGGAGCACCAACTCAAGATTTCACATCAGCCACTGGCGAAGAAGATATAACATCCTACTTATATGATATCATCTGGACCGGACGTGCAGGTGATACACAGTGGTCATGTTGCTCGGATGTTATTTTTAAATCAATCTTTGCCTATCGTTTTATGAATGCAATCCAAGATGCATACATACCAGAGATAGGCAGTGCTGACTGGGCCGTTATCAGATGTCAAGTAACCGACGGAGTTTATCCGTGGTACTGCTGTTGCTAATATAAGGAATAATAATCATGGCACAATCACAAGAATCAATCATCACTACTAACTGGAAGCGCACAAGACCTTCCAGCCACTTTGGTACACGTAATCTACAGTGGTATTATTTTTCAGTAGACTATAACTTATACAGCGACGACGAAAATGACTTCGACGGTTATACTTCCGTAGGACAGCTGGCCGCCGGCTACACTAATCCGGATAGCTTATATTCAGCAGTAGTTAAAGTTATACAAGAAGTCGCTGGCGCAGAACTATATTATCTAGGTGCTCCAACATTCCAACAAGTAACTGAGTTTGTATTTGCAGTAGCAGACGATGACGGACAAGGTTCCACCGGACAGTCATTTGTTATACTTGATCAAATAGGTAATGCAATATTTGACAATCTTCTAGGACCCGGCCCATGGAATGTACTTCCTATGTTTGACGCCGGCGAAGGCATTTACACACTATAAAGGAAAATAATATGAATCCACATTTTAAAGCACAAGGCATGACTCCAACAGCCGCACTGGCCGCAAGAGCCAAAGCACAAGCAACAGCCGCAAGAGTAAGCGCAGTCGTTAAAGCACAAAGAGAAGCTGCCGGACAACCCTCAACTAGACAAGCAAAGATGGAAGCCGCTAAGGCACGCAGAGCCAGTATTCGTACAATGAAGCCAAATGACTTCCGTGCAACGCTACCTGGTGATTGGGCAAACGCAAAACTTAACTGGCCTAAAAAATGAAAGAATACGTAGTCGTTGCCAATAATGAAGCAGATATTGACAGCGTACATGAGGACTTAACTGCTCCTCACGGCAGCGACACGATTCCTAATAGATCAGTTGATATAGCAGATGCCAAGCCACTCAACGAACGTATTACCAACTATGTACTCACAGATGAGGAAGCTAAGAAACTAGCAGACGATCCTCGTGTAGAAGCAGTACACCTAAAACCCGATCCGAGAACCATGCGACCTTTTACGGTCCAAATGCCTCGCACCTGGGATAACCGTGCGGGGAACTTTAATCGCGACGGTACACTTGATAATCGCAATGTCAACTGGGGTCTAAGACGTACCAGTGTTGCCGCACCTGAAAAGACTGTTGGCACTACTTATGAGTACGAAGCAGACGGTACAGGTGTTGACATTGTCATCATGGACGACGGCGTACAGACTAATCATCCTGAGTTTCTAAATGCACAAGGGCAAAGTCGTGTAAAAGAAATCAACTGGTTCACAGCCGCAGGCGTAAGTGGCACAATGCCCACAGGCTTTTATGACTATACTACATTTGGTGATGGCGAACACGGCACACACGTAGCAGGCATTGCCTGTGGTAAAACATATGGCTATGCAAAGAACGCAGACATTTACAGTATGCGTATATTTGGTACTGCTAGCTTTGACCCTGATCTAGCATTTGACCTGATTAAACTATGGCATCAACGCAAGGGCACAGGCCGTCCAACTATTGTCAACATGAGTTGGGGTTATGCTTGGTACTATACAGGCGATCCCAACCGTCCAGCACTAAAATGCATTACTGCCGTAAACTACAGAGGCAAGCTAACTAGTTATGCTAGCAAGGCAACCGCTCCATTACGAGCCAATGGCATGATTGGTCCAATGCATGGATTCCGTGTGCCCAGCATTGATGCACAGGTAACTGATGGTGAAGCCGCAGGTATCATCTATTGTGCTGCCGCAGGCAACTATGGACACAAGGTAGATGTACCAGGTGGCGCCGACTACAACAACTATTACAAACTGCCTTTTGAAAACATTGAACCGGCTAACACACCTACTTACTATCACAGAGGATCTAGCCCACGTGGTACTATACAGGTAACTGCCGCTGAGGTAACTGTTGCCAAAACAGGCAATACACTAAACGAACTATTGGCTAGTTACAGTGAACGTGGCCCGGGCTGTGATGTCGTGGCTCCTGGAACTAACATTGCCAGCTCTACCAGTCTACAAAGCGGCTTTGGTCCGTATGCTTATCAGTTTGGCACACAGCAACAGACTAGCAGTAAGGCAGTTTCTATCAGCGGTACTAGTATGGCAACTCCACAGGTAACAGGTGTATGCGCCCTATACCTACAGCGTAATCCAACCAAGACACCTGCACAGGTCAAAGCATGGATAGCCGCCAAGTCAAAGACCAATCAAGTCAAGACCTCAACTAAAACAGACGATTGGAACAACAGCCAAGCACTATTAGGCGGTCCAAATCGTTACTTGTTCAACCCATACCGCAACGGATACACTGACTGATAAATACAGGTATGTTTACATCATACCAACTACGTCAAGACTGGAGCCAGGACTTACCCAAGTACTGGTGCGACAATAATCCATTCCGCACACATTTCTTAAATGCTATGAGCGCAATCTTTCCCGAAGGCGAGAAGTTCTTCATTGACAGCGTAAAACCATTTAAAGACAGCATAACTGATCCCAAGTTAAAAGCAGAGATTGATGAGTTTATCAAACAAGAAAACTGGCACGGCTATGCCCACAAACAATATAACGAATGGTTAGAACAACAAGGGCTACCTGCTGACCGTGCCGCACAGGAGCACATACAAAGACTCAGTTGGATCAAAAGACATTTTAGTCCAGAAATGTGTCTAGCAATCACAGTTGGTTTGGAACACATGACTGCACTGACTGGTGGATATAATCTACGCAAACGATCTTTTATGAAACGTATGCATCCACATTTTGAAACACTATGGCGTTGGCACAGTGTAGAAGAAGTAGAACACAAAGCAGTATGCTTTGATCTTTGGCGCAGTATAAATGGTAAAGAAAGTACTAGACAATGGGCTATGATATTTGCTACAATGTTTTATTGGTGGACAGTGGGCAAGTCAACTGTTCAGTTTTTACATGCAGATCGTCAACTGTTTAAATGGGCCACTCTAAAAGATGCCTGGCAGTTTATATTTGCAAAAGAAGGAATGGTTAGAGAAAATACTCAAAAATACTTTAGTTATTTTAGAAAAGACTTTCACCCTAATGACCACGACGATTCACTCTTATTAAGATTTAGAAAAACATGACAATAACACAACAAGTAATAGCACTTATAACAGACGAACTGCGCCTTAATGAGGGTGCTGTTCAGTTGACTATGAATCTAAAAGAAGATCTAAACGTACAGAGCCTAGATGCTGTAGAAATGCTTATGGCACTAGAAGACAAGTTTAACATTGTATTTGATGAGAAAGATCATGAGAAGGTAACAACAGTACAAGATGTTGTAGACCTTGTGGCTAGTCTTGTTAAATAATCAATGCAGAGATTTAAAGTACTCACCTTACTAGACATTACAGAAACACAACAGCATAGAAAAGAAGCTGGGCGCGAGCTTGAATGGCAACAACAACAAAACTTTCAGATGTTGTTGCAGGTAATAGGTCTACGTGTCAATCCTTTATATAGAACGGGCCCAACAGTTGAAGAAGTCAACTTAAAAGACTATCAGTTTGGCAATGAATACAAAGGCCGGCATTTGATGTGGGATTTTACTTTTGAAATAGAGTACGATGGCGGCTTTACAGACGCACTAGGACGTGAAGAAGGCTTGTTAGTAGACCTACTGCACTTTGTACCCATGATCACAGGTCTTACAGAAACAGCTGATCTGTCAATACCCATGTTTGACACACAAGCCGGTCAGTACCGAAACACCATAGTTTACCTTGATTGATATAAATAATAGTATAGGCAACTATCAATCACACACCACTAGGCCACAGTAATATACATAGTTCTGAGCGAACTTAACTTATTGGAGACGAGCCGAAATGGCCACTAAAGAATTACAATCGCAATTGGCTGCGCTACCAGAGCGAGTAGCAGTAGTTGAAATCAAAGTAGAAGCAATCAACGAAAAACTCACTGACATCAAGAGTGATGTTAAAGACATGCACAACTGCTTGGATAATACTCGTGATTTACTAGATAAAAAACTCTGCGAAATGGCAGATGCATCTAATAGTCAACACGCTGATCTGTATAAAAAGATTGGTGATTTAGAAAAACTCAAAAACAAGTATACCACGTATGCCATGATTGGTCTAGCATTTGCCGCAGGTACTGGTTGGCTCAACTCAGTACACTTACCACAAATATTAAAGTTCCTAGGACTTTAAAAACTCCACTAGCCTTTTAACACGCTAAATACAGTATGCTTATAAAAGAGTTTACTGATATTGTACGCGAGTTCAGCATTGACCATGCTGTGTCTTTTCACGACGAACTAAATCCCAAACTATTTGCCAACGACCAACTGATCCCAGAGATTAGACAGGGCTTACTTAAAATAGCCAAGCACTTTGAAGAGTTTATTGGTGTAGAGTTAGATGTAGTTGACATTACCATCAGCGGTAGCAATGCGGCCTATAGTTATACAAGCCACAGTGATGTTGATCTACATATTGTAGTGCAGGTTCCAGATACTGAAGAATACAAACAGTTGCTTGATGCCAAGAAAAACGACTACAATGCTCGACATGATATTACAGTTAGAGATATACCTGTGGAACTCTACGCACAAGATGTTGGACAAGATCATCACAGCGTGGGCATCTACAGTGTGCTAAATGACGAGTGGGTATCACAAGCAGAACGTACAGAAATAGATATTGACAGTGAAGATGTACAGCGTAAATACACTAACTACAGAGATAGAGTTAAACTGGTATTACAACAAGATGATCAAGATATTGCTCAACACATGTGGGATGATATCAAGCGTATGCGTAAAGCAGGATTAGAAAGTTCAGCTAGTGAGTTCAGCACAGAAAATCTAGTGTACAAGATGCTACGCAATAAAAAGTGGATTGAAAGACTACAGGACCATATGAACACAATAGTGGATAAAGATTTGAGTATAGAGGGCAGACAATGAGACTACAAGACATAGTAAACGAAGATGATCAACAACTGAATGAGTTTCTGCCAGCTTTAGCCGCAGGTGCGGCAGGCATAGCCAGGGCAGGCTCAGCAGTAGGAGGAGCTCTTGCAAAAGGTGCTCAAGCAGTGGGTGGTGCTGTTAGCAAAGGTGCTCAAGCAGTAGGTGGTGCTGTTAGCAAAGTTGGAACAGGTGCTTTAAAAACTGCCGCCGAGATAGCGGCCACTATGCCAGCAACATCAAATGATCCAAAAATACAAAGTGCCATGATGGCACAGCAACAAAAACAAACACAAGAACAACGTAAAGCTATTCAAGATCAAATCACTGCTGTTACCAAACAGTTAACTGATCTACGCAGACAACTATCACAACTATGAAACTAAACGAACTTGTTAGAAGCCTGGATACCTGGACCAGCCGCGAAGAACGTGCTATACTAGAAGGTCTTAAGGGCCTAGTTTCTATGAAGACATTTGAAGAACACGAGCGTTTCATAATCGAGAGCCTAATCAGGAAAAGTCTTGTAATTAAAGTACAGGGCAACAATAATGAAACCTATATCTACCCAAACACATAAACCAATGGATTCGGAAAAACTAGAAGCACAGATATACGACATGGCTGTAAGAAGCGGCATGTTTGTGCCTATCAATCCACGTTCTACCAAGTATAAAAACTACATGATTGTTAGAGGCCCCGACGACATGTGGAATGTATTCCTAATGCCCCGCAAGATACTAATAGCAACTACATACTTAAAAGTATCAGCGTTTGCCATAGCAAAACTGCATGACAAGAAAGCAGTTACACGCATTGATGACATTGAAAAAGAAGACAAGCGTTTTCAAAAAAACTACACTGATTCAGTATTTTACAAAAATACCATGAAAGTAAGCAAAGATTATGTTACTAAAGACACAGCACTTTGGCGCTGGGAATTAGTTACCGAGCAAGTCAAGGATGCCAAGAGCCGAATAGACGGCATCTTCTATGCATCACTGAGATAAATAAACTTAACAACACCATTTAGGAAGAACTAATATGCGAATTACAGAATTTCACCAAAAACCTACAGCAAAGGCTTTGAATGAAAGCGCGGCCCAGATGTTTGGTCAGAAGCTAAACTTAGACAGTTTCACGCTAGAGCAAATGCTTGACGCCCGCAACAAGCTAAGAACAAAAGTTAGCCAGTTTGAAAGTGCATCAAACTATGATGCAGTTATCAACAACGAAAACTTTACTAAGAATAAAATGTTCTTAGACGTACTAAACACAGCCATTGAAGAGCGTGAAGCAAGTGCTCCGCAATTAACACAGATGGAATCATTAGTACTGGCCAAAGTAGAAGAAGGTCTAATCGCATTCGAAGATATTCCTCAAGAGCTACAAGAGAAGGCAGAAATCCGTGCCAAAATGGCAGGCTTAAAAGAAGATGTAATTACAGAAGGCGAAGAAGAAAAAGCCGAATTGATCATGGCCGCTCGCGACATGGTTGATCGTATTACAGGCTGGATGGAAGACACAGCAAACATGCAGGCCGAATCAATGTTAGAACTAGTAGACTCTATAAGAGACGAAATGGGATCTGATTTAGCCATGGAATTTGAGTCAGTGGTGAAACCTTCACTGGCTACAATCTACACAGCACTAGAATCATCACGTCAGGCACTTACACAAAGCGTAGGCCTACTAACAGGTGAAAACGGTGGCGACATGATGGGTGCAGAACCTGACATGGGCGGCGAAGAAGACATGTCAAGTCCAGACGATGCTATGCCAGGCGACGGCATGGGCGAAGAACCAACTGACGATTTTGCCGCAGATGCAACAGCCGCTGGTGGTGAAGAAGCCGCTGGTCGTATGACACGTGAAAGTGTTGAATACGGTCGCAAACTAGCAACCTTACTAGCACCAAAAAAAAAGTAACTGAAGAAGTTAATCAACTAAATCTAGTATTAAAACAACTCATCGGCAGGGCAGATCAAAAAAGTCGCCCTGCCGTTCTTACCTGGGATGAGGTAAATCGCTATATGCAAAATGTAGGCGATGAAGAGTTCACATATGATTCATTCAAACAGGCCTACGATAGCGACCCATTAACACAGGGTCTTGTGCAACGCTTTGACCAAAATGGTGTAGAACTAAAAACCAAAGTGTCTAATAATGATACTGCTCCTAGTGATGCCAAACTAGATGGTTCGGGTGTAAGTCAAATGGCCAAACACGCTTTGAAGAAAGCCAGGGGTTGACACAGCTATTTCTTGATGTTATTATAGCATATGACATTATTACAAGAACGATATACCTATTCCAAACTGACAAGAGACGAATCATCGGGCAAGCGACTATATGCAACACCCGATGGTCATAAGGTTCCGTCAGTAACCACAATCCTAGACAAAACCAAACCAGCTGAAAGTCGTATTGCATTGGCAAATTGGCGCAAAGCTGTAGGTGAAGCTAAGGCGCAACAGATTACCACTGAAGCAGCCAATCGCGGTACTAGGATGCACACTTACTTGGAAAACTATATTAAAGGTGAAACTTTAAAAGACACAGTAAGTAATCCCTATGCACAACAAAGCCTAGTAATGGCCAAGAAAGTCATTGCAGAAGGCATGATACACGTAGATGAAGTATGGGGTAGTGAAGTGCCACTTTACTTTCCAGAACTGTATGCAGGTACTACTGACTGTGTGGGCATACACAAAGGTGAGCAAAGTATTCTAGACTTTAAACAGACAAACAAGCCTAAAAAGCGTGAGTTTATTGATGACTACTTTATACAGCTAACAGCCTATGCTATGGCTCATAACGAAGTACATGGAACTAACATACGTAAAGGTGTTATTTTGATGTGCGTTAAACCCGAGGAGATTTCACCGGGAGTATGGGCAGAACCGCAGTACCAAGAGTTTGTGCTAGAACCTGCAGATTTTGACTATTGGACAGAACGCTGGTGTACAAGGGTATCAGAGTACTATCGCCTAGCATAAATGTCATAAATACTCTATAATGGAGTGTTTACAATGGCTGTAGTCCAAATATCACGAGTACAAGTACGCAGAGGGCGTAAAAATTCAGGAACTAGTGTTCCACAGTTAGCTAGCGGAGAAGTGGGCTGGGCTATTGATAGTCAAGAACTATTCATTGGTAACGGATCAATACAAGAAGGTGCGCCTTATGTAGGCAATACCAAAATTCTTACTGAGCATGATAACATTCTTGACCTAGCATTACAGTATGAGTACAAGCGTACATTAGGAACTATTCAAACTGGCCCAACTGCTGGTACTCCTGTACAACGCACATTCCAACAGCGTCTAGACGACACAGTTAGCACTAGAAGTTTTGGCGCAATTGGAGATGGATCTTATAATGTATCAACAGATGCCTATACCTTTACCACTGACGATACTGCGGCCTTACAACGTGCCATCGATCAACTGTACATCAACGGTGTTCCAGCAGGCGAACATGTTTCTGAATCAAATAGAATTATAATAAACATCGAACCTGGAATTTACAAAATTAGTGCAAGTATAAAAGTTCCTCCGTATGCTGTATTAAAAGGCGCAGGCAAAGACAAAACAGTTATTGTGCAAACTGCCAATGCTCCTGTATTTCAAACAGTTGGCAGTCCAACTGTAGGTGTTGTAGGATATGTTACCCTAGTTAACATGACCACTTCAAACCAACCAAAATTTATAGAAGTTAGTGGCATGACCTTAAGAAGCACACAGTCGCAGGCTCCTGTTATGATGTTAGATTCTACAACAAATTCAAATTTTAGTAATGTTAAATTTCAAAGCTCATTTGATCTAATAGACAGTACTAAAGTTGAAGCAGACTCATGCGTTCAGTTACGTGCAACTAGCGGTATAATCACTAGTAGAGACAATATGTTTATTGACTGTGATTTTGTTAATGCCAGCTATGCAATTAACAGTACCTTTGACATTGTAGCAAATACATTTGACAATTGCCTATTTTATAATTTAGGTCAAGGTGTACTATTTGGTCAATCTATTGATCCTTATACACCCGGACAACAAGAAGGTCCACGAAGTAATTCCTTTTTAAATTCACGTTTTGATTTAATTAACGAACATGGTATTAACATTGTTGCCGGAAGGAACAATCTGTCACAAGGTAACAAATATTTTAAAGTAGGCAACGATGGCGGCAATAGTTCAACAGCCGCATATAGCGTAATACACTTTGGACAAGGTAGTAATGTTAGTGATAATGATTACTTCCAACGCAGTGAAGAATTGACTAATAAAACAGGATTCCGTGATTATAGATACATTAGCGAAGTTAGTGGTGTAGCCCATAGCAATCACAAATATAATTTGCAAGTGTTAGTCCAAGCCAGTGCAATTAACAGCACATTTGCTCGACTACCAGGTAATGTCAGTTCAAGAATCAATTTGCACTATATCTATCGTAGCCCGAGTACTATGGTAGTACGTCAGGGCACATTATATATCACTGTTGATAAATTTAATAACGCTGTAAAACTAACTGACGAATATGATATTACTGGCAATCCTGCTAGATTTGAAAGTCTGTCATTTACTGCTACACTACAAGATCAACCTGTATTACCTGCAACAGTTGGAGACGGCAATGCAGAAACTGTCTATATAAAATATTCAAACACTACAGGTATTGAATCTGGTTATATTAACTATTGGTACGAAATATTAAGTTAACCAATGTTTGAAAAAAAGTTTGAAGATCGTCTCAGGGCATGGCACGACTTTAGAGCTACGTTATCCAACGACCCTGATCCAATACAGTCTACAATAGACTTTTGGAACCAAGCTCCCGAAACTGTTCGAAACATCGATCCTTATGATTCTGCCTCGTGGCCTGACCCCTGGCAAATGATTGAAGAAAATTCATATTGTGAGTTTACTCGAACATTGGCCGCTGTCTATACATTACAATTGACTGATCGATTTACAGATTGGCAACCTGTATTCAAAGTAGGCATTGACAAAGACGAGTCAAGACTGTATTATATGTGTATTATCAATGATAGTGTGCTAGGTGTTGACTTAGAAAAAAGTGTGCATATAACCCAGGTTCCAAAAGGTATACATATACAAAAGATCATCGAGCTTCCGGTAACACACTAAATATTCGACACTTTGCAAGAGAGACTAATGACAACAATAACAGTAACAAAAAGAAGTGGTTTGAAAGAGCCATTAACGATCGACAAATGGCAGACACAGATTGCAAAGGTTTGTAGCGGTATAGCTGACGTAAGTCAGAGTATGATCGAAATCAAAGCACAGCCACATTTTTATGATGGCATTACAACACAAGAAATTGACGAAATAACTCTACGTGCTATTGTAGACCTAATCGACGTAGAATCAAATCCCGATGTTGGACACACTAACTATCAATATGTAGCAGGCAAGCAACGTCTTAGTATGCTACGTAAAGATGTATATGGCAGTTACGAGCCTCCCCATCTTTACGAAATAGTTAAGAAGAATGTTGCAACCGGGTTGTATACAGAAGAACTATTAACATGGTATACAGAAGAAGATTGGAATAAGATGAATGACATGCTGGATCATGAAAAAGATGAACAGTATGGATATGCCAGCATCGAACAACTAATCGAAAAATACCTAGTGCGTAATCGCGCCACAAAGGAGATTTATGAAACACCTCAAGTACGTTACATTGTCGCAGCCGCTACAGTCTTCCACAAGGAAGAACCTAACACAGCTCGTATGCGATTTATCAAAGAATATTATCAGGCGGCTTCAGACGGTCTATTTACTCTCGCTACTCCTGTACTTGCTGGTCTGGGGACTCCTACCAAGCAGTTCAGCAGTTGCGTCCTCATCAGATCAGACGACGACCTAGACAGCATCTTTGCCTCAGGCGAGATGATGGCCAAGTATGCTAGCAAGCGAGCAGGCATTGGTTTGGAGATTGGCCGTCTACGTCCATTAGGTAGTCCCATCAGAGGCGGAGAAATCATGCATACTGGTATGATCCCATTCCTAAAGAAATGGTTTGGAGATTTGCGCTCATGCTCACAAGGAGGTATTCGTAATGCAAGTGCTACTGTATTCTATCCTATTTGGCATCTTCAGTTTGATGACCTTATTGTGCTTAAGAACAACCAAGGAACAGAAGAAACCCGAGTCCGCCATATGGATTATGGGGTCGTGCTTAGTGCCTTCTTCTGGAGACGATTTAAAAACAAAGAAGACATAACATTCTTTGATCCTAACGAAGTTCCTGACCTATACGAATCGTTTTATAAAAATACTGCTCTGTTTGAAGAGCTGTATGTAAAATACGAAAAGCAGAAAGGTCTACGTAAAAAGACTATGAGTGCTGAAGAAGTATTCAAGTCAGGAATCTTGAAGGAACGTACAGACACTGGTCGCATCTATCTAGTGTTTATTGACAATGTCATGAACCAGGGTCCGTTTGATCCAGAGTATCATACTATCTATCAAAGCAACCTATGTTGTGAAATCCTATTACCTACAAAATCTTTCAAACGTCTAGATGATGCTGAAGGTCGCATAGCGTTATGTACATTAGGAAGTATCAACTGGGGAGCATTCCGTAATCCAGAAGACATGCGCCGTGCCTGTCGTGTTTTACAACGTAGCCTGTGTAATATTCTTGATTATCAAGACTTCTTGTCAATACAGAGTAAACTAAGCAATGATGAAATACAACCATTAGGCATTGGAGTTACTAATCTTGCCTACTGGCATGCTAAACGTGGACTCAAGTACGGAGAGAAAGATGCACTACAAGATGTAAAAACTTGGATGGAGCATCAAGCATTCTACTTGACAGAAGCCACAGTAGAATTGGCCAAAGAACGAGGTGCTTGTCAGCATAGCTCACAAACCCGATACGGCCAAGGCATTTTCCCCTGGGAAACAAGAGCCAAGGGATCAAACGATCTTGCTGACTTTGCACCTGAATTAGATTGGGAAACACTACGTGGTAATATGAAGCAGTATGGTGTTCGCAATGCTACACTTATGGCCATTGCACCAGTTGAAAGCTCAAGTGTTGTTATAAATAGTACCAACGGCATAGAAATGCCTATGAGTTTAATTAGTGTTAAAGAATCAAAAGCAGGTTCGTTTGTACAGGTTGTTCCTGAGTACCATAAACTCAAGAGCAAATATCAAATGATGTGGGATCAGAAGGACTGTGATGGATATTTAAAAACTGCCGCAGTTCTAGCTGTGTATGTGGATCAAAGTATTAGTACTAACACATTTTATAATCCTGCACACTGGGCAGACCGTAAGGTGCCAACTACATTGATTGCTAAGAATTTGATGCAGGCACACTATTGGGGATTGAAAACTTTCTACTACAGTTTGATTAACAAGGCAGGTAGTAAGGCCAAAGAAGAACTTGTACAAAGTGTTGCACAGACATATGTTGAAGTTGACTTTGAAGAAGATTGCGAGGCATGTAAACTATAATGTTGGAAACTATCTGCGAAGTCTTAGAAGACGCTTATAAACGTAATTGGATTACCAGTCGTGATGGTAATGTAAGCATACGACATCACGACCGTGATCACTTTTATATTACACCAAGCGGTGTGCGTAAGCAAACACTACAACCTGATCAATTTAAAAAAATTAAGATTAATAAATGGATCAATAGCGGTAACGGGACTGGAGTATTTGGTTATAGTTGGGAAGAATTAGAATATACTGACATTAGCTCAAACTTAACACCTAGCGGAGAAATTCCTTTACACTTTGGCCTACAAAAAGAAATGGGACAGCATCACGGTGAGGTTCGTGTAATAGTACATGTCCATCCTACTTACTGTATTGCCGCAATGCATGCCGGCATAGACCTCAGTACTATTAGCGATGCGTTTCCAGAACTTAATCGCTACACAAAGGTAGCACCTAATGTAGGAGATGTAAAACCAATTAGTCAGGAGCTTGCTGATCAGTGTCACTATAGACTAGAGTTAGATGACCGCGGAAACATTGCTTATGACATTGTAGGAATCAAGGGACATGGGGTAGTTGCAATTGATACAAGCCCGTGGCGTGCCTATGAGCACATAGAAAGATTAGAACACATCTGCAAG
>Ga0209088_10000588_pt1 | contig 25295 bp, 22 predicted proteins | sample S_140625_EF_Meta_FD_187324 | JGI IMG/M metagenome (GOLD analysis project Ga0209088, IMG submission 187324) | Freshwater microbial communities from Lake Simoncouche, Canada to study carbon cycling - S_140625_EF_MetaG (SPAdes) (version 2) | ecosystem: Environmental > Aquatic > Freshwater > Lake ... | reverse complement strand
GGCAGGGGGCCTGGGACAGGTTTTGGGGGGATCGGCAGCGAAGAGGGGCCGTGGCGCTGCGGCGGAGGAGCTGGGCTTTGATAGCCAGGATGTTCTGGGATAGCGGGCTAGGGACGGCGTTGAGCAGCAATCGCGACTCCTGAACGGCTCGCAGCCCCGAACTGAGCGGTGGATCCTGGGGGTCAGCCGGCGTCAACGACCCCGGTGGCGATCAAGGTGGCAAGGGTTCCCGCCCCGTTGTTCCGGGCCTGGGCTACCGCCAGCCCAGCCGCAGGGGCGCCGGAACGCAGGGCCAGGCTGGCGGTGGCGGGTTCACTCCAGCCCACCAGCGCTTGGGGCCACACCCCCGAGGCGATCACCAGGAGGCTGAGGACCAGGGCCGGGAAGCGCTCGCCCCAGCGGGTGGCCTGCCAGTCGGCCCGGGCGTTGTCGAGGCGGCCAAAGCCCACCCGGTTGAACAGGCGAATGGCGTAGACCGCCGTGAAACCCGAGGCCAGCAGACACACCAAGGTGGCGCGGGGGAAGGTGGTCCAGCTGCCCTCGAACACCAGCAGTTCGGCGGGGAAGCCGGCCAGACCAGGGATGCCGGCGGCGGCCATCAGGGCGAGCAGCAGCATGCCGGCGGTGAAGGGCAGACCCCGCAGGGGATTGAGCAGGCCGGAGAGCTCGGCGATCGCCGTGGTGCCGGTCTTGCGCTCGATCAGGCCCACGCAGGCGAACAGCAGGGCCACGATCAGGCCGTGGGCCAGCACCTGGGCAACGGCGCCCTGCAGGCTCAGCGGCGTGGCGGCGGCGATCGCCAGCACCAGCAGCCCCATGTGCCCCAGGGAGCTGTAGGCCATCAGCCGGCGGATGTCGGATTGGGCGATGGCATTGAGGGCGCCATAGGCGGCACTCACCGCGCCGGCGGCGGCGATCCACGGCGACCAGGCAGCCCAGGTTTCGGGAAGAAAGCCAACGCCGAAGCGCAACAGGCCATAGGCCCCCAGTTTCGACACGCATCCGGCCAGCAGCATCACCACCGGGGTCGGGGCCTGGCCGTAGGTGAAGGGCTGCCAGCCGTGCAGGGGCACGATCGGCAGCTTCAGGCCGAAACCCAGCAGGAACAGCGCCAGCACCCAGCGACTGGCCTGGGGCGTGAGGGAAGCGTGGGCGAGATCGCTGTAGCGAAAGCTGAGGCCGTTGCGGTTCAGCCAGCCCAGGGCCAGGACGGCGGCCAGCAGGCTCAGGCCTGACACGGCGCCATAGATCAGATATCGGATCGCGGCGCCGGCCCTCTTTTCGCCGCCCCAGATCGCCACCAGCAAGGTGGTGGGGATCAGCACGAGCTCGAAGGCCAGCACGAACAGCAGGGCGTTGCGGGCCAGGAAGGCCCCCACCACGCCGATGTTGGTGGCCAGCAGCAGGGGGAAGAAAAGCCGGGGACGGCTTTGGTCGGACGGCACGGCCAGGATCGCCAGGGTGGTGATCAGGGCGGTGAGCAGCACCAGGGGAAGCGAAAGGCCATCGAGACCGAGGTCGAATGAGAGGCCGAGCTTGGGAAGCCAGGACTGCTGCAGGTCGGCCGGAGTGGAGCGCCAGCAGGCCAGGCCTACCAGCAGCTGGGCGGTGGAACTGAGGGCTGCGAGGCTGCGTACCTTGAGCGAGCTGGTGGCGGCAGGCAGCAGGGGGAGGAGCAGGGCGGCGGCGAGGGGCAGGCCCGGCAGCAGGAGCAGCGAGGAGGGGGGCATCAGCGGAGCGGGCGAAGGAGGTCAGGAGTGGCGTTGCCCTGGCCGGACAGGAGCCAGGCGGCCATCAGCAGCACGCCGAGCACGAGGCTGAGGGCATAGGCCTGGGAGCGACCGGAGGTGGTGAGGCTGAGGCGGCGGGCCCCCTCCAGGGCGGCCTCGCCGGTGGCACCGCTGAAACCATCCACGAGCCGTTGATCCGTCCAGGCGCTCAGCCGGGCCAGGCCCACCACCAGGCCCACCACGGTGCGGTGGTAGAAGCGCTCGGTCTGCATGTCGTGGGCCAGCCAGTCCTGCAGGCCGCCCAGGGTGGCCGGCAGGTGGGCTAGGGGATGGGGGCGCAGGTAGAAGAGGGCGGAGAGGCCGCCACCCACGAGGGTGGAGAGCAGCAGGGGCAGCGCCTCTGGGCCCCAGCCCGGCACGGGTAGCAGGCCCGCTGCGGTGGCGAACACCCCATTGCGCGCCAGGATCAGGGGCAGATGGAGCACCAGGCCCGTTAAGAGCAGGATCGGCAGGGCCATCAGCCAGAGCACTTCCGGGGAGCGGCTGGTGAAGGGGGTGGGGCGCCCCCCCCAGATCAGTCCGAACACCCGGATCAGGCCTGCACTAATCAGGGCATTGGTCAGCAGCACCAGGCCCCCCAGCAGAGCGGGCTGGCCGCTGGTAGTGGTGAGGACCAGGAGTTCCCGCAGGGCCGCAAAGCCGCCAAAGGGGGGGAGCGCCATCAGGCCGGCCGCACCACTGAGAAAGGCAATGCCCATCAGCGGGCGCTTGCTCCAGAGCCCCCCCAGCTGGGTGAGGTCCTGGGTCACGTTGGTGAGCACGATGGCGCCGATCGTCATCAGCATCAGGGCCATCGGCAGGGGATACACGAGCATCAGGTGGTCGGCCACATTGATGCCGCCGAGGCCCACCGCCACGAACAGCAGGCCCAGCCAGCTGCTCACCAGGAAGGAAAGGGCCCGCTTCACATCGATCTGCGCCAGGGCGATCAGGGAGCCCACCACGGCACTGGTGCCGCCCACCACCACCAGCAGGCTGGCGGCCAGGGGGTTGAGTTCGATCAGGGGCTCAAGCCGCAGCAGCACCCAGGCACCACCCACTACCACCACGGAGTTGCGCAGCACCGTGGAGGGCAGGGGGCTCTCCATCGCCTCATCGAGCCAGAGGTGGAGGGGGATCTGGGCGCACTTGCCCATCGGACCGGCGATCAGGGCCAGCACGATCAGGGTGAAGCCACCCGGCAGGGGGAGGTGGTTGTTGGCCTGGTCGGCGGCCCAAGCCTGCAGGCCGTGGAAATTCCAGGTGCCAGTGATCGGAAGCAGGGCGATCACGCCAGCCAGCAGGATCAAGTCGCCGATCCGCTTGGTGAGGAAGGCGTCGCGGGCCCCTTTCACCACCAGGGGCTGGTTGTACCAGGTGCCCACGATCAGGTAGGTGCCCAGGGTGAGCAGCTCGAGAATCACGTAGCTGAAGAACAGCGAATCGGTGAGCACCAGGGCACAGAGGCCGGATTCAAAAAAGCTCAGCGAGCCGAAGAAACGGGGCCAGCCCCAGTCCATCTCCAGGTAGGCGATCGAATAGATCTGAACCAACACGTGCAGACCGGTGATCAGCGTCATCGCGATCAGGGCGGGCTCGGTGATCAGGCCGTCGAAGCCGATGCGCAGGCCGGCGGTCTGCAGCCAGGTCCAGCCGAAGGTGAGCGGCCGATAGATCGCCGCCGAGCCCGCGCTGGAATTGGAGTGCAGGGCCACCAAGGCCAGCACGCTGTGGGTGAAGGCCACGCTCACCAGCAGGAGGTTGAGATATCCGCAGGGGCGCGGTCCGGTGCGGGAGATCAGCCCTGGCGACCAGAGAAAGGAGAGCAGGGAGGCCAGCAGGGGATACAGCGGCACCAGCCAGGCCGTCTGGGCGAAAACGAGGTTCATGGCGGCGGGGACAGGGGATCCGCAAAGGACCATTGGCCGCGAACCTTAAAGAGCTTTGGAGGGCTATGGGGTCCATCACACCCCAGCAATGCCTATCGAAGCGGCAAGCAATGGTGATCCGTGGCGCCCACGCCGCAAGTCGGGCCATCGCGCTTCGCCCGGACGGTTTACTTCCCTACAGAAGCTCCGAACAGTGCTGGCAGAGTGAACGATCCCTCGGCACGGCCATGGCTTGCGAGCGATGCGGATGTCGGATGGTGATCAGGGCCAGGGGTGGCCAGGGTGGGCTCGTCTGCACAGACTGCGGCCACCGGGCGGATCCGCTGTTGCATGGCGATCGCATGCGTCGGGCCTGGCAGGGGGTTGTCGGCCTGCTGGTGATCGCCCTTGTGGGAGGCCTGATCTACACCCTCGCGCTGTTTCAGGAGGCCGGTCAGCTTCCTCCCCCCAGGCCTGAATCCGGGGGGCAGGAACGCTCCGAATGAAGGTGATCGGCGCCGAGCCTGCGCCGGAGCCCAGGGAGAACGGACGGGTTACTCCGGCGGGCTTCCCCGGCGGCGCCGCGCCCGCACCACCAGCGCGATCACGCCAGCCCCGGCTAGGGCGAGGAGGAGTAGGCGGCTGATCTGGCCATAGGGGCCTGTGAACTGGCTCACCTGGCCGTAACCAGCTCCCAGGGCGCGGCCCAGGAGGGTGAGCACCGTGACCCACAGCAGGCTGCCCGCCAGGGTGGCCAGCAGAAACAGGCCTATGGGCATGGCCTCCAGGCCCGCTGGCACCGAGACCAGGGTGCGGATGCCTGGAATCAGCCGGCCCCAGAACACCAGGCCCACCCCATGGCGGGCGAACCAGATCCGGCTGGCGGCCACATCCTCCGGATTGAGGCCGATCCTTCGGCCGTGGCGCCCCATCCAGCGGCTCAAACGCTCCTCACCGAACCAGCGCCCCAGCCCATACCAAAACGAACAGCCCAGCACGGTGCCGGCCGTGCCCACCAGAATCACTGGTACGAGCTCCAGCCGGCCCTGCTGCACCAGCACACCGCCGAGGGGCTGGATGAGCTCCGAAGGGATCGGAGGGATGACGTTCTCCAGGAGCATCGCCAGCCCCAGGGCCAGATAGCCCTGGCGTGGATCCCGCGCCACGGCGGCCTCAATCCAGCCGGGAAGCTCGCCGATCCAGTCACCGAAAGCCGCCATGAGCTGCGGAAAGAACCGGACCAGGCTGGCGGGATCAACCATCAAGCTTTGCTTCGGTGGCTTCAGGCATCGGCATGGATGCGACGGCGCCATAGCCTCCAAACCTTCTCGAGCTCCAGATAGAGGAACAGGAGCATGCTGAAGGCCACGCAGATCAGCAGCTCCTGGCCGCCGAGGGGCTGGGTGCCAAAGAACTTGGCCAGGGCCGGCACGTAGAGCAGCAGCAACTGCAGCCCGGAGGTGAGCAGCACGGCCCAGAGCAGCCAGGGATTGGAGAAGGGCGGCACCTGGATGAGGGGGAGGTCGCTGCGGGCCGAGAGGGCGTGGCCCATCTGGGCCAGGCAGAGGGTGGTGAAGACCATGGTCTTCCAGTGATCGCGGCTGTAAACCGACGCGTAGAGCATGAGGGCGATCACGATCACCGCGAACACCACGCCGATGCGCAGGATGTAGGAGCCGATGCCGCGGGCAAAGATCGATTCACCGGGTTCGGCCGGTGGCCGGTCCATCAGCCCGGCCTCGCCGGGCTCCAGGGCCAGGGCTAGGGCGGGCACGCCGTCGGTGACCAGGTTCATCCAGAGGATCTGAAGCGGCGTCATCGGCACGCCGGTCAGGCCCAGCAGCGGGGCTGAAGCGATCGTGATCAGCTCACCAACGTTGCTGCCGAGGATGTACTTCACGAAGCGGCGGATGTTGGCGTAGACCAGCCGCCCTTCCTCCACCGCGCTCACGATCGTGGCGAAGTTGTCGTCGAGGAGCACCATGTCGGCGGCCTCCTTGCTCACCTCGGTTCCGGTGATGCCCATTGCCACGCCGATGTGGGCCTGCTTGAGGGCCGGGGCGTCGTTGACGCCATCGCCGGTCATCGCTACCACCTGGCCGTTGGACTGCAGCGCTTTCACGATCCGCAGCTTCTGCTCCGGGGCCACGCGGGCGTAGACGCTGCAGCGGGCCACCGCCTCCTTCAGGGCCGGCTCCTCCATCGCCTCCAGTTCGCGGCCAAGGATCACCTCTCCCTGCTCATCGGTGAGGCCGATGGCGCTGCCAATCGCCCGGGCGGTGAGGGGATGGTCGCCGGTGATCATCACCGGCCGAATGCCTGCCTGGCGGCAGGTGGCCACAGCCTTGGCCACCTCAGGACGGGCCGGATCAAGCTGCCCCATCAGACCGAGCAGCACCTGGCCCTCCAGATCCTCATCGGGGCTGGAGTGATGGGGAGCACAGGCGAAGGCCAGCACCCGAAGACCCGAGGCCGCCAGTTGGCGGGCCTGCTCCAGCCACCATTGCTGCTGGGGCCCGGCCATCTCCACCACGCCTTGGCCATCGATCCAGCGATCGCAGAGGCCGATGATCACCTCGGGTGCTCCCTTGCTGATCAGCAGGCTGGGGCTGCCGCTGGCGCTGCTGCCCAGGGGAGCCTGCAGGGCGTGGTCGGGATCCTCGATCCACACCGCCATTAGCTGCCGTTCGGAGCTGAAGGGGATCTCGGCGGCCCGGCGGAAGTGGCTGCGCAATTCGAAGTCATCGATGCCCGCCTTCAGGGCCACCACCGAGAGGGCCCCCTCGGTGGGGTCACCAAGAATCTCCCAGCTGCCGTCGGCTAGCTGGCGATGTTCGGCGTCGCTGCAGAGCACGCCCGCCTGGAGCAGAAGCGTGCTGGCCCCCTCCAGGCTGCCCGGCCTGGCCCCGGGGGGGGATTCCAGCTGGGAGGCGGTGATGGTACCGGCAGGGTCGTAGCCATGGCCAGTGACGGCCAGCCGTTCGGTGCCGACGCGGAGTTCCTGCACCACCTGGCGGTTCTGGGTGAGGGTGCCGGTCTTGTCGGAACAGATCACGGTGACCGAACCCAGACCCTCCACCGCCGGCAGGCGGCGGATCAGGGCGGCGCGGTGCACCATGCGCTGGGTGCCGATCGCCAGGGTCACGGTGATCACGGCCGGCAGACCCTCCGGCACGATCGCCACCGCCATCGACAGCGCCACCTCCAGCATGTTGAGCGGCTCTTGGCCCAGCAGCAGACCCAGGGCCACCACCACCGCCACCAGGGCCAGGGCGCTGATCACCAGCACCTTGGCGAGCCCATCGAGCCGCTCCTGCAAGGGAGTGCTCTCGCCGCCGGCGGTGTTGATCAGCTCCGCGATCTGGCCCAATTCCGTGGCCATGCCGGTGGCCGTAACCAGTGCCACACCCCGGCCACGCACCACTTCAGTGCCTTGGAACAGACAGTTCTTGCGCTCCAGGACCGGCGTGGCGTCCTCGAGCACGAGATCGGATTTCTTGAACACGGCCTCGGCTTCGCCGGTGAGGGCCGCCTCGCGCAGCCCTAGATCGGCCTCCTCCAGCAGGCGGGCATCGGCGGGCACCCGATCGCCCGCCTCCAGGCGGATCAGGTCGCCGGGGACCAGGAGTTCGCTGCTGATCCGCTCCCAGCTGCCGTCACGGCGGACCTGTACCAGGGGCTGGGCCATGTCGCGGAGGGCCAGCAGGGCCTGCTGGGCCTTGCTCTCCTGCAGGTAGCCCAGCAGGCCGTTGAGGACCACGATCACCAGAATCGCGATGGCGTCCTTAGGGAATTCCTGCTGATGAATCGAGACGGCGCCCGAAATCAGGGCCACCGCCAGCAGCATGATCAGCATCACGTTGCTGAACTGATCCCAAAGGATCTCCCAGGTGCTGCGACCGGCCGAAAGCTCCAGCCTGTTGGGTCCGCGGTCGGCAAGACGGCGGGAACTCTCAGCGGTGTCGAGTCCCTCAGGCCCCACCCCGAGGCGATGTTGGCATTCAGCAACGCTGAGGCCATGCCAGGCCGTGGTGGCCTGCCGGAGGACATCGGACTCAGGGGCCTGAGGGGCTGCTAAGGGAGCGCTCACGATGCCGACGATCTGCGGTGGGCGAAACGGTAACCACGACAGCGCCGATTTAGGTTTTGCAGGTCTCTAGCTGTGCACGTCCTTCCGGCATGCCGATCATCTCCAGGCTCGACAATTTCCGAAGGGTGGTGATCGGCTCTCCCTTGCCCACCAGCGCCCACCACGAGGAGCGTTTCAGCAATATGGAGGCGCTGGCGATCCTCAGCTCTGATGCGCTCTCATCGGTGGCCTACGCCACCCAGGAGATCGTGCTGGTGCTGGGAATGGCCGGCAGCGCCGCCCTGGGCCTCACCTTGCCGATCACCGGCCTGATCATCGGCCTGATGTTGATCGTGGCCACCAGCTACCGGCAGACGATCAAGGCCTACCCCCTTGGCGGCGGGTCCTACCGGGTGTCCCAGGAGAACCTGGGCAAGATGCCCGGCCTGGTGGCAGGCGCCTCGCTCTCGATCGACTACGTGCTCACGGTGGCCGTAAGCGTGGCTGCCGGTATCGCGGCCCTTACGTCCTATTTCCCATCCCTCGACACCTATCGCGTGGCCCTTTGCCTGGTGGCGGTGCTGCTGGTGATGGTGGCCAACCTGCGCGGTGTGAGCTCCAGCGCCAAATTGCTCAGCTTTCCCACCTATCTGTTCATGGGGGTGGTGATGGTGCTGCTCGTGGCTGGAGCCATCAAGGCCTTTGGCGGCACCCTCCCCACCTTGGGCGTCGAGGAGCAGACCCGACTGCTGGCGCCGACCCTGGAGGCGGAGGGCGGCCACCTGATGGTGATCGGACCGGTGCTGCTGATGCGGGCGTTCAGCTCCGGCTGCGCTGCCCTCACCGGCATCGAAGCCATCAGCGACAGCGTGGCGGCCTTCCGGCCGGTGGAGTGGCGCAACGCCCGCAAGGTGCTCACCGTGATGGTGCTGCTGCTGGCCACCATGTTCGGCGGGATCAGCGCCTTGGCCCACCACACCGGCATCGTCTACGCCGAGCACGGCCCCACCCTTCTTTATCAGCTTGGCAACCTGATCTTCGGTAATGGGGTGATGCTGGCGGTGCTGCAGCTGGCCACCCTGCTGATCCTGCTGCTAGCCGCCAATACCGCCTATGCCGACTTCCCCCGACTGGCGGCCTTCCTGGCCCAGGACGGCTTTCTGCCACGCCAGCTGGCCTCCCTGGGGGACCGGCTGGTGTTCAGCAACGGCATCTTTGCCCTGAGTGGCTGTGCCGCCCTGCTGCTGGTGATCTTCAACGCCAGCGTGACCCGCCTGATCCCCCTCTATGCGGTGGGGGTGTTTATCAGCTTCACCCTTTCCCAGGCCGGCATGGTGGTGCATTGGTGGAAGGAAAAAGGCAGCGGCTGGCTGGGCAAGGCCCTGGTGAATGGGCTTGGGGCGGCCATCACCGCGGTGGTGAGTCTGGTGCTGCTCTACAGCAAGTTCACCTACGGCGCCTGGCTGGTGCTGGTGGCGATTCCGCTGCTGATCACCCTGTTCCTACGCATCCGCAACCACTACGACTACGTCGCCCGGCGGCTGCGGATGTCGAGCGACAAGCTGCTCAAACTGCCGACGCCGCCCGCGGCCGGTGGCATGCCCACGGTGGTGCTGGTGGGTCAGCTGCACCGTGGCAGCTTCGAGGCGATCCGCTTCGCCCGCAGCGTGGCCAGCGATCTTGTGGCCGTCCATGTCGACCTCAACGGCGACCGCACCCAGGCCTTCATCAAACAGTGGGAGCGCCAGGTTCCTGGCGTGCGCCTGGTGGTGCTGGACTCCCCCTTCCGCTCCCTGGTGGATCCGGTGGTCGACTTCGTGAAGCAGTTCGAGCAGGAACACCGCAAGGACCGCAACCGCTTCTGCATGATCGTGTTGCCGGTGTTCGTGACCCAGCACCGCTGGGAGAACTTGCTTCACAACCAGAGCACCATCCTGTTGCGCGAAGCCCTTCGAGAACAGGGAACCCGGGTGGTGACCACGGTGGGCTTCTATCTCTGAAGGTCTGGGGCAGGCCTGCGCTGGCAGGCCTGCTCAGGCCCGGCGGGCATGCCGCATGGAATCCCCGAACGACAGCAGCAGCAGGAGCAGGCCGATCACCCCGGTGAACCACTCCGGCACATGCAGGTGGTGCTCACGCAACAGGATGCCTGCGAGCATCACCACCCCTAGGGCACCGATGGCGTAGTGGGCGCCGTGCTCTAGGAAGATCAGCTTGTCGAGGGCCTTCTCCCGACTGAGCATCAGGGTGAGGGAACGGATGAACAAGGCTCCGAGGCCGAGGCCGGTGAGGATCAGGGCGAGATTGGAGGTGATCGCGAAGGCGCCGATCGTGCCATCGAGGCTGAAGGAGGCATCCAGCAGCTCGAGGTAGAGGAGGCTGGCCAGTCCGCCCCCGGCGGCGAGACGGGCTCCGGCCTGCTCCTCATCCCCGAAGGCCTCCGCCAGGGAGGTGCTGAGCAGCTGCAGCACCAGGCCGATCAGGCCGGCGATCAGCACATCGGCCCGCTGCGGCCCCGGAAGCGCCAGGTCCACCCCCAGCAGCACGATCAAGGCAAGGGCGATCTCGAGGGATTCGATCCGGCCGGCGGCACTGAGACGGCGCTCCAGCGGCTGAAACCAGTGCAGGGTCTTTGCCTCGTCGAAGAAGTAGCGGAGAAACACCATCAGCAGGAACATGCCGCCGAAGGCCAAAATGCGGGGCTCCGCCAGATCGAGCAGCTCCCGGTAGCGGGCGGGGTCATGCAGCGCCGCATCGAGGGCCTGCCGCACCCCCACCCCGCCGGCCAGGGCCACCATCAGCAGCGGGCCGGCAAAGCGCACGCCGAACACCGGAATCACCAGACCCCAGGTGAGGAAGAAACGCTGCTGGCCCGGCGTGAGCTGATCCAGCACGCGGGCGTTCACCACGGCGTTGTCGAAGGAGAGGGAGATCTCCAGCAGCAACAGCACCAGGGTGATCCAGGCTGCCGTGACGCCCTTGAAACCCAGCACGATGGCCAGGCCCGCGGCGCAGCAGGCCAGCGGAAAGTAGAGATAGCGCAGGTAGCGCATGCGAGAAGGCGAAGCGGCCGGGCCCATGATGGCCGATGGCCCCTTGAACGCCCGTGCCAGTTCGCGTTAGCGCGAAATGTTCAGCTGCCGATCGGCTTAGTGGGTCGGCTCCTCATGGGATCGAGACTCCGAACCCAGCTCGATCGGCGGTTGGCCCGGCAATGGATTGGCAAGGGACTTGCTGGGGGGCTGAGCCGGCGTGAGGGTTTCCAGGCGGCTGAACAGCCTGGGCACCAACAGCAGCACCGCCACCACCGCGAGGGCCCCGAGGCCGAACTGCACCACGCCCTCCACCATGCGATCGAAAGGAACCCAGCGGCCGCCGAGCCAGGCCAGGCTCACCATGGTGGTGGACCACAGCACGGCACCGACGAGGTTGCAGAGGAAGAAGCGGCCGTAGGGCATGCCCACCGCTCCGGCCATCGGGCCGGCCACCACCCGCAGCACTGCCACGAATCGGCCCAGCAGCACTGATTTGCCCGCGTGACGCAGGAAGCGCTCCCGTAGCTTCTCCAGCTCGGCGGGGCTCTGCCGGAGCCAGCCTCCGACCCGCAGGATCAGCGGCCAGCCGGCCCGGCGGCCCACCCAATAGCCGATGTTGTCCCCCAGGACGGCACCGCTGGCCGCCGCCGCCATCACCCCGAGGGGATTGAGCTGGCCACTGCCGGCGGCGTAGCCGCCGAGCAGGGTCACGGTTTCGCCCGGCAAGGGCACACCGGCGTTCTCCAGGAGCATCGCGCCGAAGATCACGCCGTAGCCCCAGCGCACCAGCCAGTCGCGCAGGGTTTCGAAACTCGGGGAAAGCTCCAGCAGGCCCGGCGGCAGGAACATGGTGGGGCCGGCAATGGCAGTGATCGAAGGGAACCCTATGGCGCGGCATGGCGCTGCGGAGGTGGGGATCGCCGCTCGGCGCCGGTGCGGGGCGACACAGCCGGCGACAAGTCGAACGTCCGCTCAAAGATGGCCGGTCCAGAGCCAGCGGCGGAAATGGCGCGGGTTGCGCAGGGGACCGGGCCAGGTGAAGCGGGGAATGGCCAGGCGGGGGGTCTTGCGGCTGATCAGCTGGGCATCGACCGTGGCCACCTGCCCGTAGTGCCGGGAGCAGAGTGCGGCGTCGCCGCTCTGGTAGCTGTTGAAGGGGTAGGAGAAGGCTTGGGGGGCCTGGCCCGTCATCCGTTCGAGCACCTGGCGAGAGAGGACCAGCTCGGCCTCGAACGCTTCGGCATCGAGGCAGTGACGCGGATAGTGGTGATGGCCGTGGCTGCCGATTTCATGGTGGCCCCGGCGGGTGCCCTGGAGATCGGCCGTGGTGGGGTACAGCTCCCGGGCCAGACGGGCGAGTTCCTCCCCGGCGCCGGCGCGGGCCGTGGCCTCGGCCAGCAGGGCCTCCACAGCCTGCATCGGTTCGGCCTGGCGCAGGTGGGCCACTAGGGCATCGCCGACCAGGCCACGACTGGCCGGCAGCCGCTGATGGGCCAGGGTTTCCAAGGCCTGGGCCCGATCGGGATCATGGGCATGCCAGTAGAGGCTGTGCTCCCAGATCAGGGTGGGGGCATCGATCAGGGCGGTGGATTGAAACAGCACACCGCGGATCGCCAGCGCCTCAAGCACGCCGGTGGCGCTGCTGTACATGTCCCGCAGGCAATCATCAAAGCTCACAATCACACCAAACCGATGGCGACCTGGAAAGTAGCCATCCCGCAGATCAGCGAAGGTGAGGAAGTCGGCCCCCTGCATCTTCAGGAAACGGAGTTCATTCAGCAGGGTTCCTGGGGGAATCGGCGGCACACCGAAGCGATCCAGGAATGGGACGCGACCGGGATCATCAACGCGGTGATAAAGCAGGCAGAGCACCTTGCCGTTCAGCTTGCTTCGCCAGTAGGGATCGAAGGGGGGCAGGAAAAGCAGATCCTTGGCGCGATTCGCCAGTCGGCGCAGCTGGGCCAGCATCAGGCCTGCCCCCCCGCGGCCCCCACCAGCCGCACCGCGCCATCCCGTTCCTCGCGATTGGCGAGGTATTCAGCCAGCAGGCCCCTCTCCAGCCTGCGGCTCGCCTCGAGCCGTTGCCAGGGTTCGTATTGGTAGCCGGTGCGCTTGAGGAAGAGCTTGCCCTGCTCCCATTGCGGCACCCGCGCCGCCCTTCCCTCCACCAACTCCCGGGCCCCCTCCAGCAGGAGTTCGATGCCCACATGGAAACTGCGCACGTCGATGGTCTCGAAGTTATCGCCGGGCTCGATGGGCACCTGGGCGGAGCGGATGATGTCGCCGCTATCGATGCCGGGATCGATGTGGTGCACCGTCACCCCCACCAGTTCCGGATGCCCCTCGAGAACCATGTAGAGGTTGCAGTTGGCGCCGCGGGAGTAGGGGGACAGGCCGGTGTGGAGGTTCACGATGCCGTGGCGCAGGCCAGGTTTGAGGGACAGCAGGGGTTCCCGCAGGAGCTGGGTGCCGTTCACCAGCACGAGGTCGGGGGCCAGACGCTCCAAAAAGGCCACCGTTTCCGGTCCATTGATGGCGTCGGTGTGGAGCAATGGCACCGAGGATGGGAAGGCGGGTTCGATTCCGTCGGGGCGGAACAGTCGATCCTGCAGGGCGAGGCCGAGCCGTTCATAGGGAGGCAGGGCCCGCCGGGCCTGAATCTGCCGCAGCAGGGCACGGGGATCGCGGTAGCGCTTGAGCCGGGCAAGACGGCCCTGTCGGGCGGAGGTGGGTGGATGCTGCAGCACCACCCCCACCAGGTCGAACACCTGGCTGGCACGTTGCACCAGCCAGCGCTGGTAAAGACCGTCGCAGCAGAGCACCACGACCCGGGTCCCGCTGGATGAACCGCCGGGCAACGGGGTTGCGCCTGATCCCTGGGTGGAGCCTGAAGCGTGGAGGGAACCCATCCTGAAACCAAGCTGGCAGGATTATCACCGGATCGGGCTGCGGGGCAGCCATTCCCCTGCCATGGCCGTGCGTGATGTCCTGATCAGTGGCGACCCGCGGCTGCGCCAGCCCAGCCGGGCCGTGCCCCCGAGCCAGTTTGGCGGCGAGGCTTTGTTGGCCCTGGTGCAGGATCTGCGCGACACCATGGCCGCCCGCGATGGCGCCGGTCTGGCCGCGCCCCAGATCGGGGTGCCCCTGCGGGTGGTGATCTTCGGCATCACCCACAATCCGCGCTACCCCCAGGCCCCCCCGATTCCGGAAACGGTACTGGTCAATCCGGAGATCACCCCCCTAGAGACGCAGCTGGAGACCGCCGAAGAAGGCTGCCTGAGCGTGCCGGGCTTACGGGCTACGGTGCCCCGCTGGCGGCGGGTGCGCTACCGCGCCTTCACCCCCGACGGAGAACCACTGGTGCGGGAGGTGGAGGGGTTCCATGCGCGGGTGGTGCAGCACGAATGCGATCACCTGGCCGGAATCCTGTTCACCGATCGACTGGCTTGAGCCGGCTGGGGCGGAACACCAGGGCCATCCCGATGAGCATCAACACGACGAAGCTGATCAGCATCGGGGTCTGCTGTCCCAGCACGCTCCACAGATACCCCAGCGCCACGGCCACCACCGCGGCCAGGCTGCCACCGGCCACCAGCCAGCGCCGCAGCCGTGGAATGCCGGGTAGGGCCATCGAGAGGGCGCCAACCGCCACCATGCCGTACACCAGCAGGAAAGCCAGCACCGCGAAGCCCCCCAGCTGATCGAACAGCTGGCTCACGCTGAGCCCCCGCAGCTCCAAGCCGCCGCCGATCAAGATCAGGGGGATGGTGGTGGCCGTCAACGCGCCCGCCGGGGTCCGGAAGCGGGGGTGAACCTGGGCTAGGGCCGCCGGCAGTACACCGGAATCGGCCAGATCGAAGCCGATGCGTCCCAGGGCATTGAGGCAGCCCAGGGTGCTGCCGAACAGGCACAGGAAGGCACCGGCGCGGATCCATTCCCCGGCGCCGGGGTTGCCGAGATGGTCGGCCAGCAGGGCGATGGGATCGAGGCCACTGCGCTGGGCGGCCGGTAACCAGCTGAGCCCTTCGGTGAGCACGACGGCCCAGAAGAGGAAGAGCACACCGGCGATCAACACACTCAGCCGTATGGCCCTAGGCACGGCACGCTCGGGGCGTAGGGATTCCGCCCCAAGCGTGGCGGCGCTCTCAAAACCGATGAAACTGAGTACGGCCACCATCAGGCCGGAGCGGACCTGCAGGGCGGTGTCCCCGACCGGATCGACGGCCGCCAGATCGGCTTGGGAGCCGCCTTGGCGAAGCACCACGAGGCAGAGCCCCAGCACAATCAGCACCGAGATCGTTTCGGTGCCGAGCATGATGCCGGTGGAGAAGCGCACATCGCGCCGCGCCAGCAGCAGGCAGCCCAGCCCGCCGATCACGTAGCCGATCAGGGGGACCGGATCGCCGCCCACCATCGCGATCAGGTGGTTGAGATAGGAACCGAAGTACACCAGACAGGCCAGCATCGTGCCGCCGTAGCCCAGCAGCAGGGCCCAGGCGGCCACGGCGCCGGCCGCCGGACCCAAGCCCGCCTCCACATAACCGGCGATGCCGCCGGCACTGCCGGGCTGGCGGCGGAACAGCACCAGGGTTTCGGCCACCAGCAGGATCGCGACCAGGGCGATGGCGTAGCAGACCCAGGTGGCATGGCCGGCGCTGCGGGCTGCCTCGGGAATGTTGATCACGGCCGTGAGGGTGAGGCCCACGGTGGCCACGGCCTGGGCGGTCACGGCCACCGGGCCGAGACAGCGATGGAGGCCGAGCGTTGTCGGTCTGGGGGCGTTCAAAGCGGTCATCGGCTCAGGCGGGCCAGGTCGTCCCAGAAGCCCGGATAGGACACGGCGGCGGCGGCGCTGTCCTGGAGGCGGGTGTCGCCGCTAGCCACCAGGGAGGCCACGGCCAGACTCATCGCCACCCGGTGGTCGGTCTCGCTGTCGACCTCGGCACCATGCAGATCGGTGTCGCCCTGGATGGTGAGCCCGTCCGGGTGTTCCTCCAGCCGCGCGCCCATCGCGCCGAGTTGCCTGGCCATCACCGCCAGCCGGTCGGTTTCCTTCACTCGCAGCTCCTCGGCACCGCGGATCGTGCTGACGCCCTCGGCGCAGCACGCCGCCACCGCCAGCACCGGGATTTCATCCACCAGCCGTGGGATCAGATCGCCGCCGATCTGGAATGCCTGCAGTGGGCCATGCTCCACGGCCAGATCGCCCACCGGTTCCCCGGCTACATCCCGACGATTCAGGACCGTGATCCGGGCACCCATCTGCTCCAGCACCTCGAGGATGCCGGTGCGGCTGGGGTTGAGGCCCACGTTCTCCACCGTGAGCGCGGCGCCGGGGGTGATGGCGCCGGCGACCAGCCAGAAGGCCGCCGAGCTGATGTCGCCTGGCACCACCACCTGTTGCCCCCGCAGGCTGTTGCCGGGATGCACCGTCACTTCGGTGCTGCCCGGGCCGCCCACCACCAAATCGGCGCCAAAGGCCCGCAGCATCCGTTCGCTGTGGTCGCGCGAGAGGGCCGGCTCGATCACCGTGGTGGCACCTTTGGCGGTAAGGGCCGCCAGCAGGATGGCGCTCTTCACTTGGGCCGAGGCCACCGGCGTGCGGATCGTGGCGCCGTGGAGCTGCTGGCCAGCGATCGCCAGGGGTGCCAGGTTGCCGCCGCCTCTGCCAGCGATCGAGGCGCCCATCTGGGCCAGCGGACCTCCCACGCGACGCATCGGCCGGCGCCGGAGCGAGGCGTCGCCGGTGAGCACGAAGTGGCGACCGGCCCGGCCGGCCAGCAGACCCAGCATCAGCCGCATCGTGGTGCCGGAGTTGCCGCAGTCCAGCACGTTCTCCGGTTCGCGGAAGCCGTCGAGGCCCACGCCCTGCACGATCACCTCGCGTCCCGCCTCGATCGGACTCACCGCCACACCCATCGCCCGCAGGCAGGCGGCGGTGCTGAGCGGATCTTCGGCCGGCAGCAGGCCCTCGATGCGGGTTTCCCCTTCGGCGATGGCGCCAAACAGCAGGGCCCTGTGGGAGATGGATTTATCGCCCGGCACCTGAACCGTGCCCGTCAGACTGCCGCCGCCGGGCAGGAGCAGAGGTACCTGAAGGTTGGAGGGGGCGAGGGTCACACCGGCGGAGCGCAATCGGGCGATCCTATGGAGCCTCCCGCGCTCGCAGCCGTTTCGCTTCCGGCTCCGGTCTTGCAGCGTGCCAGGCCGAGTCCGATCAGCGGTTCAGGGCAGGGCCACGCCCGCCGCCCGCAGCGCCGCCGAGAGTGACCACACCTCCAGAACCAGCTGGTGCCAGGGGGCGATGGTGGCCATCTCCAGGGCCATTGGGGTGGGAGCCGCCTGGCGCAGGGCCCGGGCCGCCGCCAGCTCCGCCTGGGCGCGATCGAGTCGAGCCTTCAGCGCTGAGCGATCCGTTTCCGTCAGGACCCGATCCGGACAGTGAGCGAGCAGCACCTGTCCCCGGGAGAAACTCTGCTGGAAGTCGTCCAGCAGAGGGGCCAGCACCTGATCGAGGAGCTCGCCGGCGGACTCAGGTGGAAAAGGCTCGACCTCCATCGCAAAACCCTAGGAACCCCGCAGTCCGGCCGGTTTTACATGGCAGGCGGGAGATCCGACCCGCCCACCACGCCTCAACCGATCAACAGCCCCCCCTCCTCGCTCAGCTCGGCGCTGACGCTGCGCAGGTCGTAAAGCAGCTCATCCAGGGTGCAGCGGGCCAACTCCCGCTCAAGCGCCCCGCGCAGCCGCTGCTCCATCAGGGCTGCCACCCGATCTGCCGCCCCACCCCCGCTCTCCCTGGCGGGGCCAGGCCCGTCGCTGCCCAGGCCCTGGCCCAGGGCAGCGAGGACATCCGCCAGGGGAATGGCGCTCGCTGGCCGAGCAAGCCGGTAGCCCCCCCGCCGCCCCCGCCGCGCCTCCAGCAAGGCGGCTCTCCGCAGCTGCAGCAGCAGGTGCTCCAGCATCGGCGCCGGCAACGCCTGGGCGGTGGCCAGGTCGTTCACCGAGCGCCAGCGCCGGGGATCGCCGGCCAGCTCCAGCAGGGCCTTGATGGCATGGATCGCCTGGCGGCCGAGCAAGGGGCTCAAGGCTGCGGGCCTCAGCCGGGGCGTTGGCCAAGGGCGCCAAGCCGCGCGAGGAGATGCTCGAAGCTGTAGCCAAACAGAGCGGGATCCGGTTCAGAACCGCCCAGGTCGGCCAGACCAAGCTCGGCCCAGCGCCGATCCACCCGGGACTCCAGTTCAGGGCTGCGCTGCAGCGGCTCCCCCCAGCTGTGCCGTTTTTCGGGACCCACCTTGGTGGTGGCATCGATCGCCAGTCGGCCGCCAAGCCCCAGCCTCTCGCTGGCGAAGTCGAGGGTGTCGAAGGGAGTGTCCTCCAGCACGAACAGATCGCGTTGCGGATCCACCAGGGCGCTGATCGCCCAGATCACCTGGCGCGGATCGCGGATTTTGATCGCCTTGTCCACCACCACGACGAACTTGGTGTAAGTGAATTGCGGCAGGGCGCTCCAGAAGGCCATCGCTGCCCTTCGGGCCTGGCCTGGATAGGCCTTGTCGATCGCGATCACGGCCAGCTTGTAGCTGAGACCCTCCATGGGCAGGAAGAAATCCACGATCTCCGGAATCTGCTGGCGCAGGATCGGGGTGTAGATCCGGTTCAGTGCAATCGCCAGCATCGCGTCTTCCTTGGGCGGCCGGCCGCTGAAGGTGGTGAAGTAGATCGGATCACGGCGCTGGGTGATGCACTGGATGCGCACCAGGGGCGAATCCTCCACCCCTCCGTAGAAGCCCATGTGGTCGCCGAAGCGGCCATCAGCCAGTTCCTCACCGGGGGTAATCGTGCCTTCGAGCACGACTTCACTGTGGCTGGGCACCTTGAGGTCCACGGTCTTGCAGGCGGCCAGCCGCACCCCCTCGCCGCCGTAGAGGCCGGCGAACAGCCATTCGCTCAGCTGCACCGGGATTGGCGTGGCCGCCGCCATCACCAGCAATGGATGCACGCCGATGGCGATTGCGATCTCCAACGGTTTGCCGAGCGCCGCCGCCTTGCGCAGGTGGCGGGCGCCGCCGCGCACGCTCAGCCAGTGCACGGTCATGGTGTTGATCGACTGCTGCTGCAGCCGGTAGACGCCCACGTTGGGGGTGCCCGTTTCGGGGTCCCTGGTGATCACCAGGCCGAGGGTGATGATTCGGCCGGCGTCACCGGGCCAGGGTCGCAGCAGCGGCAGGGCGTCGAGGTTCACCGCCTCGCCGCGGAACACCTGCTGGTGGCAGGGGGGCGTGAGATCGAGGTCGGGAACGGCGCGGAGCAGGTCCCAGGCCAGGCTGCCATAGTTCCTGAGTTCCCCAAGCCCCTTGGGTGGACGCGGCTGCTGCAGCAAGGCCAGCTTCTCCCCCAGGGCCTCGAGCTCCTCGGCCCGCTCCATGCCCATGCTCCAGAGCACCCGCTCCACGGTGCCGAGCAGGTTCACGGCCACCGGCATCGAGGAGCCGATCACGTTCTCGAACAGCAGCGCGGGGCCGCCCAGGGCCAGAACCCGGTCGGCGATGGCGGTCAGCTCGAGATCGGGGTCCACAGGAGCGCTGATGCGCCGCAGCTGGCCGCGGGTCTCGAGCAGCTCCAGGAAGCCGCGCAGGTCCCGGCTGTGGCGGGCCTTGATGCCGTTCAATCCCGCTTCACCGGAGGGCCCTCACTCTGGATCATCCCCCCCGCTGGTTGTGGGCCTGCCCCGCAGGACGGGAGCGTTTGGGTTGCGGTCGCGGCCGGTTCGCTGGGATCACCTCAGCCCGCGGTTGGAAGGGGGCCGGCAGCCGAAATGAGTCTTGCCCTGCAAGACGGCCGCAGGCTTCTGGCACGAGGGCAGCTTCGCTGCGTGTGGCAGCTGGCGGCCTGCTTGGTTCAGATTGCGCCGGAATACAGCTCTCTTCAAGCGCTGAGGCTGCATCGATTTGGCATTCGTTGCTGATACGCAGCAGATGTGATCATTCAGGCTATTAATGTGTAATTGCAATTAATTTAGGTTGCCCATCCTCTTCTGAATGATGAAGCCTCTTGCGTCAAGAAAACGACTCTCAGGCTTAGTGCAAACCACAATCTCTCCAGTCACGGGACTGAGCAGGATCGCGCTGACAGCTTGTCTTGCCGCCTTCGTCGGCATGCCAGCAGTGCTGGAATCGGGAGATGCTAAGGCCCAACCCTATGGTGTCCCGGTAGCGCCCGGCCCATTTGTGACACCTGTGCCAGGCAGGAAACTACCCCTCCCTCGTCGTGTACCCGGCAAGGAAGTCAGCTTTGGCAACCTTGATGCCCTTGAAGGAGACCGCGATCAATTGTTCGCCAATGCACCGGGACAAATCGTCTTCTTTGATGGCGTACTTGGGCTTCCTCAGTCTGGCCTTAGGAATGCATGGAAATTTGATGGTTTCCAGGTTGATGCCATGGCCAATACGGGGGATGCCCTTTTTGAAGCTGTAAGACGCGACTCGACTTGGCTTCTCTTCTCGGTCCAAAATGACCGATATGGTAACGCTATCTTTGCTGAAGCCCCTAAGACCGGAGAAATCTGTCTTTGGTCGATTAAAGGATGTAAATCAACGAACAATACCCCCGAGGTTGTCGGTGAGTATCTAAAGGGCTTTGGTGCCTTATGGAAAGACGGGAACCCCCTTGAGGTGATCGATCCAAGCCCAACCTATCCAGTCACCGCAGACGGACACCTGATTGATGTGGATGGCTTGGAGGTGTGGGGTCCTGAGCCCGTTCTGGGCTACAACCCGCTCACCAATGATCCAGCCTCTGATGCCAACGTCTTTTCCGCGGAGGGGGACCCTGGTTTTTCGGTTAGATGTCGAACAGCTGGCGTCTGTCACACCTACACACAATCCGAGATCGCTGCGGCAATCGGCAGAGCTGATCTTGCCAGCTCCATCGATGTTGATGGCTTGATGACGAATCCATCTGCAGTGCTCGATGCTGATGGCCTCCCCTACCTCCAAATGCATTTCAGCGTGAGACCGAATGTTGGGCTCGACGGTGCTGAAATTTGGACCTGGAGTGGGGTGCCAGGGGAAGTGGCTGCTCCGCTGATCCATGGCGGCCATGCCTGGGATACGGCGTTCAACCTTCGCCAAACACTTATTGACCAAGGATTTGGTGATATGGCCCTCAGCAGCGCGGCTCCTGGCGAGGATGTCAATCTTGATGCCCTCGAAGCAGCAAGCGTTCCAGGCCCATTGCCGCTGGTGGGATTGGCATCGGCCTTGAGCTTCAGCTCTCGCATTCGCCGCCGTATTCGTCAGTCAAATGTGGTCTAAATTAATTCCTTAGACTATGGCTCATATCAGATCGTTCAGATCAGACTCTACCAGGTTAGCTGAAGGCTGACCTGGTTTTTCTTTATGAGTTGCGACCTGCTCGTTACTGAAGGGTCCTCTAGCTGACCTGGTCAGCGTTCGCTTTACTTGATATCGTCGAATTCGGGCTGCTTCAAGCGCTCAACGGCAGCGCCGACAGGCGAGAAGGAGACAACAAGACTGATCAAACCTGCTCCAAATGCTGTCAAAAAGGCTTCTCCGTGACCCCATAATGGCGTCCCGGGCTTGGATGGATGGGATATGATGTCGGCAACTAGTGTGGAAATAAATGTGATAATAGCGTTAGAGTTTGTGTGCTTGTAGCCGCGAAACAAGCGTGTGAAGCTGATGGCAACACCGATCACTCCTGCAATCAGGCCCGTCGTTAACGCAATCTGCCAATGGGCCAGGGTGACGGCTGCAACATTGCCCTTGGTCATCGTTGTCATGCAGGCAGCCGTTGCCTGGGCCAAATGGCGGCTAAAAACTGCCAACTTGCGCTTGAGTAATTCAGACACCGACACCCACGGCAGCAAGGCCTTGTCATTTTACTTGCCCCATGCCTGTCTTGTACATCGATGGTCCTGGCCCCGGAATAGCTCCTTGGACCTCCATGCCGGCACCCTGTTTCATGAGCCAGTGCTCTTTGGCCACCACCCACGCCTGAGTCGTTCGACCCGATCCCGCCCCGCGGGCTGAAACAACTAACTGACACACTGGGCCAGCCCAAGGTGCCTTCAGGTCGTTTCTGCCCGATGAAAATCTCCTACTTCCACACCTCCGAGGCGGTGCCCGCAGTGCTCCCCGTCGCCGAGGGCGGGCCGGATGCCGCCGTTGTGATTGATGTGCTGCGGGCCACGACCACCATCGCCTGGTCTCTTGAGAACGGCGCCGAGGCCATCGAGGCCTTCGCCGATCTGGGCGAGCTGGAGGCCACCGCCGCTGCCTGGCCCGCCGACCAGCGGCTGCGGGCCGGCGAGCGGGGCGGCCAGCGGGTGGAGGGCTACGACCTTGGCAACTCACCCCTGGCCGTCACCTCGGAGCTGGTGGGTGGCAAGCGCATCTTCATGAGCACCACCAACGGCACCCGTTCCCTGGCGGCCGTGCGGTCGGTGCCGCTGCTGCTCACCGCCTGCCTGCCCAACCGCACCGCCGTGGCACGCCGCCTGATCGAACGCGATGCCCAGCAGGTGTGGATCGTGGGCAGCGGCTGGGAGGGTGACTATTCCCTGGAGGACAGCCTGGCGGCTGGGGCCGTGGCCTCGGCCGCGATCGAATTGGCCGTCGCCCCCCACCGGGGAATCACCTGCGCGAACGACGAGATGCTCGCTGCCTTGGCGCTCTGGCAGCAGTGGCGCCACGACACTGAGACCTGTCTGCGGGCCGCCAGCCACGGTCAGCGCCTGATCGGGATCGGCAACCATGACGCCGACTTTGCCTGCTGCGCTGCCGTGGACAGCCTGCAGGTGGTGCCGATCCAGGCGGAACCGGGCGTGTTGCGCGCCAGCTGAGCTCACCTCACCTGGCTCGCCGCGTAGCCGCAGTGGCAGGCCCTGAAGTGCTTTCGGCCCCCGGAGCTCCTCTCGGCCCCTCGCCTCCCCCCGGCTCCTGAGAACTTGTCCCGGTAACGCTCCGCAGCTTCGGCTCCCCCTTGCACCGACCCTGGCTCGCCAGGGTGCGGCCCCTTACAGTTCGCCGGACGCAGTGGAAGGACGGTGGGCAGTTTCCTGGCAGCGGCCCTGCAACTCACCAGCGGCTCCGATCTGGATGCGAATTTCGCCGCCGCTGAGGAGCAGATCGAGCTGGCGGCCCGCCGGGGGGCCGACCTGGTGGGGTTGCCTGAGAACTTCGCCTTCATGGGAGACGACCAGCGTCGTCTTGAGCTGGCTCCGGCCCTGGCGGAGCGCTGCAGCCGCTTCCTGGTCACGATGGCGCGTCGCTATCAGGTGACCCTGCTTGGCGGTGGCTTTCCGGTGCCGGCCGGAGAGAACCTCACCTACAACCGCTCAGAACTGGTGGGCATGGAGGGCGAGCTCCTGGCCCGCTACGACAAGATCCACCTCTTTGATGTCGACATCCCCGATGGCATCACCTATCGCGAATCCGCCACGGTGAAGCCCGGCGACCAGCTTCCGCCCGTGGTGGACGTGCCAGGTCTGTGCCGCATCGGCCTGTCGATCTGTTACGACGTGCGCTTCCCCGAGATCTACCGCCACTTGGCTGCTGCCGGGGCCGAGCTGTTGATGGTGCCGGCCGCCTTCACCGCCTACACCGGCAAGGACCATTGGCAGGTGTTGTTGCAGGCCAGGGCGATCGAAAACACCGCCTATGTGGTGGCACCGGCCCAGACGGGTCTGCACTACGGCCGTCGTCAGACCCATGGCCATGCCCTGGTGATCGATCCCTGGGGCACCGTGCTCGCCGACGCTGGACTCGCCCCCGGTCTGGCCGTGGCGCCGGTGGATGGCGGTCATGGCGAGCGGGTTCGGGCCCAGATGCCGAGCCTGCAGCATCGGCGACCGGCGCTGTTCTGATCGGTTCATGGGGATCCGGTCCACGGTGCCAGCCCTGTTGAGGGCTGGATGGCGACCCGGCCTGGGCCTGGCCCTTCTGGTTGGGACGGTGGTCACCAGCCTGCCGGCCCTGGCGGCCAGCAGCCTTTCGGCGTGGCGTGTGAGCCGCGAGGGGGTGCTCGAGCTGCGCACCAGTCCGGGCATCCAGGTGCGGGCCTTCTTCGAGGAGGGTCTCGGCGGGCGGGGCCCCCGCATCTGGTTCGACCTGCCGGGGGCACCCCTACGGGCCCGTTCCCTCTGGCTCGGCTACAACCTTCGTGAGGTGCGTATCGGCAAGCCCGATGACCGCACCACCCGCCTGGTGCTGGAGTTTCAGCCAGGCACCAGGCTTGATCCCCGCCAGCTGCGGCTGGTGGGCACCGCCCGCGACCGCTGGCGCATGGAGCTGCCCCCCGCGGCCACGCGGTTGGGGGTCGCGGCCGGCGAGGGCGATGTCGAGTCAGCGCCCATCGCTGTGGTGGTGCGGCCCCGTACCGAGGCTCCCCGCTGGTCCCTGCAGCCCCGACGCCCCCTCTCCACCGAGGGTCTGCCGGTGGTCCCCCGCGGCCGTTACCGGGTGGTGATTGATCCGGGCCATGGCGGCCCCGATCCCGGCGCCATCGGTATCGATGGACTGCGCGAAACCGATGTGGTGCTCGATGTGGCCCTGCAGGTGGCCCAGTTGCTGCAGGCGCGGGGGGTGCAGGTGCTGCTCACCCGCACCACCGAAGTGGATGTGGACCTCCCCCCCCGGGTGGCCCTGGCCAATGCCAGTGGTGCCCAGTTGTTTGTGAGCCTCCATGCCAATGCCCTCAGCCTCGATCGCCCCGATGTGAATGGCATCGAAACCTTTTATTTCGAGGGGGGGGCCTCCAGCCAGCTGGCCCAGTTCATGCAGGACCATCTGCTGGCCGTGTCACCGGGCACGCCGGACCGGGGCGCCCGCCCCGGTCGCTTCTTCGTGATCCGCCGCACGGTGATGCCCTCGGTGCTAGCCGAAATGGGATTCGTCACTGGTGAGATCGACGCACCCCGCCTCAGCGATGCAAGCTTCCGTAGGCGCCTGGCCCAGGCCGTATCCGGCGCGATCCTCAACTACCTGCAGCAAGCATTTTGAGTCTTCTTGTTGGATTGTTCGACAGCGGCCTGGGCGGCCTCACCGTGCTGCGGCAGGTGCAGGCGCTCTACCCCCACACCCCCTGCCTCTATCTGGGCGATACGGCACGGGTGCCCTACGGCCAGCGTCCCACCCAGGAGATCCGCTCGATTGCCGCTGAGGTGGTGCATTGGCTGCGGCAGCAGCGCGTGGACGTGCTGCTGATGGCCTGCAACACCTCCAATGCCCTCGCCTTCGATGTGGCGGTGGCCGAGGCGGGGGTGCCGGTGCTGGGCCTGATCGACAGCGTGGCCGCGGTGATCGAAAGCGAGCGCGTCGGCATTTTGGCCACCCCGGCCACCGCCGCCAGTGGGGCCTATCGGCGGGCCATTCACGCCTGTCGTCCCTCCGCCCGCGTGCTGGAGAAGGGCTGTCCCGCCTTCGTGCCCCTGATTGAGGCGGGCAACCTCGAGGCGCCTGAACTGCGGGAGGCGGCCAGGGACTACCTGTCACCCCTCCTGGAGGCCGGCGTTGACACGATCGTGCTGGGC
>Ga0209088_10000587_pt1 | contig 25325 bp, 43 predicted proteins | sample S_140625_EF_Meta_FD_187324 | JGI IMG/M metagenome (GOLD analysis project Ga0209088, IMG submission 187324) | Freshwater microbial communities from Lake Simoncouche, Canada to study carbon cycling - S_140625_EF_MetaG (SPAdes) (version 2) | ecosystem: Environmental > Aquatic > Freshwater > Lake ... | reverse complement strand
TCGGGCTTTTTGGATTCCACGGCGTTGACACTTGTTGATTCGCCCAAGGCGTTTTCATTTCCGTCATTTGCGTTTTCTTTCTGTCCAATAGATTCGCCAGCGGCGGTTGTTGCAATCAGTCCCTTCAGGAACATAGGACCCTGCGACGTAATCACGTACGGTTCGTCGGCACTTGCGTCGTCGTACAGCGGCAAGCCAAGTTCGCCACGCACGTCGTTCGTCGTCATTTGTCCACTGTTCAGTGCAGTCTGAAATGCCTTTGCGCGTGATTCTTCGTTCTGTGAAGTTGTGTTGTCGTTGAGAATGAACGTGACGTTTTTGTCTGCGCCTAAGTAGCGTTCGCACAACGTGTTGACCATTTCAACAATGAACGTTTCGACGGGCTTTTGACTAATCAGTTCTGACTGATCCATTTCGCCGTCGTGTTCGCCCTTGCCCCCAAGACCTGAACGCGGGGTTACTCCAAGCACTGACGCTGAAACACCAAAGATTGCGCCTATGCGCTTGATCAACAGTTCGTCGTATTCAGGCTTGAAACGTTCTTCAACAGTCGGCATTGAAACGGGCGTGAACCCCTTTGGCAATACTTTGACGCGGTGACGTTCAGCGGCAGACCCCATTAGTTTGTCATTGAAGATTCGTTCGAAGTCAGCCAACTTCTTCACGTCGTATTCTTCAGCGTCCGTCGTCATAAACGTCATAGGCATTGTGCCGTCCACGTATTCAGACTTCAACCAGCGTTGACGCTCCAAGTACAACGTCGCCATAGGGATAGATTCTTCGACTGCACTGAAACCGTAGGGCGACCACGTGCGACGATTGCGCACGAAGTACGAAAGTTGGTCCTTGATGAACTGATTGTTGCGTCCCTTGCCGGAAAAGAATTCCCCGTTCGTGTCTGCTGACGCTTGAAACTCACCGCGCGGAAAGCCCCACAAAATTTGTTGATAGGCGGGGTTCGGTGGCTGTGGCACTGTGCCGCGATTGTCAAGCAAGACTTTGATCGTTGGCGCGTCAATGATTTCAAACCCGATTACGTCGCCGCCCAAGTTGTAGCGGGGATAAACAGGCACGCCGTCGAATGCGTAGTGTTGCCAAAGAAATTCAGTTATCCATTCAGAAAACGAACGCCCAAGTTCGGGGTAGGGGTTCTCCCAAAACTCACGCAACTTGACGATTGCGTCGGCGTAGCGTTCGCGACCAATGCGCGCCGCCTTTGCGTGACTGACGTTTTCTTCAGCCATAATCTGACTTAGTGCCGCGTCGCTCACTGTGAAGTTCCACGACATTTTGACAATCTGCGACACACGAATTTCAATGCAACGGTGAACAATGTCACACTGATCAGTCAACGCACGCAAGATTGACCACGGCGTTGAACGCTGGTTCAAGTCAAGGTTCCACGCAACGGGGTATTCATAGACACGTGGCAATGCGCGTCCCGTTTCAGGGTCAACGGGGTCAAGCGGTGCGGGCAAGAATGGCGCGGCGGGTCCAAGTTGTGAACCGAACGCTTGTGCAAGTCGTGGCAGTGGCGTCGCCTCAAACCCCGGCGTCTGCAAAAGACCCTGACCGCCTGAACCTGTCGGTTGGTTAGCAGTTGACAGCGCGTACTGTGACGCGCCCGCCATAGGCGTACCCGCAAGGTTGTTGTTCGCTTTCGTCAGTTCTTCGACGATACGCGCTACAAGGTCAGATTCTTTATTGCGACGGAATAGTGCCATAAGTGATTCCTACAATACCGAACGAACGCGCATTTGCCTAATACCCCAACTGCGGAAGTTTTGAAACTGTGTTCTGTTCGATCAAAACAGCGTTGCAGTACGCGCAAACAACTGTGTCGTAGGTGTTGCGCTCACCGCACTGCGGACACTCCGGCGACAGTGATTCAAAGAATCTGTCAGCCGCACCACCGCCACGACCAATGTTCAGTTCAGTCAACGCGTGAACAAGTGCGTCAAGTCTGTCGGGACTGAAGTCGCTTTCTTTCTCTACCCACGAAGTCATTTGCGTTTCTAGTTCGAGAAACGTACCGACGTGCGACACACGGCTTTGTTCGTACAGTGACGAAATGGGTTCAGCACGCAAGCGTTTGCCGATACGTGCGACCACACCGCGATACGGGATTGTTGGACGTACCTGACGTATCAGCGATTCAATCATTTCGCCGCCCTGATTAGTTTCACCAACAACACGGTCAGCGTTGAATTCGTCGTACGTTTCAACGACACGTCGCGCCCAACCGTTCGGTGACAGTTTGCAAGTTCTGTCTGCAAGCACGTACCCGCGCCCGTCAACGCCAAGACCGACAACGACAATGCCCGTTTCGTCTGCCTGTTCAGTTGAAGTCGCGGCGGGGTCAACAGCAACAACAATGCGTTGCATATCGGGCGCAACTTCAATGCGTGATCGTTCAATCATTTCGTACGACCACAGTGCGCCGGGCGTGTCTTCAAGTAGTTCGCCGTCAATCTCCTGACGACCTAGACGTGTGTTGCCGTACTTGTTGACTATCTCGCGAACGAAGTCTTCAGATAGGTTCGCTTCGTTGTCTCGCGTACTGCCACGTGTCACGTGTACGTCGTCGCGCGTCAGCAGTGATCGAAACAAGCGCGTCGGCTTTGGCGTAGTCGTGACAACAGTGCGCGGTTTGATTCCCGATTCACGTCCAAGACGAAGACCAAACTGCAACTGATCCCAAGTATCGGCGTACCGCCAAGACGAAAGTTCGTCACACCACGCGCCGTGAAACTGTGGACCGCGCAAGCGATTTGGTTCTTCAGCACCAAACAGTTTGATTCGACTGCCGTTTGTCAATCTGATCTCACCAAGCGACCTGTTCCACGTCTTCAGTACGCCGTATCGCTGTGCGATTGCGACAATGCCTGAATCACCTTCAGCACACGTGTCACGTGCGTCACTGAACGTCGGTGCGACAATCGCCCAACGTGTCGCGTCATATTTCAGTGCTTCGTACAACAGCCATTCAGCACCAGTGCGTGTCTTACCCCAACCACGTCCCGATTGAATCAACCAAATCTTCCAATCTTCAGTCGGGGGAAGTTGGTTCGGTCGTGCTTCTTTGTATTCCCACACCACTCTCGCCGCCGCTGTTTTCTGCGTTGGCGAGAAGTTGTGCAAGTCGTCTGACTTCACTGTCAATGTCCCCGCCCCCTTCATAAGTCGTCACGTCTGCTGTGATTCGTGTTGGCGCGTACAGCCCAAGAAGTTTTGCGCGCTGTTCCATAAATCGAAGAACGGCAAGTGCGGCTTTCGTGTCACCTGACAATGCTTGCGTCCATAGTGCGCGTTGCATTCTGTCAAGACGATCAAGTTCTTGTTCGCGTGCTTCTTCAACGCCTGCTTCGATCAACGTGCGCTTCAGTGCGCGTCGGTACGCTTGGTGCGCGCCTGATGAGTACGCGAAACCAACTGCCTTTGCAATGTCGTCAAACGTGTAGCCCGCACGACGTAGTTCAATGACCTGTCGTTCTTTTTCGACTGTCTCTATTTCGTCGAACTGATTTTTCTGTACACCGCCCATATGTACAGGCTATCGGTCGAGCGGTCTGCAAGGGTTGCACTTGCACTTCGTCAGTGGAACTGACGCGTCTTACTGTCAAGACCTAGACCGCAGAGGGGTACGGCAATCGTAGCGGTTCGACACGTCGCCGTATCTGTTTGTCCAGTGGCATTAGGTATCTGAACTTCCCAACACGCTTTCGACGGGGCAGTGCTTTCTGTTGATCGGGGGATAGGCGCGCTATCTCCGGCACTGTTCCCCAACCCGTAGGGCGCAACATACGTGAGTGAGTCCACTTTCCCTTGAACAAAACTTCTTCGGCTTCACCTGAACGCCCGCAATAGACCCAATTCGTTGCTTGATAAATGCCGCCGTGATGACCTTGATTCGGGTCGGCGAACGAAACCACAAGTCGCAAGTTCGTGTTCGTTTGCTTCAGCAGTTCCAACGATCGTGCCATTACCTGCGACACGGGCGACACGTGCTTGTTCAATGCAACACGTACCAGTTCGCACACTTCAGTTTGATTCAAGCCATAGGGCGCGCCAAGTTCGGGTGACGCTCCACGCCCATACAGAACAACGCCTATGAATTTGTCGTCTTCCCAAACGCCGTGTCGAACAAGTTTGCCGATAGGCATTGCTTTCGAATAGTGCCAATTCATTACTGCGTGTTTCGCCGCGTCGTGCGCGCACAGTGCAACCTTCAATTCTGTCATAGCGGAATGATTGCGTCGCCCTTGCCCTTGCGCCATTGAAAACTGCAATTCGGACACGAAAGCGGGGTCACTTCGTCAAGTCGGGGTTGTTCTGTGTCGTCGGGCTTGAAGTCAAGTTCGCGTTCAGCGTCGAAAATGAAGTTGTCTAAATCGTCAAGGTCGAACCCTGTTCCTTCAAGTTGCTTTTCTGTGCGGGCTAGAACTTCAAGCAGTGACTTCAGCGCGTCTTGATCGTACGTTGCAAGGTCGTTCGTTCGATTGTCCACAAGCAAGATTCGCAACGCTTCGTCGTCGTCAACGTCAAGTTCAACAATGTCAACCTTCTTCAGCCCAACAACAGCCGCGGCGCGCCACGTGTGATTGCCCGCGAGAATAAACCCCGTTGACTTTTGTACGATCAACGGGCGGTACTGCCCGTGTGCTTCAAGCGACGTGACGATTGCGCCTATGTCGCCCTGTCTGACGTTCTGCGGGTGTGCGCTGATCGTGTCAATTGCAACGTTCGATATCTTCATTTTTGTCCCTTCGCCACTTCAGCAAATTTCTTGTGTACACGACTGCGTACGCAAGTGAGGCTACAACGAAACCGTATTGACGTGATTGAACCCCGTACGTTGTCCACAGCCCTACGTTGAACAGCAGAATCGCCCAGCCTTGCCAGTGCTTGCGTCCTGCAATGAATACGCCCAACAGCCCTACGCCTTCAAGAACGAAAGACCACAGCATTTACGTCTGAAGAATCTTGAACGGCGCGCGTGCGTACAACGTGTGTTGTGCCGCGACTTTCAACGCAACGTCAATCATTGAACGCGGGTCAGTGTCAGTGCGAGACAACGCAGACAGCGCGCCAAGTGCGATCAGTCCGCTTGCGCCTGTTGCGCCGTACTGCTCACGAACTTTGATCACACTGAAGTCGTCGCTGACATAATGAATGCCTGACGTATTGACAGTCAGAATCGTTGCTTCGTGCGCTGTCGGGTGACTTGCGCGCGTGTTGTAGTCAGCCAGCAAGAAGTCACGAAGTTCGTGCGGGTCAGCAATGTTCGACTGACGTGCAAGTTCGACAACGCGAAACGAACCAGCAACGCCAATCAACGTGTCGTCAACGCGCCAAACTTTCTGTGTCGTGCTGATGACAACAGAATCGGAATCGAACGCGCCTGAATCTGCGCCTATGTACGCGTGGTCGCTGTCGTAGTACGCGCAAATGACTGTCACGCGTCAAGCGTAGTTGTTCAGTTGTTCAAGTATTTGCTTGCGGCTTCTTGTGCTTCGTTGCATTGCCGTACCGATTTGTTTTGACCTTCTGCAGGCACGTGCGGCAAATCGCGCCGTCGCTCGCGAACAGTGCAAGACCTCCTGCGCAATACGGGTCGTCGTTGATCACTTCTTCGCCAAGCACTAATTTTGTGTACTTCATTAGTCAGCCTCGTATTCTTTCTGCCACCAGTCGGGCAACTGGAAGTCGCGACCTTCAGCAAGCCCTTCGCGAATGTGCTTGACGGCAAACAAGAAGTTGCGTAGGTCAGTCTCGGCAATCCAACGTGCAAGTTCAGCCTCGTGCTTGTTTCTTTCGTCTTTGACAGCGCGCTTGTCTTCGCACGAATTGAAGTGCGGTGACGCCTTCACGTAGTACAAAATTGAAATGCCCTGAAACACGTCGGCTAGGTAGTAGTTGCCGTTCTTTGAGGTAGCCCACACAACAAGCCCGCCGCACTGCTCGCACAACAGAACGTCTTTGTTGCCACCCTGCTGTGCTGTTCCTTGTTGCGCAACCCAGCCTGTCTTGGTCAGCGTCGTCATTAGTTGTCTTCTTCGGTCATAGCCAAGTGCCAAGCAATGCTTCGCTGAATCGAAGGACGCAACGCGCCGCCTGTGTTCGTCTTGAAACCGCACGAACATTCAACGTCCCAACCCCAGTCGCGCGAACGCATAACTGAAGTACGTGGGTACTTTTCGCCTGTTGTGAGACTGATCGCAGTCCAACTGAAACGGTGCTTCATTGTGTCTCCCTTTGTTGTCATAGTGACAGACTACACGCGTTCGTTCGTTCAGCGAACGTTTTCAGGGACAATTTCTGACTTTTTTTCTGCAAGGCGAACAGTTGTTCGTATTGCCCGTCAGACGCGCTGTGACGCGTTCTAAGACGTTCTGACGCTGTTTGTGCGTGATTGCGTAGCCCACGTACGAAATGACGTGACAGCGCGTTTCAGCGTGTCTGTGTCGAAAGTATCCCTTTTTCGGTATTGTTCTGCCACGATTGTCAGATTTGGCAGTCATTTATTGTCTGATTTGGCGCGACTGCGTGATTGCACTTCAGCCCAAGTTGCGCACGCGTTGAAGTCGGTTGATTTCGTCTTCTATGTACCACGCCGCTTTGCGTAGGTCTTCGATTGTGCGCGTGTCGTCTTTCAGTCCTGCGCGCCATAGGTACTTGATCGCGTTGCCGACGTTGAAGTTGCGCCAACGTGTGACTTCAATGCATTCGATCCCTGACGGGTCAGACGTGTAGTGGCGTGGGTGATTGACGTTGTTGTTCATTCGTCGTCTTTCTGATCAAACTTTGTTGCTTCATTGCCCCACGCGTCCCAACCTGCGCGCGACTGTCTCGCAAACATTTCAAGCCTGCGTGCGTCGGGGTACAACGCTTCGATACGTTCAAACACTTCGTCGGGCTTTCTGCTGTGTTCGCGTTTTGGCGCAAGAATGACCTGACGCACTGATTCGTCAAACAGCGGCATAGGTCGTCCACGCTTCACACGTGACGCGGCAAGAACAAATTCGACAGTCGGCTTCACAATCGACGGGCGCACGCCTTGCGCGCCAATAGGCGTTGTCGGTTCAGTCTTCTTTGTCTTGACCCATACAAACGCAACGCCACGAAACGTCAGCCCCCATTTGTTCAGCAGTTCAATGGCGTCGTCTAACAAGGGTGAAGTCGCCCACAAAAACAGAACGCCACGATCAGCAAGAATGTCAGGCATTCCACCCATTGAAACGATTTCGTCAAGCGGGTGCGTGCGGTAGTAGTTCTCAGCCTTGCCCCAACCTTTGCCAGCAACGTCGTATTTCCACGGCGGGTCAGAAACAATCACGTCGTACGTCACGACGGCGTGGCAATCTGAATGTTGGTCAAGTCGTCGTACGCGCACTGCTCGCGTCCGGTATCAACGTGATACCAGTACTTGCTGAATATCCAACGAACGGCGATCAACGCGTTGCAGTTCAGGCACGTCACTGTTCTTCGTCATACCCTTCGTGATAGCCCGCGTAAAATTCTGCCCAGTCTTCAAGCGTCCATTCCTCAATGGGCTTCGGGTCGTGAAAGTCAACGTCCAGTCCACAAAACGGGCAGTACAACCATTCTGCAATCGGCGCAGAAACAGTCAACGTTTCGCCGTTCGTCAACTGACAAGGCACGAATTCGTCTTGCGTAATATGATTCGTGATTGCTGTGACGTGATTCACAACTAATTGTTCGTCGTACGTTTCAAGTAAAATCGGTTGAACTGTTTTCGGGTCAGCAAAACCTGCCGCGCGTCGAACGTCGTTTATTGTCACCTTGCCTTTCCTGAAATCGTCAATCAGTTTGTGAAAGCGCGCTCTGTCAAAGTCAATCACTTCGTTGTTGTCGGGGTCAGGCGTCTTCACAGTGCCACCCCGCACAACGGGCAGAATGCGTATCGTTTCAAAGTTTCTAAGTGACCGGTGAAGTGCCGGCGGAAGTCTTGCGTGATACCAAAACGGTCTGTGTAGCGGTGGTTGCAGTCGTTTCGTGCTTCATCTGATTGTTCAACTTCAGTTTCTAGGTCGCTGAACTTTCGTTCTTCGGTTGATTCCGTGTCACACGAAATGGCGGGATTTTCGAAACTCATAGTTTCTCCCCACACTTAGGGCAGTAGGCAAATTCCAAAACTTCAAGTGAGTAGTTGCTTTGTCCAACGTCCGGCGCAAGTCCTGCGTACAGATGGCTACAACCTTGAACAACGTTTGACTGCATTGAAGGTTGTGCGTCTTCAGTTCGTTCGCGCCACAAGTATTCAGCGTACGTCGTTGAAGTCAGTGCGTCAAAGTCAAGGCCAGCATTGTAACCAACTGGGTACTCAACGTACGTCGTTGAAGTTTTGTCCACTTCTCCCCCACTTTTGAAAGCGTCGTCTGCTGACAAATCGTTGCGTACTTCAGCAACCAACTGTTGCAGTGACGCGTTGTTCAGAACTTCAGCCAGCAACGTTCTGTGCTTGATCAGTTCAGCAACAAGTTCTTCAGTGACTTTTTGTAGTTCGCTCATTAGATACCCGTTTCTTCAGCGCGGTGCGAACCGTCTGCTGACAGTTCGTTTGCAGTGTCAACGTGTTGCAGTTCGAATACCCGTTCAAGCATTTCGACCCACACAACGTCGCCGTTGCAGTGAAGACAGACGATTTCCGGTCCCTGTTCTAATGAATAATCTGTGTACCAATCTGACATTTCAATTTCCCTTTTCTAGTAAAGCGTCACGATATTCTAACGCGTGCGCTGTCCATTCTTCCGGCGTGCCAAGACGAACGACGTAAGCGCACAAGTCAGTTTCGCCGTCGTCGTACAGTTCAATTTCTTCGTCTGCGATAGGCAAGCCTTCGTGTGTATCGCAAACTTGTTCTGAACAGAACCCGTTGTCAACGCCGTACTTCAACCATTCGTCGAACGTCATTGCTTGCCCGCCTGCGACTTCTCCTGCATTGTCATTAGTCGGTGAATGATCGCACACACGTTGTTCAACGTCGCGCGTTCTGCGCCGCGTGCTGTTTCTGACATTGACTTCAAGTGCTGGTACAGCGTGACCATTCGCGTTTCGTCAGTCATTGCAGATACCCATTTCTTGAATCACTTCGTCGTCCTTGCGTGCAAACTCCCACAACACTTCGTCAAGCATTACGTTGACGCGAAAGATTCCGTATTCAATCAGTTCGCCTATCGTCACGCCTTCGTCGAAGTCTTGCCACTTCAACGTGATTGACATTTCAACTGTGTCAACAACTGTCGTTTCAATCGTGACCGTTGGTTCGGCAAACGCGACTGTGACAAATTCTTCTTCAACAACTTCAATCAGATACTTCATAAGTTCAGTTCCCTTCTTTGAACCGCAACACGCGGTAGCCATTTTTTGTCTTCGTGTACTGCTCAACAACTTCAGGTGACGTTTCTTTCAAGTGCGCCACTAATGCCTTCGTGTCAACTGTCGTGCCTGACTTCGTTGATTTGTACGTTGCAAGAACAACTGCGTCGTGTGTCAACATTTCTGCGTCCCCGATTGCAAATACAATCTTTGCGCGCAATTCTTCAACGCGTGCTTCGATTGCGTCGAACTGGTTCTTTGCGTCGTTGTATTCAGCAATTGTCGCAAGCAAGAAATCGTCCGCTTCAACTGACGTGCCTTCAATGCTTGACGGGTGCAACGCTTTGATCGTGTCGAACGACGATTCAGTTCCGTCAACTTCAGGTGCTTCACCTGACTGAACCATTGACCAAAATGCGCGTTCAGCGTCAATCAGTTCTTTGTTCTGTTCGGGGCTGTTGTACAAACGCACGCGAACTTGAAGTCCCTGACCCGCAACCAACGCGGCGTAGATAACTGATTCAACGCCACACACGATTGAATAGTGCTGTCCTTGTAAGTCGTAAGCGGGCGGCACGTTGTCGTCGTCCCAAGCACGTGACGCGCGACCGACAATGCCTGTCGTCTTGATTTCAAGAATGCTGATGATCTTTGGCAAGTCTGCAACGTCGCCTTCGAACACTGCGACTGCACCCTTTTCGTACGCTTCGTCGAACGTCACAAAGAAGTCAACGTTCGCGAACATAAACGGGAACGCTTTCGACTTCAGCAGTGCGGGAAATGCAATGACCGCGCAGTGGTGTTCGCGCGCGAAACGCTGTGCAACAACAAGTTCAAGTTCGTTGCCCCAAGTCATAGCCTCGTTCGTGTTGTCTTCGTGTTCGATCTCGCCACGTTTGTCAGCCCATAATGCGAACGCTGACTTGTAGCGCGACTTGTTCAGAATGCTTGCGGCGTCACTGCCCCCGATTCCGGCACGACGATATTCAAGCCATTGTTCGCGTGTCAGTTCGTCTGTCTTTGCGACGACTTCGACGTGATTGTTTAGTGTTGTCATTTCTGACGCTCCCTTTTGTTGTGTTTGATTTGTTTGTTCATTGTAGTTGATACGTACGACATTCAATTTCTAGTTCAGCAACCGTCACCCCATTCAGGCGCAAGACCGTTGTTGCGGTGGTAGTACCACAGTGCCGCTTGGCTTTGTTGATCAAGTGACGCTTCACTTACAGTCAACGGCAAATGCAATCGAACTGCGGCGTACTGCCAGATGTAAGGCAAGAACTGATACCAACCATGCGCGGAACTTGACGGGTTGAAACTGTACGGGTGATTGCGTGATTCATAGAAACGCACGCACGCAAAACGTTCTTGCACTTCTCGCGTTTCGAAACGTAGCGGATCAGTGGGCGACGGTAGGTACGCAGTGTCGTCGTAGTTCGTTGTGTCGTACTTCGGGAACACAATCGGTACGACGGGTGCAACTGTCGTTGTAGTCACGTAGTCAGAATGCAAGATTTTGACGGGGCGTATCGGAGCGTTTGCCGCCGCGCCCAAAAAGGGAATAAAGGACGCGGCGACAATCGCAGTGACCATCTTACGCATTAGAAACCCCCTTCAAGCAAGTCGTTCGTTGTCCAAACAATCGCGGTGCGTCCTGACTGCGTTTTGCGTCGCCCGCCTTCGACAACAAGACCACGTTGCACAAGTTCGACACGTCGCGGGCGAACTGTGTTCTGCGAGATTTGCAAACGTGCAACAAGTTCTTCGTCAGTTGACGGACGTTCTTTGATCGCTTCAAGCACAAGGTCGCGAATACGTGCAGTCTTGCCACGCATTGAAACTGCGGCTTCGATACTTGTTGCGCTGTGCGCCTGATACGGCGGCTGATCAAATAGCGTTTGCATTACTCACCCGCCTTCGTGCGCTTCTTGATTACACGATCAAGCGTGAAGAAACGCATTGCGCGGTGCGACGAAGTGCCGCCGTACACGCCGACCCACTGACACTCACCTTCGACAACGCGTGCTTCGACGAACGTGAACACGCCGCGTTCGCCTCGTATCTTCACAACGTCGCCCTTCTTCAAGTTGCGGTACGCGTCAACGTCCCCGCGTTCGGCGCGTCGCGCTTCGTATTCAGCGCGTCGCTGTTCTTGCTGTGTCTTCGTCATTAGTTGACCGCCTTGTTCATTTCGCGACTGAACTTTTGAACTTCAACTTCAAGCGCACGTACGATTTCCCAAGCGACGTTCACTTTCATTTCAAGTCGTTCAAGTTTTGCGCGTGTCTCTTTGCGCATAAATTGAAAGCCGTGTTGATTGCGGTTGCGAACTTCGTCTTCGTTTCGATCAAGAACGCGTACGTGAAACCCGTACACCTCTTGCGCCGCGCGTAGTTCTGCTTGCAGTTCTTCAAGCGTCTTCATTAGTTGACCTGCTTCACAACGAAACGACGATTCAACCACGCGTAGCCAACTGCGACTGCTTCGCCTGCTGTGTCGAACTTGCGGTGGCGTGACGCGTTCTTGCTTGACGCGCACGTTGTCAAAATGAAATTGCCTGATTCCATTTCAGTGACTTCAAAACGAAACAAGTACGAAACGGGCTTCTTTGTCAAACGGTCAATCACGGTCAAGTTCAAGTTGTTCATTTCTTGAAACTTGAAACGATTCGAAACACGAATGCCTGTGCCGAACTCCCAAAGTCCGACTTCTTGTGCTTGTAGCGACTTCATTAGTTGCCCGCCTTTGCATTCTTCGACTGCGTGCAGTCGCGGTATCCGCAAGTGCCGTCGCAGGTCAAGTTGTGTTCGACTACCTGTTGCAACTGTTCGATTGCCCACGTTGGCATTGACGACTGCACTGCGTTCAACACTTCAAGCACTTTGTTCAGTTGCTCTAGCATTGAATAGCCAACTTCAATTTCGACTGTGATTGTCTTGTTCATTTTGAATCTCCCTTTTTCGTGTCAGGCGTTTGCTTGACATACGTCAGCATACGGTATTTCGTTCGTCGCGCGAACGCTTTTGCAAAGTTTTATTTCCCGCACAAAACTGCAAGAAATTGCATTTATGTCAAAATGTCAAGTATTGACTGCCAGTGCGAAGGTCGCCAAACGTACACAGACACGCCCACAATCGTTTCTAGGGCGTTCAAAACGTCTTGCTGTGCAGAACTGACCCGTCCTTTCTCACGCTTCAGTTCAGCGAAGATCAAGCGTTTGTCGCGCTTTCTGACCAACGTCAAATCGGGGTAGCCCGCGAGCGTCGCACGCCTGCTGTCGGGAACTGAATAGACCAGCCAGCCTTTCAGTCTCGCGACTTCGACAACGCGTTGTTGAAAGTCACGTTCAAGTTCAAGCGCAACAAGTTGGTCAGTCGTCAGCAACGTCAGTTGCTTCTTCTTAGCCACGGTTGCGCCGATACGCACGACGACGTTCTTCAGCGTCAATCAAGTCTTCAGCAGTTGCGTACGTACTCACAATGAACCCGTGTTGAGTTGCAAACGAAACTTCGACTGTGATTTTGCTGTGGCATTCGCGGCACAACAACAAACAGTTGCGTTCGTCTGTGATCGAACCGCCACGTGCGCGCGTTTTGATTTCGTGAACGTCACACCCGAAGTACGTGCAACGTTCTGTTCGTGCTTCACAGATACCAGCGGCGCGTTCAAAGACTTCGTTGCGCGTCGCCATTCTCGCGGGGGCTTGCGCACGTCGTTTCGCTGACACGGGTTGCAACCGCGTCTTGCGACTAATCGGCGTACGCTTCATAACGATCAGGTACTAACACTGCGGGGTAGTTCTGCGTTTCGTTCAAGTAGTCAAGTATTTGGTCTAGGCACAAGTGACAAAACAAAGGTTCGTGACCCCAATACGCGACTGTTCTTTTCGGTGACCACAACTGACACGATTCACAAATCCCCGGAAGTATCTCGCGTAGGTCGTGAAAGAAATGTTCAAGCGCGTGAATCAAGTCTTCGTCGGTAGTCCCCGGTTCAATCGAAAGTTGATCAGGCTCCAACGTCTTCAGCGACACAGACATTTGAAAGCGGTGAAGTTCGATCAACACGTCAGTCAAGTCTGCGTACACGTAGTCAGGCTATCGGTTCCGCCTTTGTTGCGCTAACAGTTCGCGCGCCTTGCGCACTTCTTCCCGAGGATCAGAAATTGAAATTGTCGTTTCGTCGTCACTTGTTGACGGCGTGTTTTTGTTTTCAATAACGGTTCTAATGTTTAGGGGGTCGTGGGCGTCCGCCCATTGTGTCGCATATGTCCGCCCAAGTGTCGCATATGTCCGCCCAAGTGTCCGCCCATTCTCGTTCAATGGGGGGACGTGAGTGTCCGCCCAAATGAATTCGTAGCACGTCGCGCGGTTGCGTCCTGCAGGTCGCTGAACTTTGATGACCCCGTGTTCAAGAAGTTCTTTCAAGTTGCGTCGTATCTGTCGAACTGAAATGCCCGTCTTCTCAGCCAAGAAGTCTTGCGACGGGCGCGCTTCAGTGCCGTCGTCGTGCGCGTGATCAGCAAGCGCAAGTGCTGTGTACTTCAGGTGAGGTGCAAGTTGCAACTTCCATACGTGATTCATAACTTTGATTGACACGTCAATTCCCTTTTCGTTTGTTGTGTTGTTTCTTGCGTAGTGCAACGCGTTGTCGTCCCGTCATACCGCCGTACACCCCGTAGTCAAGTTGATTGTCAAGGGCGAACTGCAAGCACAACAATCGAACGGCACAACTGTCACACGTTGCAAAGACTGAAGATTCTATTTGTTGCGCAGGTGCAAAGTACGCGGCAAGGTCAGCGTTGCGACAGGCGGCGTATCGCTTCCAATCTGCGTCTTTGTTCTGCACGTTGAAAGCGTACTGCGACAACGCGGTGCATAACTGCGAACACAGTCATACACGTCAGCGCGCCTATCACCCAACTTTCAAACAGCACGAACGTCAAGCGTTGATGACGTTGCGTTCCGTCAACGGTTATCAGTTGACAAACGATTGCGCCCGTCACGAACGACACACGACGGTTCAGTGTTCTTGCTTGTAGATAGTTCATAATTCCCCTTTGTAAAGTCAGCGCGCGTGCCGATACTCACGACACGCGCGCTGATCGTTGATTACTTCTTGCGCCGTGTTGCGCGATTCGGTTGTGTTGATATTGCCTTGTGTTGAACTTCAATCACTTCTTCAGCCTTCACAAGACGGCTGATGAAATCGAGCAACGCAATTTGTACGACTTCATTGTCAGACATTTCTGCGATTGACCAACCCGCGTCAGGCACTTCTGCTTGGTCGCCAAACACGCTTGCGTAGCGGTCAGGTTCAAAAACAACTTCGGCGTACTGCGTTCTGTAAGTGTCAATCACGCTTTGCACTGCGTCACAGAACTGCATTAGAACGCAAAGTCTTCTTCAGGCGCATTGCGCGGCGTGAATGACTTCTTGTTTGCAGTCGCTTCAATCTTCGTCACAACAGCAGTTGCGTACGCGAGCGAAACGCCAACGTCTTCAGCCTTGATCTCAACGACTGAACGCTTGTCGCCTTCGGGTGTCTCCCACGAACGCTGTTCAAGTTGTCCCGTGACAGTGATTCGCGTACCACGCGTCACACTGTTCGCAACGTTTTCTGCCAACGCGCCGTACGCCTGAATGTCGAAGTACGAAACCTTTTCTTCCCACTCTTGCGTTTGCTTGTTCTGCCAGCGTCGGTTCACTGCAATTGAAAAGCGCGCACTTGCTTGCCCGTTCTGAAGAAACTTCAATTCGGGATCGCGTGTGACGTTGCCTGTTTGTGTTGTTGTGTTCATTTTCTTTGCCTTGCTTTCTAGTTGACTTCAACAAACGGTGCTTCGCCAGCAATGCGCGCTTCAAGCGCGTTGCCGACTGCGGTGATTTCTTCTTCTGTCAATTCGTTCAGTGAACCTAGTTCACGATCGACAGCAGACGTGACGATTGCCTTGCGCACTTCAGCGTTGTCACTGTACGCGGCAAGACGTGACTTCAGATTCGACAGCGGCGTGCTGACAACTTGCGTTGACGTTGCGCGCTGAACCTTCTGCATTTCTTCACGTGACGGACGCTGACCGCGCGGCGCAAAGTTTGCGTTCGCGAGCGCGCGCCCGATTGAAGACGTTTCGCAGTTCTCCAACGCTGACGCAAAGTTCACGCGCTTCGGGTTGTTGTCAACGCGTTCTTCGGCGTAGCCCGTTGCAAGCGGTTCGCACGCTTCAGCAGTTGTGAACAGAAACGATTTCACAATGAAACGTGTTTCGTCGTGAAACACAAGGTCAGTGATAATGCGCCCGTTCGGGTGTTGATCGTAGAAACGCGCAATACGTGTTTCAACGGGTTCGTACTCATTCAAGTTGAATGCCATTTTGGATTTCTCCCTTTTCTAGTTGGTTGATACTGCGTTTGATTCTTGCTGTTGCACCCACTCAAAAACTGTGGTCTTTGCGACACGCGTGCCGACTGCTGACAGTTGCTTTGCTATCTGTGCAAGCGACTTGCCTTCACTGCGTAGTTCAGTCAACGTGTCAACAAGTTTGCCGTTCAGTTCGGCATTCTTCAGCGCGTACAAATGTCGTTGTTCTGTAATTTTTCTCACCCCCCTTCGCCCTTGAAAGTCCATACGTTCAAAATCGAACGCAACGTTGTGTCGTCGTACGACTTCAGTTCAATCAGGTTGCGCGTGAAGTATTCGTCTTCAAGCAAAACCGTGACTTCGTGTTCGTAGTCTTCGTACTGAAATCGAACGAGCAGTTCAACCCACTGTTCTTTGTGCGCGCCGCGTGTTTTCCACGTGCCTGAATCTTCGTTGACTTCAACTGCTGTGAAGTCGTAGTCGGTCAGTAGTTGCTGTCGTGTACTCATATCAGTTCACTTGCTTCAATCGCTGTGTTGTACTCATATCAGTTCACTTTCGTCAAAGTTGATCAGTTGGTCAATGTCGTCAACAACGCTGTCAAGTCGCTTTGAAGTATCGTCGTAGGGCGAAAGCATTACGTCGCACACAATCATTGCGCGTACGCGTTGCCACGCTTCAGCAGTCAGCGTCAGCGTCATTGCAAAATTCGCAGGGAAGAACTGACCGCAACTGCACGTGTAGTCGAACAGATTGTTCACAATGCTGTGTTCGTGAACGCACGATTCGGCTGTGTGAAAAACGCCGTTGTCGTCTTCGATCCACTTGTTGTCGCCGTCAAGCAAGAACGTTCTGCAGGTGCAGTACACGTACGGCAATTCGGGCAAGCACGACTTGATCGTGTGTGCAATGTTGTTCATTCGCACCGTGTTCGCGTAGTCGTCAAGCAACGTGAACGTTTGACAGTTGCACTTCATTACTCACCCGCCTTCAGAATTGTCGCCTTCAGTTTTGCTTTGTCAATTGTCGCTACGTCGCACACAACGTACGGGCGTGCAAAGTCTTCGTCGTACGCAATCAAGAAGTACCCCGTTGGCGAATCCTGAATTACGAAGTCGCCGCAATCGCTGTACCATTCGCGCGCGCCAATCTTCCACCACTTGATTTCTTCAACGGCGTTCATTAGTTCGCCGCCTTGTCTTGAAGAATGTATTCGACGGCGAACCGGTAGAAACGGTCTGCGCCTTCTTTGTCGCCCATACGCGTCAGACGGTCACCGACGCGCGCACAGTGCAACGACTTTTCGCGATTGTTCATTGTGTCGAACGTCTTGTTCATTAGAGCGCACGTCCTTCGTCGTCAAGACCTGCGTTGTTGAAACAAGTGATAATACGATTCTCAACAGAGTGTCCCGCGGTGGCGGCTAGGTCGAATGAGGTGCGCACCTTCACGTAGCGGCGCGCTTCTTTGCACGCCCACTGCAACATTGTGCGTGAAAGAACAACGTCAAGATCAACTGTTGCATGGCGCGTTGCCTCAAGTGCGTGGATAATTGCAGAACAGCCTGCGGCGTTGCCGCCGTTGTTGTTGGCGTGCGCGACAATGATTGCCAAGTTGGCCCACAACGCGTCGCGCTCAATTTCTGTCGTTGGAATTGTCAACGTGTTGTGACTTTCGCTAAACATAACTGCGTTCATTTTGAATCTCCCTTTTCAGTGTCGGACTTTTGTTCGACATGAGTCAGCATACACGCTTTCGTTCGTCAAGCGAACGTTTGTCAAAAGAATTTAGAAACGTTTTCTAGTGCGAAAAACGCGATAAATACTGAAGAAAGTCGAGGTCAACTAGGGATTCGTGTAGATCAGCCCGCGAATTTCAAGCCACAGTTGCGCAGGCGTGACGCAGTACACGTCAGCAAAATTGCGAACCCAACCGCCGGCACGCAACGATTCGCCAACGAGCGCAGAACAAATCCAACTGTTGCCACGTCGAAACGCAACAAACCAAAACGGGGTAACAATGTCAATCGCGATTGAAAGAATGGTCAGCCAGCCGTACGAACTGCCTACCTGTTCGCGCGCGAAATGCAACGCGTCTTCAACGTCAACGTGTCGCGGCATATCAACAAGTGTGTACCTGCCGACTGTGTGAAGTGCTTTGTCGTCAGTCACTCCACGCGCTTCAGCCTGAATGACGTACGCAACGCCGTCTTCGATTCGATCAACGATTGCCACGTGATTGTAGAAATGCCCGCCACGCCAGCGCAGGCGTTCGCCAAAACGAATGACGCGTCCCATTAGCCCGTTGGAATGGGCGAATACCAAAGTGCCGGGTACGGGTGTCACGTCGTTGTTCTTTCTGTCTTGCAGTCGTGATCAAGCGTACGTGCAACAACTTCAGGAAGTCCACTAAACGAGATACTTACAACGTCACCGCGATACAAAACAAAAGTTTGATTGCAACGTTCACACAAAAAAAGAAGTTTCATAGAACGCGTCAGCGTACTTACTTTTTGCGACTACAAAAAACGTCTTTCAAAATTGAGTACGCGAGACACGCGCCGCACGTCAAGATCAACAGGTGCGGCAAGACTGAAACGACAACAAAGAACGTCGTCACCAACCTTCAGCCTTTCTGTTGTCAAGACGAATGGCAGTGTGAAACGACGGACCGTATTCAGGCGTTGTCACCCAAAACGCTTGCTGTGCGGGTTCGAAACCAAAGTTCGACACGTACGCGTATTCGTCGTAGCCCTTTGCAGAACCGTTGACGATCACGCCGGGGATAATTAGGTACTGATGAAAGTGTCCAAGAATCATTGTGTCGTACGCAAGGTGGTCGCCAATCGAAACGTTGCGTCGCAACTTGCGATAATTGCCAAGTGCCAGCGGGGTCATAATGCCCGCGATACCTGAACCGCCCCTAAACTGATCACCGTGAGTTGCTAGGAACCTGTGGTCGTACTGCTGAACAATGCCGTCGTCGCTTTCAGGAATGTCAAAGATGATTCCACTCCCACGAAGTTCGCGTTCAATAATTCGCATGAACAACCAGTCAAACGATTCGCGAACGCGTCCCTTTGCGGGTGTCTTGTGACTTGTGCGCGTGTGATTACCGCGACGAACTGAAACAACCAGTTGCGGGAATTCGCTTGCCACAGTTTTCAGCCCGGCAACAATCGGGTCAATCATTGCGTCAAGCGTTGCGAGCGTTGACAGTTCGTTTGACTTTGCTAGTTCTTCGTGAATGTCACCGCTGAACGCGTCACCGTTCCACCAAATATGCGCGCCGTCATACTTCAGGTATCCCAAGTGATCGAGCGACAGTGCAAGAAATTTGTCAACGTGAACTTGCCAGCGTTGCTTTGCAATCGAAATGTCGTACGCGTTAGACCCTTGAACTTCTTCAGGGCGCACCACTTCGCCGTAGTGCTGGTCGCTTGAAATCGTGTTTGCGATTCCCCTGTGTTCGCCCTTCTTGGCTTTTGCACGTTTCCACGGCTGACCAATCGGCTTCAGTTCGTCAATTGCAGTCACTAAGTCGTACCGCTTTTGCATTTGTTCAACAACTTTTTCCAAGCGTTCAACACGTCGTCGCGCTTCGTCGCGCTGTGCCTTCAGTTGTTCTGATTTGTCTGACTGAAATTCTGAAAGATCAACCATTGCAACCACACGTTTTTGAACGGTGCAACTTGATTGACGGAAGACTTGCGTTGACGTTGCGTTCTTTCAACCAATCAAAAATTTTGCGCGCTGAAATTTCTGCTGTCGCGAGCGCGGCAACGTATTTTTCTGCGTCAGTTTCGTTCAGTTGATCAACCGCGCGTTCAGCAATGCAACGCTTGACTTCAGCAACGAAAAATTCGGACAAGTCAACCTGTGACTTTTCTGTGGCTTTGTTCACTGTTCCCCCTTTGTAGGCGTTAGGGGAAAGGATAGTGGCTAGACGGTACTCACACTGACTTGAACGTTGCCTTCAAACTTGACCTTTGTACGGGTCGGGTCAGTGTTTGCGCTGGTCGGATAGCCGTACCACGAATACGTCCACGTGCCTTTGCTTCCGTCGCTGTCAATGTCTGCGTGGTAGTAGCCCTTACTGTCTCGCACAACTACGCCGTCACCGCTTCCGTACACGTACGTTGTGACTGTCCCGTTGGCTACGCGAAACGAGAATTCAACCCTGTCGGGGTCAACGGGGTTGCCCGCGAAATCGGCAAAGGGTCGCTTCGTGTAGAAACGAATAGTTGTGCCTTCAATGATGACGTACGACATTAGATTTGACCTGTCTTTTTCTGCGAACCGACGACGTTCGCCGTATCGAATGTACCTTCAAGTTGCCCTGTTTTGAAAGCGGCGCGCCCGCCTGCAATCTTGAAGTCGCCCGTCACAGTTCCCGCACGCGAAATCGTCAAGACCTTGCTGATTGAACGTGCGATCAAAACCGACGTTGCAACTGCACGACGAACAAACGTGCGTCGTTTTGTTGACGCGATTGTGTACGTCACTGAAACGTTCGCGCGACGAACGGACTGACGCGTTCTAGTCACTGACGCCACGTTGGCTTGAGAGGCCGCTGAAACGCGCTGTGACGCCCGCGTTTTGGCAACTAGGGGAATACGTAGGGCGTTTGCCACAGACGTTCTGAACGTGGCTACTGCCTTGAGCGCTGTTGACGTTCTGGTCAATACTGCTTTTGCTGTTCGAACTGACGCAACTTGACGAACGGCGTACGGCGTACGGACGAAAACTGCCACTGCGATTTTCTCGCGAACTTTGACAACGCGTGAAATCAGAGTACGAACGGCTGTGCTTGTTCGTGTCAGCGTTCTAGTCGCGGGCGCAAAGGTGTAAATGAAACCCCCGCCGTTAGTTAGAACGCTTCCGTTTATTCGCTGAACTGCGTACGCCGTTTGCTTCACGTAGCCCGCATTGTTTGACCCGCCGATCAAGTGCAATCTTGCGGGGACTGTTCCTGTGCCGCCCATACCAATTTGAACATGACCGTTTGCGCTTGCTGTACCTGAAGTGTACGAAGTCGAACCTGTGAGGAACCCGTTCAAGTTTGGAGTTGTCGGGGAGTTTGTATTTAGAATTGCTGTGATCGTGACAGCCGAAGTACCGGCAAGCATAATCGGGGCGTACGAAGGTGCTTGCGCGAAAATGCCAAGACCCGTTGCAACGCAACCAGTCAAGTTGTTACCCGATACACCCGTGTACGAAAACGTGAAGTTGCCATACGTTCCGTAGATAACTCCGTAGGCAGTACCGCCAGCAGGGTTGTACACGCTTGTTCCGCTACTGATAGGCAACGTGCCAGCCGTTCCACCAAACTGCGAAAGTTGTCCTGATGAGTTGCTAACTACTCCAAACAAACCAGCAGACCTTGCAAGTTGAAGTGTCGTTGAAGTGGGGACGTTTGTATCCACAATCGCGGCAATGAATGGCTGTTGTTGTGAATCGTAGTTTGTCGGAATTGCATTGTTTGAATTCGCCCAAGTAATAACGCCTGACGATCCTTGCGCACCTGTTGCGCCAAACGTTGTGTTGCCCGCCCCGTCGAATGCTCCGTTGCCTTCGCGAAACGTCATAGACCCCGTAGTGGTTGACGCGCCTGAAAAGATGAGGACAGCCACGCCAAGCGTTGTTGCCGCAATGCCGTTTGTCCAAGTGACCGAAAGCGTTGTCGTCATTCCCGAGGCGTAAGGCGCGGCATAGACAGTTGGTTCTTGAAGTGAAGTGTTAGTTGAACCTTCTAAAACTGAAAGACTTATTGAACCGCAAGTCACTGAAGTCACTAAGTTGTTTGCGCCGGTAATCGCGCCCGTAGGAATAATGCCCTGATTCGTGTAAAGGGCTACAACTATCCACTGCCCTGAAGCGGGGGCGGAAGGCAACGTGTAAGTGTTCGTTGCGCTAAGTGCGGCAACGCGCGCCGTAGTTGTCGCAAGTCGGGCAACTTCCGTGAACGCCATTGCGTTCTACCTTTACGCGGGGTAAGGCGCGGATTGCCAAGTAGGTGTAATTGAAATGCTGTCGTTGACTGCAAGCGTGACAGTCGAACCGTCGCTAAATGGTGCGTACCAAAGAACAGTTGTTCCTGAACCTGACGCTTGACCAACTGTTGCGCTAGTCGCAATGAACATTCCGTTGATACCAGTCCACGCCGACGCACTTGTGTTTGTGATCGTGATTGCAGAACCGTACGTTGACTGACGCACGTTGATTGTGTTTGCGCCAATAACAGTCGTGCCAGCAGTCGCCGCGCCCCAAGTCGCCGCCGCCAAAGACGGGCGCGTTGCGTAGCCCGTCGCGCTTGCAAGTTCGGTCACGGGGTACGTGCCACCGTTCAACGTAATGTTTGTGTTGGCAATTCCGTATCCCTGAATAGTCGCCCACGAAGTCGTGAACAAGCCCAAGTACAAAGTCGCAGGGGCAGTCCCACCCTTTGGCACAATGCCGAGCAGATAGTCAAGACCTTCTGCGGGGAAAACGTAGTTTGAAGTCGAAGCCATAACGTCAGGTTAGTGGCAGTTCTAGTGCTGTTGCAACTGTGCGTCAGTCGCGTCGTGATAGCCCAAGTGCCGTTCAAGTGCTTTGTCAATGCGCTGAATGTCAGATTGTGTCATTGTCACTGCGTGTTCGATCCTGTCAACTGCGTCGCGTAATGACGCGCCTGAATTTGGCGTCAGTTCGTGTTTTATGTTCTTCCACAGAACGCGCCCCAAGAAAGCAGTCAGCGCGAGAATGGGCGCAAGTGCAGTTGAGTACGTCGCTAGGTCAGACCAGTGAAGCGCGGCGAACACGACACTACGCCTTCGGCAGTTCAGTAGGCGCAAGAAGTTGACGACGGTCAAGGCGCAAGTACGTCTGTGGCATTCTTCCGTCCTCGTTCACGTGAACATATGACGGGTCGCCGTTTTGCCCCATAGAAACGGTGAGGGGATTTGGACCGCCTTCGACGATCATTGCAACGTGCCAGCCTGTGCCGGGTCCGTACACAACAAGGTCGCCCGGTTGCGCTTGTGACTTAGGAATCTTTTTGTTGAACTTGTACGAAAGCAACGTTCCGGTGTAGCCGCGTCCGTTGTAGTTCAGTCCGTTCGGGTCAGGCATTCCTGCAAGTTTGCAAACGAGCGTGACGAAACCTGAACAGTCAGTCACAACAGGAAACGTGTTCAACTTCAACGGCATAGGTCGTATCTGTGCGTATCGAAAGTGATTGCGAATTGAAACGCAATACTTTGTCCACGCCATTAGTAGTGGCGTTGCGTCTTTGATTGGTGGCATTAGTACGAACCTGTTCCTGTTCCTAGATATTCAACTTCAGCAAAAGTGTTGTACTGCTTGTAGGCCGAACTCGGTCCGTTGCCGTTGTCGTCTGCTTGGACAATGCTGACCGTTCCCGTTCCCGCCATTTGTCCGACGAACTTGACTGCGTTGACGTTCCCCATTGCAAAACCTGCAACGTTGCAAGGGATAGTGAACGTGCAGATTGAAAGTGCGTTGAACGCGGTGTCACAGTTCACCCAAGACCCCGGTATTGAAGCAAGTTGCGTTCCTGCGGCGTTGTACAAAATTGCAGAAACGCGAACGTGTTTTCCACTGGCTTCAGAACTAACCATCATTTGCGCTTTGAAACGATACAAACCCGCGAGCGACGAAGGCGTGACCAAACGCCCGTCCGACGCAACTGTGATCGTGCCAACGCTTGAAGTTGAAACTGAAGTTGCAAGCGAACCACCGTTGCCCGTTGAAAACAAAGTTCGGTACGTTCCGCCCGTGTTCAAGTTGGTGCTAATCGGCAATGTTGCAGGACTTGGCGGGTTGGTCTGCCAAGCAAGCAAGTACGGACGTGCGCGAAAGTACGCAACGTCTTTCACAACTTTGTTGTATTCAGTCGTGGTGAAAACTTCAAGCGCGGCAAACGTTGAAGGCGTTTGATACGCAATTGTTCCGGTGACAGGTGTAGGCATAACAGTTCCTATTCTTACAACAACGCGTTGTTGCTGTCCAACCGACCATAGGTGGCGTCGTCGAAGATTAGTGCGGGCAGTGAATCAACGGTTGTGTTTCTAATCGGGTACGGGTCAAGAACAAACGTCGTGCGAAACGCACCGGGGTCAGCAGTAAAGTCGTGCGCCGCTGTTTCAATCAGGTAGTCAGTGTTGATTGCGTAGCCGCCTTGAAACTGACGTTGAAAAGTCACACGGTCTTCAATCTGCGCTGTCAACATGAACGGGATATTGCTTCCGTTGTTTGTGCTGTTTCGCAGTTCAACATTGCCAACGCGCATTAGTGGCGATTGAAATACGTACCCCAAGTATTGCGCCGTTGCGAGCGCGGCTTCAAGACTGTCGTGCAACGTGCCTGAACGATCAAGCGTTTGCGGTCCGTACAATTTATCGTTCCCAGACTGGTACGTTTGTGACGTTCCGTTCTGTGGTGTCACAATGACGTTAGGCCACACGTCAGCGTCGTCGTTAATCAACGAAAGCGATTCTGCTTGATAGTGCAACGCCGCGGTGCTGTTGTCGCCCATTGTGCCTTGCGACGTTGTAGCGCGCGTGTTTGTGTACGGGTACGCGAGCGTGTGAAATGCAAACGTGCCGTCGTCGTTTTGATAGAACGCGCCCGTTTCAGTATCACTGATTGACTGAATGACGTTCATTGCAGTCGTTCCGGTCACGGGTGTCAGCGTGCCTTGTGTGTAGAAACAACCGTTTGGTGACGCGTAAGGCGTGTACGCAACGCCGTCAATGAAATAGTTCTGCGTGCCTGCAACGGGGTCAAGCGTCGAAAGCGCGCCGTTCGCAATCGTGCCGTATCCCGCAAGAACAAGTGCTTCGGCAATTCTGTCTCCTGACAAAACGACGTTGCGCAACAACGACCCCGCAACGTACCGATTCTTGATATCAGTTGTAGTGACAGTGTTGTCAGACACAACGATTTGATCAACGTACCCAATCGCAGTGTTGGCAAGGTGATACTGATCGTCAACGCCTGTTGTTAGAAAGCCACCACCGGTCAGTGAATAAGCAGTCCACGCAACAGCGTTGCCGTCAACGATCAACGTCAGTTTGGTTGTTGTCGCGTCAACAATGATTGCAACGTGGTGCCACAGTCCGTCACTGACGACAACGTTTGATTGCAAGCCGGGGAAGGCAACTGCGGCGGGCGGTGACGTTTCGCTTGCTATGAAAAGTTGACCGTCGCCGTTGACTTGCAAACTTATGTCCTGCGCGTAGAAACCGCTTTGATAAATCAGCGGCAACAACGTGATACCCGACAGTTCTTGACCAATGACCCAAAAGTCAATGCCGTTGTCAAGTGCAATCGAACCTGAAGTGGCAACGGGAATGCGAATATCAGCAGTGTTCGCGTCCTGCGTTCCGTTCGTCAGGTCAATCGCTTGGTGAACGTCATACAACAACACGCCTTCTGTGCGTTGATACTCACCCCAAATTGACGCGTTGAACGTTCCCACTTTGTCAGGCAACGAATGCCCCGCTGGTGTTGCGTACCAACTACGCGTTGAAGACACGTCTGCGTACGCTGTGTAGAAGTTAGGGTTCGAAAGATACGTCAACGACAGATACTTCAAAATGTCAACGGCGTGAATAACAACGTCAG
>Ga0209088_10000584_pt1 | contig 25394 bp, 21 predicted proteins | sample S_140625_EF_Meta_FD_187324 | JGI IMG/M metagenome (GOLD analysis project Ga0209088, IMG submission 187324) | Freshwater microbial communities from Lake Simoncouche, Canada to study carbon cycling - S_140625_EF_MetaG (SPAdes) (version 2) | ecosystem: Environmental > Aquatic > Freshwater > Lake ... | reverse complement strand
GGTCCAGCTCTGACCCCGGTCGGTGGTGTGGAGCAGCAGGCCGGGCTGGCCGACGATCCAGCCCTCATCGCCTTGAAAATCGATGCTGATCAAGCGGAAGTTTTCCGCCGCGGGCAGGTCGAGGGCCCGCTCCTGCCAGGTGGAGCCGCCATCCTCGGTTTCCATGATCAGGCGGTTGCTGCCCACCAGGAAGCCGTGCTTGGCATCGCTGAAGGCCAGATCGAGGGGATTGGAGCGGGTGGCCAGGGGCACGGCTTGCCAGGGACTCGTGGCGGCCAAAGGGAGGCCGGTGGTCACACAACCGGAGAGGCCCAGGCCCATGGCCACCAGCAGCACCAGGCTGACCAGGGGGGTGAGCAGTCGGCGCAGGAAAGGGCGGGTCACGGGATCAGCGCAGGGAATAGAGGGAAAGGAAGAAGGCGATCGCCAGGGCGAAGGCGCCGAAGATCAGCACATTCTTCTGGCCGGGGGTCAGGCGGTTCACGCCGAGGCCGAAGTTGAGGTTCTCCTCGAAGCCGCTCGGCTTGTTTCGGGGGCCGATGTCCTTGAAGGCTCCCACCCGGCTGCGGCAGACCGGGCAGCGGAAGCTGACCGGATCCAGATCCAGAAACGGTGTGCCGGCCTCGATGGTGAGTTTCCTGACCCCTTCAGCCGGGTCGTAAACAAAACCGCAGCTGCGGCATTCGAAACGGTGGGTGGCGGGATCGCTGGCCGGGGCGGCTTCGGCTGCTGGGTCGGGCTCGGCTGCGGAGGCTGCAGGCTCGTTGGCCATGGGGCTGGAGCCCCCTTCCGATGTGGCGGACACCTCAGCGGGAGCCTGGGCTTCGCTCGGATCCGAAACCTCCTCCTGCCCCCCCGTGGCCACGATCGCGGCTTCGGCGTGCGCCTCAACCGGCGCGGAGGTATCGGGTGGGCTCCCTGTCGGGGTTTCGCTGCTCATCCGGTGGCCGCCGTGGTGAGTTGACTCTATCGAGGCTTCCCGGCCCCCCGTCTCGCCCTCAGTCCGTCCGGGACCCGCCGCTCCTCTGGACCCTTTGGCGCTGGTCGCCTCGACACTTGGATGGCAGGGCCTTCCCTGCGCCCTTCCGTTCTACCCGGGTGCGCTCGGATTCCGCCCTGCCCCCTGTCCCGCGGTGTTGTGGTGGCGACCCCTTCGGCAGGCTCCGGTTGAAGGTGCCAGACTGCGGCCCACGCTCGACCTGTCCGCATGTTCGTGCTCCCTGGCTACGACGCCTTCCTGGGCTTTCTGCTGATCTCAGCAGCCGTGCCGGTGCTGGCGCTCGTCACCAACAAGCTGCTCTCCCCGACCAGCCGCAACGGCGAGCGGGAGCTCACGTATGAATCCGGCATGGAGCCGATCGGCGGTGCCTGGATTCAGTTCAATATCCGCTACTACATGTTCGCCTTGGTGTTCGTGATCTTCGACGTGGAGACCGTTTTTCTGTATCCCTGGGCCGTGGCGTTCCACCGCCTTGGCCTCTTGGCCTTCATCGAAGCCCTGATTTTCATCACCATCCTGGTGGTGGCCCTTGCCTATGCCTGGCGCAAGGGCGCCCTCGAGTGGAACTGATCCGCCCCGAGCCATGACCCTCACCCCCTCCTCCGACACCGCCCCCTCCCCGGGAACCCCCTCCGAAAGCCTTTCGGTGGCTGGTCTGCGCGACCTTCGGGCCGCCAGTTGCTCCCCGGTAGGTGCCCCCACGGTCACCTCGGACCTGTCCGAGAACGTGATTCTCACCAGCCTTGATGACCTCCACAACTGGGCCCGCTTGAGCAGCCTGTGGCCGCTCCTCTATGGCACGGCCTGCTGCTTCATCGAATTCGCCGCCCTGATCGGCTCCCGTTTCGACTTCGACCGGTTCGGCCTGGTGCCCCGCTCAAGCCCCCGCCAGGCCGACCTGCTGATCGTGGCCGGCACCGTGACCATGAAGATGGGACCGGCCCTGGTGCGTCTTTATGAGCAGATGCCCGAGCCCAAATATGTGATCGCGATGGGGGCCTGCACGATCACCGGCGGCATGTTTTCCGCCGATTCCACCACCGCCGTGCGCGGCGTTGACAAGCTTATCCCCGTGGATCTCTATCTGCCCGGCTGCCCGCCCCGCCCCGAGGCGATCTTCGATGCGGTGATCAAGCTGCGCAAGAAGGTGGGCAATGAGGCCCTAGCCGAGCGGGCTCGCCTGCTGCCCACCCACCGCTACACCACGATTCCCCACCAGCTCAAGGCGGTGGCCCCGATCGTGGATGGCCGCTATCTGCGGGCTGAAACCCAGCAGGCCGCCTTTGCTGCGGCGGCGGGCCTGCCCATCGGTGGGGCCCAGCCCGCTCGCCAGGTCGAAGGCCAGGGAGAAGCTCCGGCAGTCCCATCAGGTGCGGAGAGCCAGGACTGATGCTTTCCCGTCTCGGCTGAAGCACTACAACCCGTCTTCCTAAGCCTTCCGCGTCCGCGCCACCCCCATCACCGACCCATGCCCGACGACACCGCTGCCGTTACCGTCACCGCCCCGGCTCCGGGTCCGGTGAGCACCTGGCTGAGCCAGCAGGGGTTTGAGCATGAGGTGCTTGTTGCCGATCACCTGGGGGTGGAGGTGCTGGGCATCGAGCCGGCCTTCCTTCCCCTGGTGGCCACGGCGCTCAAGGCCACAGGTTTCGATTACCTCCAGTGTCAGGGCGGCTACGATGAAGGTCCGGGTGGTCGGCTGGTGAGCTTCTACCACCTGATCAAACTGGCGACCCTGGCCGACCGCATCGCCCCCGCCAGTGCCCCCGCCGGCACCACCCAGGCCATCCCAGCCGATCTGCGGCCCGAGGAGGTGCGCCTCAAGGTCTTCCTGCCCCGCGATGGCACGCTCACCATTCCCAGTCTTTATGGCCTCTACCGCGGCGCTGATTGGCAGGAGCGCGAAACCTTCGACATGTTCGGTATCACCTACGAAGGCCATCCCCACCCGAAACGACTGCTGATGCCGGAGGACTGGAAGGGGTGGCCACTGCGCAAGGATTATGTGCAGCCTGATTTTTATGAGATGCAAGATGCGTATTGATGATTAACCCCTAGGCCTGTTGGCTCTCAACCATGGACTGTTGATTCCACAGTTTTGCGTAGCGGCCATCTTTCGCTAGCAACTGATTGTGGCTACCGCGCTCGATGATGGCACCGTTTTCCATCACGCAGATCAGGTCCGCATTCACGATCGTGCTCAGCCTGTGGGCGATCACAAGGACGGTGTGGTTTTTATGGAAGCGATCGATCGCCTGCTGAACGAGCCGTTCACTTTCGCTGTCCAGAGCGCTGGTGGCTTCATCAAGGATCAGCAGTTCAGGATCGCGCAGGATGGCACGCGCCAGGGAAAGGCGCTGGCGTTGGCCGCCACTGAGGCGATACCCCCGTTCACCTACGAGTGTCTCGAATCCATCGGGGAGCGTCTTGATAAAACGAGCAGCTTGGGCCTGCTCAGCGGCCAATTCGATCGCCTGGCGGCTGGCTCCTGGAGTGCCGAAGGCGATGTTTTCGGCAATCGTGGCATTGAACAGAAACGTGTCCTGGCTCACCACGCCGAGCCGTAGTTGCCAGCTCACCAGGTCAAACGTGGCCCGGTCGGTGCCATCCACCAGAATTTCACCTTCGCTGGGGTCGTAGAGGCCAGCCAGAAGATCGGCGATGGAGCTCTTGCCGGCGCCGCTGCTGCCGACCAGGGCTACCGTCTGACCCTTGGAAAGGAGCAGGTTGATATCCGTGAGGGCTGGCTCAAGTTCCGGCGCATAGCGGAGGGAAACGTTTCTGAGCTCGATGCCTTGATGAATGGCCGCGAAGGCCTTGCCGCCGCGGCTCCGGAATTGCTTGTCCTCGTCATTGAGAAATTCATTGAGAACATCGAGATTGGCCGAGTTGTTCTTGAGCTGCAGCATGGTCTGGCTGAGATTACCGAAGGTGCCATTGAGTCTCTGTAGGGCTACCACAAACGTCACCAGGCTGGGCAGCACACCGGAGTTTCGATCTCCAAAGAACAACACACTCAGGCCTGCAATGACGGCAATCATCAGGATCGGTAAGGTCACGATAATCGGCGCATTCACAGCGTTGAGCCTGGTTTGGGCGCGGCTGTTGATCTCCACGGCGCGTGTCTGATTGGCCACGACTTGATCGGCAACGTCCAGCTGTCCACTGGTGTGGAGCAGCCTCAGACCCTGGATGTTCTCGGTCATGCGGCTGGAGAGTTCCCGTCCGAGTGCGGTGGATTCCACCGCCCTGGTCCTGATCCTCGGCAGGAGCTGCTGCTGCACCAGCGCCAGCACGCCCGCCATGCAGATGGCGGCCACCAGTAGCCAGGGGGAAAGGTTGATCAACACCACCAGATAGGTGATCAGCATCAACAGGTTCAGGGCCAGGCTGCTGACAATGTTGATTTCCTTGATGACTGTTCCGGGGCCGGAACCATTGATGTACTGAAGATCCCCCACCCTGTAGCGGCTGGCACAGGGGAAGCTGAACCCCAGCACGTGGGAATGGAGCATGGTGGTGAGGCGGGCAGATGTGCGGTTCGCGTAGTAGCCCACGGCCACGGATCCCAAAAACATCGCCAGGCTTTGACCCAGCTTCAGCAGCACCGCCACTCCCAGAAGCATCAGAAACAGGTGGTTGCGCGGCAGGCTGTTCAGCTGTTCCCCCAGCTGGGGTAGGGAGCTCAGCAGTGGTTTGGTCGCCCAGTTGATGCTCGAACCCTGGGGTTTGGACAGCAGATCCACCGCCAGGAAAATCACGCCGAGGGTGGCGCCTTCCGCCGCCGCCTGCAGCAGGTTGCAGAGCAGGTTTAGGCTGATCAGCCTCCATTCCTTGCGTGCTGTGCGGCGGATCAGCCGGGATGCCGGCCTCTGATCGCGGAGAGGCTCAAGGCCCTTGCGGAGGATGCTGCGCAGCAGGCGGAGGGGGTGGGCCAAGTGTGCCGATTACGGTTGAACAACCGTCGAGGATCTGACTAGCATAAACTCATAAGGCTTGAGTGAGAATGGCGACCATCCCCCAAGGGCGGGTCAGGGAGTGGGGATTGATTTGATCTTAAGCGGCTGGTTATTTTGCATCGACACCCTTTAGGGCTAGACAGCACGCTTCACAGGGCTGGGCTGCAGGGGATTGTGTTTAAACAATTCGCATTGTTTCCAGATGAAGCGCCTACAGTGTGCAGCCATTTTGATGATTGTGGCCACTGGCTTATCTGGTGGTATTGGTGCTTGCTCACCCCTCCCTCCGGTGCTTCTTGAAAAACCGCATCACCGCCAGCGCCACGCTGCGGGAATCATGGCGGAGGGTGGCGCTGGGGCGGGCGCCCTGCAGGGGGGCCAGCATCACCTCGTAGCCCTGGCTGCGCAGGGAGCGGGCGTCGCAGCTCACGGGTTCGGCGCCGCGCAGGCGGTAGTTATGGACCAGGGCGGTGTTGTCGAGTTTTTCCTGGGCCAGCACGCAATCAAACAGCCGCTGCTCCACCCCCAGGGTGGCCAGCTGGGCCTCGATCGCCCGCAGGTGACCGCCCACATCCAGGCCATCGGTTTCGCCGGGCTGGGTCATCAGGTTGCAGATGTAGAGCCTGGGGGACCGGCTGCGGCTGATGGCACTCACCAGCTCCGGTACCAGCAGATTGGGCAGCAGGGAGGTGTAAAGGCTGCCCGGACCCAGCACGATCAGGTCGGCGTTGGCGATGGCCTCCAGGGCCTTGGGGAGGGCAGGGGGTCGCTCCGGGGTGCAGCCCAGCCGCACGATCGGGCTGGTGGCCTTGCCGATGGTGGATTCCCCCTCAATCCGTTCGCCGTTCTCCAGTTCGGCCCAGAGGCGCACATCGGCATTGGTGGCCGGCACCACCTGGCCCTGCACCGCCAGCACCCGGCTGCTGGCGGTGATCGCCGACTCCAGATTGCCGGTGATGGCGGTGAGAGCCGTGAGGAAGAGGTTGCCGAAGCTGTGGCCCTCCAGGCCGCTGCCGGTCTTGAAGCGGTATTGGAACAGCCGTGTCAGCAGCGGCTCTTCGCGGGAGAGGGCCGCCAGGCAATTGCGGATGTCGCCGGGCGGTTGCACACCAAATTCACGCCTGAGCACGCCGCTGCTGCCGCCGTCATCGGCCACGGTCACGATCGCGGTGATGTTGCCGCTGTAGCGCTTCAGGCCGCTCAGCAAGGTGGCCAGACCGGTGCCCCCACCGATGGCCACAATGTTGGGACCCCGATTGAGCCGGCGCTGCGCCAGCAGGGCATCCACCAGCACGGTGTCCTTTTCGGGCGCCAGGGCTTGCTGGATCGAGCCGAAGCTGCGGCTTTGCCCCAGCCACACCATGCCACCGCCCACCAGCAGCACCAGAGGGCCCGTGATGCCCCGCGGCATCACCTGGGTCACCTGGGCCAGCAGCCACTTGATCGACTCAAGGGTCCAGTAGATCGGCTGCAGATCGGCCCACACCGCCGCCCCCAGTAGCGCCAGCAGCAGGCCGATGCCGGAGGTGAGCATCCAACGTTTCACCACCAGGCCGGGCTGCAGCCAACGCACCGCCCGCCGGGAGCGTGTCACCAGATCTCGCTGGCGCATCTCACCTCGGCCGAGCCACTCCGGCCGGCTGGTCCGGCGGGGGGCCTGGGGAGTGGTGCCTCGGCGGGGCAAGGGGTTGGCGCCGGGGCGCCGCGCAGGGTTATCCCAACTCTACGAATGAACACCAGGGGATGAAACAGGCAGGATGGGGGAGTCGCCTTGAAGTGCTGCTCCGGTCGTGGCTGCTGCCCCCCCTCCTCCGGACTCCGGGTACGACGCGACGGCGCCAGCCAACGCCAGCGCGGCTCGCGGAGCAGGGCTCCTGTCCGAGCCCCACCCAAAGCCGGAACTCTGGCCAGAACCAGAAACGGTGGCGGATCTGCGGTCGTTGGTGGTGCGCTGGGGGGATCGCACCGTTCTCGACGGGGTCGACCTGCAACTCCAGGCCGGCGAGCGACTGGTGGTGGTGGGCCCCTCGGGCGCCGGCAAATCCACGATCCTGCGGCTGCTAGCCGGGCTGCAGCTGCCCACCTCGGGTGAGCTGCGGATTCACGGCGAACCTCAGACCTACCTCCGGCTCGACCAGCGCCATCCCCCCGATGTGCGCCTGGTGTTCCAGAACCCTGCCCTGCTCGCCTCCCTCACCGTGCGGGAGAACGTGGGATTTCTGCTCTACCGCTTCAGCCGTCTCGGTGAGGCGGAGATTCGTGAGCGGGTCAGCCGTGCCCTTGAGGCGGTGGGTCTCTATGACATCGAGGACCGACTGCCCGGCGAACTCAGCGGAGGCATGCAGAAGCGGGTGAGCTTCGCCCGGGCCCTGATCGATGATCCGGCCGCGATTGACGGCCGTTCGCCGCTGCTGCTCTTCGATGAACCCACCGCGGGCCTCGATCCGGTGGCCTGCACCCGGGTGGAGGATCTGATCGTGCACACCACGGAACTCACCAATGCGGCCGGTGTGGTGGTGAGCCACGTGATGAGCACGATCGAGCGTTGTGCTGAACGGGTGGTGCTCCTCTACGACGGCCAGTTCCGTTGGGACGGCAGCCTCGCCGACTTCCATCGCACCGACAATCCCTATGTGACCCAATTCCGGAGCGGTAGTCTGCGCGGACCGATGCAGCCGGCCGAGCTCTGAGCCCATGCGCCGCACTGTCCGTGAGGCCCTGGTTGGTTTTTCCCTCGTGGCGGCTGTGGCCGGTGGCTTCGGTCTGTGGTTCTGGCTGAAGGGAATCTCCCTGGCCCGCAGCAACTGGACGATTCAGGCCAGCTTCCAGGATGCGGCCGGCCTGGCCACCCGCTCCCCCGTTTCGTTCCGCGGGGTGTTGGTGGGCCGGGTGCGTTCGATCAAGGTGAACGACCGGGAGGTGCTGGCCGATCTGGAGATCACCGACTCCTCCCTGCGCCTGGCCCGGCCAGTGGTGGCCCGGGTGGGGGCGGCCTCCCTGCTGGGGGGTGATGCGATCGTGTCGCTGCTGAGCGCTGGTCCTCCCCAGACCCTTGCTGGCCCAGGACCCCTCGATCGGGGTTGTGACAACACCCGCATGGTGTGCAACAGGGGCAAGGTCCGCGGCATTGAGGCCCCCACCCTCGATTCGGTGACCACCACCATGCAGAAGCTGCTCGACCAAGCGGACCAGGAGCGGTTGGTGAAGCGCCTCGCGCAGGCCACCGACGCCTTTGATCAGACCGCCGATGAAACCAAAAAGCTCGCCGTTCAGGGCCAGGCGTTTATGGGAGATGCCGAGAAGCTCGTGAAGGGGCTGAACGGTGTGGTGGGCAAGAGCGATCCGATCGTCCAAAACCTGACCGCCGCCAGCGTCGATGCCCGCAAGGCCAGCAGCTCCGTGAAGCAACTGGCCGGCCGGCTCGACCAGGCCAGCACCGTGAACGACCTGCAGGCCACCCTGGCCAATGCCCGCCAGCTCACCCAGCGCTGGGACGCGGTGGGGGGGGATGTGCAGAAACTCACCGGCGATCCCGGCTTCGTGGCCGGCTTGCGCAGCGTTTCGGTGGGCCTGGGCCGCTTCTTCGATGATCTCTATCCCGGCACGGCGCCGGCTGGTGGTGATTCGGCCGGACGCCGCGAGGGCAACCGGCTCCGACCGCCTGGGGCCACGGGTTCTTCCCAGGGAGCTGGTGGCGGCTCCAGCGGGTCCGCGGCCCACGCCGTGGAGTCAGCCAGGCCTCCGGCCGTTCGCGCCCGACCGTCCCGTCCCGATCCCGCCGACCGCTTTGCTCCCCGCACTAAGGCCCCGGCGATGCCGGTGCCCGCCTACGGCTACGGGGCTCCTAATCCCTGAGCCACACTTAGCTTCGAGTGACCGAATGGCTCCCGACGCATGGTCAATTTCCAACAGCATGCGTGGGTCGGCGTATGGCGATCAGCGCAATCTTGCATCGCTTGCGCCCGTGGATCGATGACCTTCAAATGGCTGGCCAACCCTCTCCCATTCCGAAGCTCCGTCAGTGGTTGTCAACGGCATGTTGTCTTCTGTTGGCCATGTCGTACTTCGCTCTCCTGCGCGACATCCTGCGTTTCAATGAGCCAGGCAAACTGGCACTCGCCCACCAGCAGGTCGACCCTTCCTGGCTGCCCAGCGACTGGTATCTGAACAGTCCTCAGTCTTACCAGTGGTTGTTTCAGCAGATCGCTGGCTCTCTTGTTGTGGTATTGCATGACCCGATGGCCGCCATCGTGATCCGTTTGTTGGGATACGCCTGTCTGTCCCTGGCACTGGCGCGGGTTGCTCTGCAGCTTCAGCTTTCACCTCTTTTGATCACCCTGGCGGCTGTGCTGTTCGTACAGGACCAGAGCGTGATCGCTGGCGAATGGATGATTGGATCAGCGGAGCCCAAGACCTTTGCCTATGCGGCCCTGTTGATGGCCTATGCCCTCTGGCGGGAGCGATCCTGGGCATGGAGCGGGCTCCTCTTGGGCCTTTCCTGCTCTTTCCATGTTCTCGTTGGGATTTATGGAGCTTCGGCTTTGGCGGTGCTGATTCTGGCTCGCTTCCGCGGGTCCTGGAATCCGCAGGCCTGGTGTCGGGGTTCGCTCGCCTTCGGAGTCCCTGCCCTAGCGCTGAGCCCCACATTCATCGCGCGGTTGCATGGCCCCGCTGCCGAAGCCCCTTTGCTTGGGAAGGGTGCCGGGGTGGAGCCGTCGGCCGACTTCATTTATGTGTACCTGCGTAATCCCCACCATCTCGTGCCGGCAACCTGGACGGGGCAGCAGTGGCTGCAGGCAGTCACGCTGCTGATGTTATTCAGCGGCGCGGCCATGCTCTGCCTGCGGTCGGACTGGCCCCGTCCAGGTTTCCCATCCATGGCCTGCGCTGATCTGATCCTTTGGACCCTGGCGACCGCCCTGTTCGCTTTACTGGGGCTCATCATCAGTCCGTTCGATGACAACGGCACCCTGCTCAAGGCGTACCTATTCCGCGTTCCGGATACGATGGTGGTTCTGGTCAGTTGGTTGTTGCTGCTCCGAGGTCTCCCACTCCGGTTTGTGCGTGGGTGGCCGGCGGCCCTGTTGGTGCTTCTTTTGGTGATTGGAGGAGCCTGGGCTCCGTGGGGCCCTGCCTTTTCGGAAACGCTGGCGAACCGTTTCACAAGCAGTCCGGAACAGCTTGAGCTTTATGTGTGGCTCAGGGATCTTCCTCACCACGAAGGATTGATCCTGACACCACCATCGGACTTTGAGGATCTCAGCAACCAGGCGCGCCAGTCGAAGCTGGTGCAGTTCAAGCAGGTTCCCACCGGATCGGCTGCGATTCTCACCTGGTACCACCGCCTCACAGCCCTGGCCGGGGGGGACCATCAGGTCTGGAAGGGTGCTGGAGGTTTCGAGGCGCTGCAGCGGCTCAATCGTGCCTATGACGGACTCGACGCCGCGGCCATGACCCGTCTGGCCGTGGATCAGCGGGCGGGTGTGGTGGTGACCCGTGCTGGCCACCCCGGCCCCAACGCGTGGGACGAGGCTTTACGCAACAGCCGCTGGTCGGCGTGGCTGCCACCGCGGGTGGCTGAGGCGCGACCCGGGCCGAAGGAAGAATGATCATCGAACTTCAGCCGCTTGAATTGGGCTTCTACACCCCTTGAATCGCCTCCAGGGCGATGGCCGCAATCGCCTGGTCGCTGGCCTTGGGCAGTTGCACATAGCGGCCGCCTGCGGCCTCCGCGAGGTCTTTGCCCATGCCGCTGCCGATGAACTTGCGCTCGGTGTCGATCACTAGCAGCTTGATGCCCAGGCTCCGGTAGCGGGTGGCCACCTGCTTCACCTCTTCCTTGAGGTCCACCGGTTCCTCCCCCTCCAGCTCGGGCTGGCCCAGGGAGCGGCCCAGGGGCACGTTGCCGCGGCCATCGGTGATCGCCACCACCACCACCTGGCCCAGGTCGCCGGTGGCCAGGGCGTTGGCCCCCACCCGTGCGGCCTGGGTGAGGCCGTGGGCCAGCGGCGAGCCGCCGCCGCAGGGCATCGATTCGAGCCGGCGGCGGGCGGCGGTGATCGAGCGGGTGGGGGGTAGCAGCACCTCGGCCTGCTCGCCGCGGAAGGGGATCAGGGCGACTTCGTCGCGGTTTTCGTAGGCCTCGGTGAGCAGCCGGATCACGGCCCCCTTGGCGCTCTGCATGCGGTTGAGGGCCATCGAGCCACTGGCATCCACCAGGAAGATCACCAGGGCGCCGGCCTTGCGTTGCAGCTGCTTGGCCCGCAGGTCGCCGTCCTCCACGATCACCTTGCGGTGGGGTTCCCGCTCGCGGCGGGCCTTTTGGTAAGGCGCGGCGGCCCGCAGGGTGGCGTCCACGGCGATGCGGCGCACGGGGCCCCGGGGCAGCATCGGTTTCACGTAACGCCCGCGGGATTCGCTCATCACCACGGCACGGCTGCCGCTGCCACCGCTCTTCGCCTTGGCGGCGCCGAACATCAGGAGGTCGGGGTCGATGGCGGTGGCCTCCGGATCCAGCAGGAACTCCTCGGGGATCTGGGGGGGAGCCTGATCCTCGGGGATGTCGTCCTCCGGCTCGTCTGGTTCGTCTTCGCTGTCGTCGTCCTGGTCGTCGTCCGGCTCCTGCTCGTTCTCAGGCGGTTCGGGATCCTCAGGCGGTTGCTCCCCTTGGGGCGGTGGCGGCGGTGGCGGTTCGAGGGGCTGGTCGGGATCGGGCGGAGGCATCTGCAGGGCCCGGGGTGCGATCACCAGCCGCACCGCCACCTGGAGATCTTCGGCTTCCACCTGGTCGCGGCCGCTGAGGGCGGCATGGGCCCGCGCCACCCGCACGGCGTAGAGCTCGCTGCGGTGGCCCTCCACGCCGCCACGGATCGCCTCAGTCACCAGGTAGGTGATCTGCTCGCGGTTGATCCGCACATCCGGCAGCCACTGGCGGGCCAGCAGCAGCTGGGTGGCCAGGCCGTCCGTTTCCTCCTGGAAGCGGGCCCGAAACGCCTCCACCGATTCGCCGTGGTCGAGGGCGGAGCGGGTGATCGCCACCCGTTGCTCCACATCCAGCAGCTGGTTGGCCGAGAGGGCGATGGCAAAGCGATCGAGCAGGTGGTCGCGCACCGCCCCCTCCTCGGGGTTGTAGGTGGCGATCAGCAGGCAGCGGCAGGGGTGGGAGAGGCTCAACCCTTCGCGCTCGATCCGGTTCTCGCCCGACCCCACCGCCGCCAGCAGCAGGTTGGTGATCTGGTCGTCGAGCAGGTTGAGCTCATCGATGTAGAGCACGCCCCGGTGGGCTTCGGCCAGTAGGCCCGGCTGGAACACCGGTGCCCCGGCGGCCAGGGAGGCGGCCACATCCACCGAGCCCACCAACCGGTCTTCGGTGACCCCCAGCGGCACCTGCACGAACGGGGCCGGTTCCACCCGCGTGGGCAGCAGGGCGGAGCGGTCGGTGCCGCTGGCGTCCCCCCCTAGTTCGGTAATGCGGCGGCGGGTGGGGGCGTCCCAGTCGTCCGGGCGGGCCGGGTCCACGTGGAGGGCGGTGGCGGCGCTGCCCAGGTCGAGGCTGTCGATCGGGGGCAGCAGGGCGTGGAGCCCCCTGGCCAGCACGGATTTCCCGGTGCCCCTTCCACCGGCGATCACCACGCCCCCTAGGCCGGGATCCACGGCCGCCAGCAGCAGGGCCAGCTTGAGCGTGCCGTGGCCGGTGATCGCCGCCAGCGGGAAGGCACGGGCGGCCTGGTCGGAGGCTCCCATGGCTGGGGCGGCGCTGCCGGTGCTGCTGGCGACCATGGGGGAGCGGAGGACCCTCGGATCGGGAAGTCTCGCCGATCGCGGCCAGCCCAGCCCCCGTGGTGAGGCGGTGCGAGGGTGGGAGCCTGCAGGGCGAGAGGCTGCTCCAGCCCACCCCGTCCATTCCCCTGTTCTTGAATCCGTGATGATCCGCTCCGATCGGCTGCGTTGGCTGGCCGGCCGCCGCCGCCCGGCGGTTGCGGGCCCCTTGGTTCGGCTGTCTGCCCTGCTCCTGCTCCTGGCGCCGTTCCCCCTGGCCCCTCCGGCGCGGTCCGCCGAGGTTCAGCTCCAGTGCCAGGGCACCCTCCTGGAGGCCAGGGGCAGTGCCGAGCGCAAGCGTCCGTTGGCGCGGATCGCCTTTTCCCTCAACCTGGAGGCCGAGGGCCCCACGACCGATGGAGCCCTCGGCCGCCTTCAGAGCCGGCTTGCTGCGGCGCGGTCGGCCCTGCGGGACTTGGGGGTCGAGGGGCTGGAGGTGGGTTCCCCTTCCACCTGGTCCAGGCCTGCGGAAGCCGGTCGGCCCGCCCTGGTGCAGGCCAATCTGCCGGTGGCCGGCAAGCTGGCGGCCCGGCAGCTTCAGGGGCTGATCCGCCGGGTCGGCGCCCTTCCCGGGGTTCGGCTGGCCCCCGTGAGCCCGGAGGCGGACCCCGCCGGCGCTGAAGCCTCGCGCCAGGCCCTGCTGGCGGCGGCTTACCAGGATGCGGAGGCCCAGGTCCGACCGCTCGCCCAGCTGATCGGCAGACCCCGATTGGTGCCCGTTCAGATTCAGGTGGAGGGAGGTGGTGGCCCCGTGATGATGCGGGCGGCCATGGCCGAGGCCGCACCGCCACCTCCCTTCGATCCGGCCGAGTTGCCCAAGCCCACCGATCGTCTGGCCATGCTGGTGCAGTTCTGTGCGGTTCCGAATCGGAACTGAAGCCTGGGATCGAGACCCCTGCCCAGCAACCGGTGGGCCCAGGGGCTGGGTGCCGATGCCAGGTCCTGATGGTGTCCTAGGGATCCCCCTTCAGCTGAGCAGCACCCAGAGGCCCTTGCAGCCGATATGGAGAGCTTGGTCGGTGCCGAGGTTGAAGAGCCTGCGGCACTTGCACCAATCGATTAGGCCATGGGCGAAGAATTCCGCCAGACCCAGCCAGGCGTTGCCGCTGATCAGGGCCACCGCCAGCGCATGGGTGCCGGCATGGCCGGCCAGCCAGTAGGGCCAGGCCATTCCTTCCACCAAGGTTCCCGGACATTTGCCAACGGCGATCTTGTCGCTCTGGAGCGGAAAGTCGCAGAGGCAATGGCCGAAGCAAAGAACCAGGAACAGGGGCAGACCGCTGAATCCCAACAGGGCCATTGAACCGGTCAACCAGAAATTTGTCTTTCCTAATCATAATCCTCGTCCCCAAGCTTGCGATTGTCGGGCATCACACCCCTCAGCCGCACCTAGGGCCAGGGGACCATCCCGTGCCCGCTGCCAGCGGCAGATGGGCCTCCAGGGCAGGGGCGAACTCAAGCGGAATCGTGTGGCTCGCCAGTAGGGGCAGAAGCCTTCGGCTTCAGCAAGCGTTCAGCGCCAGGGGTGGCGCGTCGACTAGATTGGTGAAGATTATTGAAGGTTGAATTGGGCTCCTGCCTGGGTGATGGCTTCACGGAATCGCCATTGCGTTTTCATTGGTTTCTTGGCCTCCACCACGGCGATGGCTGGATGTTCACCAGTTGCATGGCCGCCGTCCTGTTCATGATCGCTACTGCAGCGGCGAGCCATGCCGGGCCGACCTCACCTGGGTCCGCGCCAGCGGCCGCACCGAATTCGGTTGACTGGATCCAGGCTCTGGATCCGAAGGGCCTCTACGCCACCTTCGGCGCCGGCGCGGGCTGGCCCCAGCCGGTTCACTACAGCGACGATCGCTTCGGCCCTCGTCTGCCGATCCGGGGTGAGGTGCTGGCCAACCCGGGCTTCGCCTCCGAGCGGGGTCTTGGCTACGACTTCGGCAGGCTGCGCGGCGAGCTCAGCTGGGTGCGTCGCCAGGCAACGGTGGACGAGGCCGGCTCCAGCTGGACCGTGGGACCCTTCCGCCCGATCGTGAGCCGCGATAGCCCGAAGGTGACGAGCAATAGCGGCTTCGCCAGCCTTGATCTGGATCTGCCTGTGCAGGGCACCCGTCTGATTCCCTACGTGGGCGGTGGGCTGGGCTTCACGGCCCTGCAAACCAGTCCCACCACGATCCAGCTGCGCCGATTCAGTTCCACTTTCGGCGGCAACGGCAACCTGCCGGCCTACCAGGTCAAGGCGGGGCTGGCCTTTCGCAGTTCGCCCCGCACGGATCTGTTCGCCGAGGCGGTGTTTCAGGGCTCACCGGCCCGCACCCAGGGCAGCCTGGAGCGCAGCGCCCTGATGAACTGGGGACTCCGTCTCGGTGTCCGTTGGCGTTTCGGGGGTGGCCTTAAGGCGGCCGCTCCGGTCGCCACACCCTAAAGGGGGCCCCCTTCAGGGCTGCAGGTAGGTGGTCTGGCGGAGGCTCCCCTCCAGGTGGTCCATCAGGCGGCGGGCGTCGCGGATCGCGAGGTCGCCGCGGTCGATCGCCGCCTCGCTGGCCACCCGCAGCCGCTCCAACAGGGCGAGCGGATCGTGCTCCATCGCCTGCAGAACCTCGGCGTTGGTGTCGCCCCGAACCACGTGGTCCACGCTGTAGCGGCCGCCGGCGGTGAGCCGGATGTGCACAGCGTTGGTGGTGCCGAAGAGGTTGTGGAGGTTGCCCATCACCTCCTGGTAAGCGCCGCCCAGGAACAGGCCGATCCAATAGGGCTGATCGGCCTGGAGTTCATGCAGTTCCAGCAGGGCTTTGCTGTGGCCGCGGTCGATGAAGCGGGCCAGCTTCCCATCGGAATCGCAGGTGAGGTCGGCCAGGGTGCCCAGCCGGGTGGGCTCCTCATCCAGCCGATGCAGAGGCAGCACCGGGAAGAGCTGGTCGATCGCCCAGGTGTCGGGCGCTGAGCGGAACACCGAGAGGTTGGCGTAATAGGTGCCGGACTGGGAGGCCCGCAGCCGCTCCAGTTCCTCGGGCACCGGTGTGCCGGCGGGCAGCGCCTCGAGCCGCCGGGCGATCGTGGTGCTGCAGGCCGAGGTGAGCTGCTCGGCCATGGCCCGCTCCGGCAGGCTCATGTAGCCGAGCCGGAAGGCGGCCAGGGCGTCGTCGCGGAACTTGAGGGCATCGTTCCAGGCCTCCTGCAGGCGCTCTGGAGGCAGGGGTTCGCTGCCGCTCACACCGGCGAGGGTGTCGCGCAGGTTGCGCACGATCAGCGGTTCCTCGGCCGCCGGCTCCGGCACAGAGAGCGGTGGCCGGCTGGCGCCGAGCACATCGAACACCAGCACCGAGAAGTGGCTGGCGATGGCGCGGCCGCTCTCGCTCACCAGGGTGGGCATGGTCACGCTGTGGGGTTCGCAGCACTCCCGCACGGTGGCCACCACGTCGTTGGCGTAGTTCTGCAGGGAGTAATTGGTGGAGGCGGCGGTGGCGGTGCGGCTGCCGTCGTAGTCAATCCCCAGGCCGCCGCCCACATCGAGGTAGCCCATCGGTGCCCCCAGGCGGGTGAGCTCCACGTAGAGCTGGCCGGCCTCCTGGAGGGCATCTTTGAGCACGGCGATGTCGTTGATCTGGCTGCCGATGTGGAAGTGCAGCAGGCGCAGATCGCCCAGCAGCCCGGCGGCGCGCAGGGCCTCCACGGTGGCGAGCAGATCGGGGACCGACAGGCCGAACTTGGCCCCCTCCCCCACCGAGCTGCCCCAGCGCCCGGTGCTGCGGGTGGAGAGCTTGGCGCGGATACCGATGAACGGCGCCGCCCCCAGATCGGTGCTCGCGGCGATGATCCGCTCCACCTCATCGGCCTGCTCGATCACCACCACCGGCTGCCGGCCGAGGCGGCGGGCCAGGATCGCGGTTTCGATGTAGCGGCGGTCCTTGTAGCCGTTGCAGATCAGCAGGGCCTCGGGGTCGTCGAGCAGGGAGAGGGCGATCAGTAGCTCGGCTTTGCTGCCGGCCTCCAGGCCGAAGTGCCAGCGGCGGCCGCTCTCCACCAGCTGCTCCACCACATGGCGCTGCTGGTTGCACTTCACCGGAAACACGCCCTGATAGCGGCCCCGGTAGGCGTATTGGGCGATCGCCCGCTCGAAGGCGGCATGGAGCCGTTCGAGTCGGTCTTCGAGGATGTCGTCGAAGCGGATCAGCAGCGGCAGGCTGAGGTTGCGGCCCTGCAGCTCCTCCACCAGCTCCACCAGATCCAGCGCTCCGCCCCGCTCGCCGCGGGGCTGCACGATCACGTGGCCCCGTTCGCTCACGGCGAAATAGGGGTCGCCCCAGCGGTCGATGCCGTAGAGGGCGGCACCGTCGGCGGCGCTCCAGGCCGGACTCGCGGTGGTGGCGGGGCTGGACCCGGGCTGGCCGTTTCCGGCGTTGGGGACGGCCGTGGCGCCGGAGGGGTTGGCGAGCACCATGGGGCCCGGAGGATGTGGCATTGGTGTGAAGTCGAATCTAGGGGTTCTGTTCCAGCCGAAGGCTGCGGGCAGGCATCTCAACCGCCATGGGCTGACGCCTGAGGCCTTGCCGTAGGGGTATGGGCACTCCATGCGCACCGTCAATGTTCACGAGGCCAAGACCCAGTTCTCCAGGCTGATCGACGCCGCCCATGCCGGCGAAACGATCCTGGTGGCCAAGGATGGCAAGCCCTGGGCGCGGCTGGTGCCGCTGGAAACGGATCGGCCACGGCGCCACCCCGGGCTGCTTCGGGGGCACCTGCAGCTTCCCCCCATCGATGTGCTGCTCGCACCTCTACCCCCTGAGGAGCTTGACGCCCTCGAAGCCCCATTGCCGTCTTGATGGCCCCCTCGCTCCTGCTGGACACCCATGCCCTGCTCTGGTGGTTGGTGGAACCCGAGAAGCTCTCTTCCCTCGCCTTGGCGGCCATCAACGATCCAGCGGCCACGATCTTTGTGAGCGCCGCCTCCGGCTGGGAGCTCGCCACCCAAAGTCACCTTGGCAAACTTCCCGGCGCCGAAGGGCTGCTTCAGGATCTGCCTTCCCTGTTGCAACACCAGGGTTTCCAGCCGCTGGCCGTGCAGTTGCATCACGGCGTCCACGCCGGTGGCTGCAGATTGATCGCCGCCTGGCGCTTCGGGGCGCTGGAGCTGGTGTTGTCTGATTTCATCCTGGCTGAGCTGCGCCGCAGCTTGCCCCGGTTGGTCCACCGGCATGGGCTCACGCCTGAGGCGATCGATGATCTGATCGACACCCTGGCGATCCTGGCCGAGCTGGTGGAGCCGGAGGCCGTTGTGGAGGGCGACCTCACGGATCGCGACGACCTGCCGGTGCTCGGCACGTTGCTGGCGGCGCTTCAGCTTGGCTTGGCCCAGACCCTGGTGACTGGCGACAAGGTCCTGCTGACCCTGCGGGATCGCTATCCCGTCTGCACCCCCGCAGAGTTCTGGGCGGAGCATGGCGGCCTCTGACCGGTCTGCTGCCTCGGCAAATCACCAGGCACAGCTCAGCGAGTCATCGCGCACCAGATCGCCGGTCCTTGGCCCCCGTCGCGGTTGCTCGGTGCCGCCCTGGCCCGGCGGCAGGCAGAACGGCGCTTGCGAGACGGCCGAATCGGCCGCAACCCAGGGGTTTTCAGCGAATCGGAACAGGCACTCCGGCCCAATGGGGCCGAAACGCTTGCAAAGATTGCCCTACATGCGCTGTTATGGGGTTGTAGATCTTGTCTTTCTTTGCTATGGCCTTTTCTTGGTCGCCTGTAATCAGTATGAGAAACAAACTTCATTTTCTGCTTCCTTTCCTTGCCTTCCACGCGCTGCAGCCACTGCCTGCCCACTCATTTGGTCAGGACGTTTGTTTTAACTCTCCGATGCCCAATCAGGGGGGCATTCGTAACTGCGTCGGAGTGGAGGAGAGTTGCCGTACGAGCAATCTCACTCCGGCGCAAGCCGTGACGTGCCGCGTCCAAGCCTTCCAGGACAGTCTGAGCGGCTTGAGCGGCAGCAACGGCATCATCGGGGGACGCAGCCTGGTCCATAGCGATTCCACCTACCTCATGGCCCAGCTCCTCGGATACACCCCATGGCAGGCCTATCAAATCGCGATTTACAACGAGGCCACGGACCAGTCGGACTACGTGCCCTTCGATCAATCGGGTCGGCAGCTCCTGGACGACAACACCATCAGCCAATGCCGATCGAGCTGGGGTCTTGGCATGCCACGGGACTGTCTTGTCATCACCAAGGAGATGAATGGCATTTCCAGGTTCAATGATGTGACGGGCGGCATGCTTCTCCACTTGAATGCTCGCTTCTCCCCGGACGGGGCTGCGCCGCCAAGTATTGGCATGCCCGCCGACTATTTCTCCCCCGCTAATGCTCCCTATGAGCCACTCCTCACCAATCTGCAGGACTGGGCCTTGAAGCGCCGCAAGGATGCCTGCGTGGCAGGAATTCTGGTTCGAAATACGGGCGCGGCTCCAGCATCAACACCCTGCGAGGCGCGGGATCGGGTGATCCAGAGCCCTCAGAGTGTTTTTGCTTTGGGGGTGCCAGCGCTGGAGATACCATTTTATTCCAACCTTGGCAGATTAATTATTCACGAAGATGAGCAAGGCCAGGTTCTTGCCACTGACAGTAGTTTCCAGAGTTTCGTCACGCCGCACCAGCGGGACTTTGCCAAGATGGGTGTATTCCTCCACGCCTACGCAGATCGCGTGTCGCACCACATGTGCACGGATCGCTCCTGGTTCGAGCGGGAAATCTCTGGCGACTACATTTCTCATTACGATCAGGTCTACTGCGCCCAAGGCAGCCATTTTCTCTGGCATGCCTGGGAGCAAGGGACTAGTCAGGACAGTCACAACCTCGAGTCGGAGTTTCAGACGATGCGACCGGCGCTGGAGGGTACCTGGGCACAACTTTTAGAATATGCCCAGCTGAGGAATCCGCTGCTGCGAACAGGATTCAACGAAACAGAGCTGATTGACCAGTTGATTAGCGTGTTGGGTATCTCTGACCCCATCGAGCGGCTGAATGCCATGGTCGCTCTCTTGGAGAGCTATTCGGCTCTGCCGCTTCCTGGCCACGGCAGCGTCGCCGACCTCACGATCGCTGAGTGGCTGGACCTTGCTGGTGCACCAACATTGAATCAGCCATTAGATCAGCCAGAATCAGTGCCTGCTCCCGCTCCCATCTTTGGAGCCTGGGCAACATTCTGGTGGAGCCGTAACCTTCGCCGTCGAATCAAGGCCTCACAACCAGCGCCACGAGGCTGATGCTGATGGCGCTGCTCGGCCACTAGGCGCCGGTGGGCTGGGGCGACCCGGCGCTGTGGAATCCCGCTGGGTGGGTGCCTGGTGCAGGCTCCTTGCTTGCCAACCGGCCACCCCAGCACGGACGATGGCCCCCATCCCCTTACCCAGGATCCATGGCTGTCGAACGCTCCTTCATTGCCATCAAGCCCGACGGGGTGCAGCGGGGCCTGGTGGGGGAAATCCTCGGCCGCTTCGAGCGCAAGGGCTTCAAGTTGGTGGGGCTCAAGCAGCTCACCCCCAGCCGCGAGCTGGCCGAGAACCATTACGGCGTGCACCGGGAGCGCCCCTTCTTCGCCGGCCTGGTGGACTTCATCACCAGCGGCCCGGTGGTGGCCATGGTGTGGGAAGGCGACGGCGTGATCGCCAGCGCCCGCAAGCTGATCGGTGCCACCAAGCCCCTGGAGGCCGAGCCCGGCACGATCCGCGGTGACCTGGCCGTGAACATCGGCCGCAACGTGATCCACGGTTCCGATGCCCCGGAAACCGCCGAATTTGAGATCGGCCTGTGGTTCACCCCCGCCGAGCTCAGCGACTGGACTCCGGCCGACCAGGTGTGGCGCACGGAGGGCTGATCGTTCCCTGCTCACGAAGGCCGCCCAGCCGGCGGATCTTTAGTCGGAGGGGGATTAAGGCCTGGTGGTGACCCTGAAGGGGCTCGCCAGGTGCGGGCCTCCAGGGCAAGCCGGGAGGAGGTGGCGCGGGGGGCCGTGGCTCCACCGGAGTGAGCTCACGCTCGCTGGTGAATTGGCTCCCAGCCCCAGACCCCTCACCCTGTGTCTTGGGGACAGGCGTGCGCATGCCGGCATCCAGTCGGAGCCGCCTGCTTCTGGCGGTTTCAGCCTTCCCCCGTCACCCTGGAGCTAGCCGATGCGTCCCCGCCGTTCCATGCCGATGCCCCAGCAATTCCGAGCGGCGTTGGCGGCTCGCCCCTGGCGGGGGCGGGCATCTTTTGCCCTGGCTGGTCTGGCGCCCCTGGCCCTGGCCGCCGCCCTGGTGCCCACCGCCCCATGGGGGATTAGCGCCGCCCCTGCTGTGCCGCGGGTGGTGGAGGTTCCCTCCCGGCCCGCCTTTATCAAGCCCCCCGGCGGTTCAGAGCGTCCGGCCCGTTCGGGCCAGATCCTGGCGGCCCGCACCCTGCTGCGCACCCAGAAGCCCGGTCGCATTCAGGTGCAGCTGGCCAATGGCCGCAGCTTCCGGCTCGGCGGCGATGCCGTGGCACGCCTCGGCCCCGATGGGGTGGACCTGGAGAACGGTCAGATCATTGCCTGGGTGAATCCCGGATCAAAGGGCGGCTCGCCCTTCCGGATCCGCACCCGCGTTGCCACCGCTTCGATTGTGGGCACCACCGTGTTCATCGATGCCACGCCCGACAGCGTGAAGGTGTTCAGCTGGGAGGGCCATGTTTCGGTGGCCACCTCCAGCGGCGAGCGTTTCGAGCTGAAGAGTGGCCAGCAGCTGGTTCATGAGCAGGGGACCTGGCAGGCCCCCCGGCGCCTGAGCCAGGAGGAGGCTTCGGCCCGCCGCCGCAAGAGCCTGCTGCTCAATGGCTTTGAAGCGCCGATGGATACCCTCCCGGTGATCGAGCGGGAGCTGGGGCTTTCGCCCCTGGCCCCCGCCGCTGCTCCGGTTGCTCCCGCTGCCCCGCCGGCCCGTTGACCCGATTGCCGCCGCTTTGGAGCCTGGCCCTGGCGGTGCCGCTGGTGCTGAGCCCCGCTTTCGCGGGCCTCGATTCCCAGTGGAGCAGCGTGTTCTTCCAGCTGAGGGGCGCGCGGCCGCCGTCGCCGGACCCGGTGCTGCTGGCGGTGGATGCCGGTTCCCTCTCCCTCGATCAGTTGCTCACCCCGGCGGAGCGGAGCGCCTCCCCCCTCTGGCGGCGCATGGGCCCCTGGCCCTGGCCCCGGGAGCTCCAGGCCGAACTGGCCGTGGCGGTGCTGGAGCGGGGCGCCCGGCAGGTGGTGTTCAACGTGGTGTTCACCGGTCCCAGCCGCTTTGGTGCCGCCGATGACGCGGCCTTCGAGCGGCGCCTGGCTCCCTGGCGCCGCCAGGTGGTGCTGGCGGCCGCCTACGGCACCAGCGAGCAGGGGGGGCTGGTGCAGGCCCAGGTGCAGAGGCCTGTGTACGGCGGCTTTCCGCGGTTGGGTCTCACGGCCCTGCTGCAGAGCCCCCGGGGGCTGGTCGAAGCCGTCCCCGGCCGGGCCTGGATCGACGACACCCTGGCCGATTTCCCCGGGATCCATCCCTTGCCCCTGGCCTACGTGGCGGCGTCTCGCCCCCTGCCGGTTGAGTCCGTGGGGATCGATTTCAGCGGGCCCGCCGCCGCCCTGCCCCAGGTGCCGGCCTGGCAGGTGCTGCAGCAGGCCGAAGGCTTCTGGCGGGGCCGCACGGTGCTGATCGGGGCCACGGCGCCGGAGCTGGGGGACCAGCAGGAAACCCCCTTCGAATCCCAGAGCGGCGCCCAGGTGCAGCTCGCCGCCCTGGCCACGGTGATGGAGGGGCGGGGCTTCCAGCCCCTGCCGCCGCTTGTGGCGTGGATCCTCCTCGGGGGGTGGCTGCTGGTGGTGGCCGGCAGCCTGCGTCGTGGTGGCCAGATGGGCGCCACCCTGGTGATCACGGGCGCGCTTTTGGCTGCCGGATTGATCGGCGCAGGCGGGATCTGGGCCCTGGCCCATCGGCTGCCGCCGGTGTCGGTGCTGCTGGCCATGCCGTTGCTGGGCGGCGGCCTGCGCTCCTGGAGCCAGTGGCGCCATGAGAGCAGGGAGCGCGCCTATCTGCACCAGGTGCTCGCGCGGCGGGTCTCCCCCACGCTGCTGCGCGACATCCTGCGGGAGCCGGGGCCGATCTGGACCCAGGTGGGGGGTGTGCGGGGCCGCTGCGTGGTGCTCTTCTCCGACCTGATGGCCTTCACCCCCTTCAGCACCGTGTTGCCGCCCGCCGAGCTGTTCAGCCTGCTGAATCGCTATTTCGAGGCCATCGCCGCCGCCGTGATTGCCGAGGACGGTCTGCTCGACAAGTTCATCGGCGATGCGCTGATGGCGGAGTTTGGGGTGCCCCGCAGTCGGGGCGATGGGGTGGAAGCCTTGGCGGCCGTTCGGGCGGCCCTGGCGATGCAGGCCAGCCTGGCGGAGCTCAATGCCGAACTGGCCGCGGCCGGCCGCCCCCCCCTGCGCCAGGGCATTGGCCTGCACTTCGGCGAGGTGATGGCCGGCAACCTCGGCTCGAGCCAGCGGCTGGAGTTCACCGTGATCGGGGTGAGTGTGATCGTGGCCAGCCGGCTGGAGCGCCTCACCCGTCAGTTCCCGGATACGCCGATCCTGATCAGCCGGGCCCTGCTGGAGCTCCTGCCGGATCGGCTGGAGGTGGTGCCCCTCGGCTTCCATCCGCTCAAGGGTCTGCCGGATCCGGTGGAAGTCTTCGGCCTGCTGGGATTGCGTTGACCGCCTCCAGCCCCGGTGATTCTGGACGCCGCAAGCCTTCAGCCGGCACCGTTCCATAAGATTGGCCCCAGCCTGGAATCTGCGGAATCTCGATGACAGTGGCCGCCACCGCCTCCTCTTTCTCTGCCGCCACCGACGATCAGGCTGCCTGGGAAGCCGTGATCGGCCTCGAGACCCATGTGCAGCTCGGCACCGCCAGCAAGATCTTCACCGCTGCCTCCACGGCGTTCGGCGATGACCCCAACACCCATGTGGATCCGGTGGTGTTCGGCCTGCCCGGCACCTTGCCGGTGCTCAATGCCAAGGTGCTCGAGTACGCCGTCAAGGCGGCGATGGCCCTGAACCTGAAGATCGCCGCCCACAGCAAATTCGATCGCAAGCAATATTTTTATCCCGATCTTCCTAAGAACTACCAGATTTCCCAGTTCGACGAGCCCATTGCGGAGGATGGCTGGATTGAAGTGGAGGTGGCTGAAAAGGGCAAAGAAACCTATCTCAAAACCATCGGGATCGAGCGGCTCCACATGGAAGAGGATGCCGGAAAACTTGTGCACGCCGGTAGCGATCGCCTTGCGGGCTCCACCCATTCGCTGGTGGATTACAACCGGGCCGGAGTGGCCTTGGCCGAAATCGTGAGCAAGCCGGATCTGCGCACCGGCCGGGAGGCGGCGGAGTACGCCTCGGAAATCCGTCGCATTATGCGTTACCTGGGGGTGAGCGACGGCAACATGCAGGAAGGCTCACTGCGCTGCGATGTGAACATCTCTGTGCGGCGGGGACCGGACGCACCCTTCGGCACGAAGGTGGAGATCAAGAACATGAACTCTTTCTCGGCGATTCAGAGGGCGTGTGAGTATGAAATCCAGCGCCAGATCAAGGCTTACGAGAGCGGTGAACCGGTGGTGCAGGAAACGCGCCTCTGGGACGAGGGCAAGCAGCTCACCAAGAGCATGCGCAGCAAGGAGGGCGCCAGCGATTACCGCTACTTCCCCGATCCTGATCTGGGGCCGATCGAGGTGAGCACCGAGCAGCGTGAGGCCTGGCGCACCGAGTTGCCGGAGCTTCCCGCCGCCAAGCGCCACCGCTACGCCGACCAGCTGGGCCTTTCCATTTACGACGCTCGCGTGCTCACCGATGAGCGGCCGATGGCCGAATACTTCGAGGCCGCCGTGGCCGCCGGTGCCGATGCCAAGGCCGTGTCCAACTGGATCACCGGCGACATCGCCGCCCACGTGAATGCCCAGCGCCTCTCCTACGCCGATCTGCCCCTCGGTCCGGAGCAGCTGGCCGAGATGGTGGGCCTGATCGAGGGCGGCGCGATCAGCGGCAAGATCGCCAAGGAGATCCTGCCGGAGCTGCTGGAGAAGGGCGGCTCCGCCAAGGCGATCGTGGAGGCCCGCGGCCTGGGGATGATCAGCGATCCGGCGGCGATCACGGCGATCGTGGAGGAGCTGCTGGCGGCCCACCCCGAGGAGGTGGAGGCCTTCCGGGGCGGCAAAACCAAGCTGCAGGGCTTCTTCGTGGGCCAGCTGATGAAGAAGACCGGCGGTAAGGCCGATCCCAAGCTCGCCAACCAGATCCTCAACACGAAGCTGAAGGGCTGAGCTTCATCGTTTGACCTTGACCGAAGCGGCTCCAGTGGAACGCCTCGAGCAGCCCATCGCCCCCTTGCTGACCAAGCAGCGCGCCCGCAACCAATTCGGCACTGATCGCCGCCAGCAGCACCCCGTTGCGATGGTGGCCTGTGGCAAGCCACAGCCCCCCGATCGGCCCCTCCCCCAGCAGCGGCGCCTGGTCAGGAGTACAGGGGCGGAAGCCCCACCAGCGCTCCATGGGCGGCCATGCCGCGGCAGCGGGGAGAAGGGCATCGATGCCCACCTGGAGCTGGCG
>Ga0209088_10000583_pt1 | contig 25446 bp, 21 predicted proteins | sample S_140625_EF_Meta_FD_187324 | JGI IMG/M metagenome (GOLD analysis project Ga0209088, IMG submission 187324) | Freshwater microbial communities from Lake Simoncouche, Canada to study carbon cycling - S_140625_EF_MetaG (SPAdes) (version 2) | ecosystem: Environmental > Aquatic > Freshwater > Lake ... | reverse complement strand
AACTTGCAGCTGCCATCGAAAAGCAAGCATCTATGCTGCCTGCTGTGCAGTTTGGTAATTATAATGGTTATTTAGCTTTGGCTAAAAGTGGTTTTGAAGAACCTATGTCAACACATGCCGATCATTTTAATACCAACTATGCATACTCTAATGCTGCTTATAGTAAAGGTGGCACATTCTTAGGATTGCTTGGCTATGTGATGGGAGAAGCAAAGCGTGATCAATTGATGTTGAATTATTACAACACTTGGAAATTCAAACATCCAAATGCAAATGATTTTATAAGAGTAGCAGAAAAAACAAGTGGCTTACAATTGCAATGGTTAAAAGAATATTGGGTGAACTCTACTAAGACAATTGATTATGGCTTAAATGACATTCAAGTAAGCGGTAATGCTGCTTTAATTAGTGTTCAAAGATTTGGCAAGTTCCCAATGCCAGTAGAAGTGATGGTTAAGTATAAAGACGGCACAAGTGAATTACATTATATGCCATTGGATTTAATGTTGGGAGGAAAACAACAAGAAGCTACTGTAAAACAAATCAATCACCCTGAATGGAAATGGGCACAACCAATCTATACTTTTGAAACGACACAACCATTAGGCGCAATCAAATCAATTGAGATTGATCCTAGTCAAAGAATGCCAGACATCAATAGAAGTAATAATAAAATTGAAATACCGAATTAATATAGGTGTTGTTTCAAAAACCTGATCTTACAAATAAAGGCGTCCAATCGGACGCCTTTATTATTTTTTTACCTGAATGATGTACTTCTCTTTAAAATAATCCTCTTTAAAGATATCAAAGATGGGCATCATCTTTGGTCGAGTGCCACTTTCAAAAATCTCTTGATGCAAGTCACCGCCTTTTAAACAAATTAAACCATTGGGTTGATTTGTTTTTTTAACTAGCACTGGGTTCGCCCATCTCCATAAATCTTTTAAGGGAGCAACTGCTCTGCTCACTGCGTAATCGAACTTTTTATTTTTGATGTCTTCTACACGGGTATGCTTTGTCTCTATATTTTTAATGCCTACCATCTCACAAACGGCATCTACTACTTTTAATTTCTTGGCAATACTATCTACTGCATAAAATTGTACTTCTGGAAAAAAGATGGCCAATGGTACAGTGGGGAAACCGCCACCACAGCCAATATCAATCACTTGTGTGCCTGGGGTCCATTCTGCAATGGCAGCAATGCTTAGCGAATGCAATACATGATGCAGGTAGATTTGGTCAATGTCTTTTCTGGATACCACATTGATTTTTGCATTCCATTCCTGATAGGCCGCTTCCAATCCAGCCAATTGAGTTAATTGAGCAGGTGTAAAATCCGCAAAGTAGCGGGTGATTAATCCCAATTTTTCTGTGGTGCTTTCCATACGCTAGGCAAGGTAATCAAATAATAGAAGATGGACCATATATCAAATAAAATGTACCAAGGCCAAAGGTCTAGCTCATTTAATTTTTTCATTGCACCACGTAAAACAAGCCCTTGTAAAATCGCCCTAAATGCCCATATGCCAATAATGATTGTATATTCTTTTGTAAAAACAAGGGCTACAATCAATGCTGGATAGACTAAGAATTGACTGATTGAATAAAGGCCTAATAAAAAAACATGTTTCTTTTTATAAAATTTACTGGTGGTATAGTGACGGTATTTTTGGGTCATCCAATCTTTAAAGGTGGTCTTAGGTTCACTGAGTGTATGTGCATCATGGTCTATCACAATCGCTGTATTGCGTCTATTAGCCACTTGATTGATGAATAAATCATCGTCTCCACTTGGTATTTGATTGATCGATGAGAAGCCTTTATTCTTGATAAATAATTCACGCTTATAAGATAGATTACGTCCAACCCCCATATAAGGTAATCCGGCTAAGGCATAGGAGAAATATTGCAACGCAGTTTGAAAGGTCTCAAATCGAATGAGTTTATTGAGTAATCCTGCCTTCTTTTTATAAGCACCGTAACCCAGCACAATTTCTTTGCCCTCGTCATATCCATCCTGCATTAAGCGCATCCAATGTTCACTTGCTGGTAAACAATCTGCATCGGTTAATAATAGGGTTTCATTTTTAGCCGACTTAATACCCATGGAAAGTGGAAATTTTTTTCCTGCAATCATTTTCGCTTCCTGTGTCAACATCACTGGGTTCAAATTTTTAAATGATTTTTTAAATTCATCTAATAAATATTTGGTCTCATCTTCCGAATTGTCATTCACTAAGACTACTTCATGCGTGGTACTATATGCTTGTACCAAAACACCTGGCAAATTATTTGCCAAGTTATTTGCTTCGTCACGTGCACAAATGACTATAGAAACAGGGTGCTCTACATGACCTGTTTTTTTTGGCTTCTTATAAATAGCGAGTCTTAAAAAAAAGAATAAATAATAAAAAACCTGAATGGCAATAACAGCTGCAAAAAAGCCTATAAGTACTTCTGATATGAGTGTTGATGAAAAGGGTAGATTGATTGTCATAGCGCAAAAGTAAAGATTTTTGACCTTACCTTTGCCTCATGGCGGCATTACAATTTGAATTAGCAGCAGAGAGTCAACAAGGTGCTTCGAGAGCAGGTACCATCACGACCGATCATGGGGTCATCCAGACACCCATTTTCATGCCTGTGGGGACCATTGGCACAGTAAAAGCAGTGACACAACAACAATTGAAGCAGGACATCAATGCAAAAATTATCCTTGGGAATACCTATCATTTATACTTAAGACCTGGCACAGAAGTGCTTGAAGCTGCAGGCGGGCTGCACAAATTTATGGGCTGGGATCGGCCTATTTTAACGGATAGTGGTGGTTACCAAGTGTTCTCCTTAGCCAATAACAGAAAAATCAAACCAGAAGGGGTAGTGTTTCAATCGCATATTGATGGCAGTAAGCATTTGTTTAGTCCAGAAAATGTGATGGATATTCAAAGAAGCATTGGCGCTGATATTATTATGGCTTTTGATGAATGTCCTCCTATTCCAAGTACCTATGAATACGTAAGTAAGAGTATGGATTTGACGCATACCTGGTTGGACAGGTGTTTTAATAGATTGGCAGAGACCCCCGACTTATATGGGCATACACAGAATTTATTTCCAATTGTACAAGGTGGGTTGTATAAAGATTTAAGAAAAGCCTCTTGTGAATATATTGCTTCTAAAAATGCAGTAGGTAATGCAATAGGTGGATTGAGTGTAGGGGAGACCGAGGAAGAAATGTATGAATTCACCGCCCTATGTTGTGAAAACTTACCAAAGGATAAGCCACGTTATTTAATGGGTGTAGGCACCCCTTGGAATATTTTAGAAGCCATTGATTTAGGGATTGATATGTTTGATTGCGTGATGCCTACCAGAAATGGTCGCAATGGAATGGTTTTCACTTCACAAGGAGTTATTAATATCAAGAATAAAAAATGGTACAAAGATTTTAGTCCAATAGATCCGGGTATACCCAATGAAATGAGTCAATACTATACTAAAGGATATCTAAGACATTTATTTGCTGCAGATGAGATATTAGGCATGCAGCTAGCAAGTATACAAAACCTATCCTTTTACCTTTGGTTGGTCGAACAAGCAAGAATACATATTATTGCTGGAGATTATAAAGCATGGAAAACCGAGATGATCCCACAAATTAGTAAAAGATTATAAGCATTGAAAAAACTGGATTGGTATATATTAAAAAAATTTTTGGCAGTGTTTTTCTTTGCCATCTTTTTCTTTGCAGTCATTGCAGTGGTGATTGATATAAGTGAAAAAACGGATGATTTTGTACGATCTGGTTTGACGAGTTCAGAGATCATTAAAAATTATTATGTTGGATTTATACCCCATATTATAGCATTATTATTTCCCTTATTTGTATTTATTGCTGTGATTTTTTTTACTTCTAAAATGGCAGGACAAACAGAGATTGTTCCAATTTTAGCAAGTGGCACTTCATACAATCGTTGGTTAAGACCATATTGGATAGGAGGCCTTTTTTTAGGGTTGGTATTATGGATAGCGAACCAATGGACTGTACCAAAAGCAAATAATATTCGTGGCGATTTTGAAGCCACCTATATTGATGCGAACTCTTCCTACAATGCCTTATTAAGAGGTTCTAATGATTATTATTTTAGGATTGATTCCTTTACTTACGCAGGGATTTATGGATACGATACTGCCTACAAAAGAGGGAGTAACTTTTTTGCTTATACTGTAAAGGGGGATCAAGTAGTGTATAATATTCGTGCAGAAGCAATTATCTGGGATACGGCAAAAAAGGATTGGGAATTGTCCGAAGTATTGGAGCGTAAAGTAACAGACAAAAAAGAGCTGGTGACTTTTCTGCCCACTACCCATAAAAAATATCCTTTCAAACCGGTTGATTTGGAAAAGGACAAATATGCCAAAGACAAATTAACAACGCCCCAGTTAATTAAACAGATAAAGACGGAAGCCTTAAGAGGTTCAGAGGGCTTAAATGAGTTAAAAATAGAACGTTATAGACGCGATGCAACCCCCATTACGGTATTGCTATTAACCATGATTGGCGCCATCATTGCTGGCCGAAAAGTCAGGGGTGGAAGTGGGGCACATTTGGCAATGGGCTTTACCATTGCAGCATTGTTTATTATCACAGATCGGTTCTCTACCATCTTCTCCACAAAGGGTAATTTACCTCCGTTTATAGCGGCTTGGATACCCAACATTATTTTTGTCTTTGTGGTCTATTATTTATACAAAAAAGCCCCTAAATAAGCATTTCTTAGTTAACTTTGTGTCCAATTTTAAATCGTTTCTTTAACAATAAATATTGGGTATATGGAAGAGATCAAAGACCGTTTTGGTGAGAAAGCAACTGTCGCTGCTACTGAGATCAAAGAAATGCTTAAAGTGCATGGTGAAAAGAAGATTGGAGAAATCACTTTAGCCCAAGTATATCAAGGTATGAGAGGTATGACTGGTCTTGTTACAGAGACAAGCTTATTAGATGCGCAAGAAGGTATTCGTTTCAGAGGGTATTCTATTCCAGAATTACAAGCAAAATTACCAAAAGTTCAAGGTGGCGATGAACCATTACCAGAGGGCTTGTTTTACCTGATGATGATTGGTGAATTACCCAATGATAGAGATGTTAAAAAAGTGACTAGTAACTGGCAAAGAAGAAGCCATGTTCCTTCCCATGTATTTGACGTAATAGATGCCTTTCCAATAAGCGCACATCCAATGACCATGTATGTTGCTGCAGTGATGGCTTTGCAAACAGAAAGTAAGTTTGCGCAAGCATATGCAAAGGGCATGAACAAAAAAGATTACTGGCAATATACTTATGATGATTCAATGGACTTGATCGCAAGATTGCCAAGAATTGCTGCGTATATCTACAGAAGAAAATATAAGAACAACCAACATATTCATCCAAACGGATTATTAGATTGGGCTGGTAACCTTGCATACATGATGGGTTACGAAGATGAAAGCACAAAGGAACTAATGCGTTTGTATATGACCATTCATGCTGACCATGAAGGAGGAAACGTTTCTGCGCATACCACCCATTTAGTAGGATCTGCTTTAAGTGATCCCTATTTGAGTTACGCTGCAGGAATGAATGGTTTGGCTGGTCCTTTACATGGATTAGCCAATCAAGAAGTGATTAAATGGATTTTTGAAATGCAAGAAGCCATTGGAACGGATAGCCCTTCCAAAGAGCAGATTGTTGAATATGTTCAAAAGACATTGGGTGAAGGTAAAGTCGTACCAGGTTATGGTCACGCAGTATTGAGAAAAACTGATCCACGATTCACTGCGCAAATGGAATTTGGTAAAAAACATTTACCAGATGATAAATTAGTGAACACGGTTTGGAATATTTATGAAACGGTACCTCCTATTTTGGAATCATTAGGCAAAGTAAAAAATCCATGGCCAAATGTGGATGCACATAGTGGCGCGCTGCTAGTGCATTATGGCATTGTGGAATATGAGTTCTATACTGTTTTATTCGCCGTAAGCCGTGCATTAGGTGTATTGGCAAGTTTAACATGGGATCGTGCATTAGGCTTCCCATTAGAGCGTCCAAAATCTGTGACTACAGCTGCTGTAAAAGATTGGATTGACGGCGTAGGAGAAAACTTAATTTAAAAAAAAATCTTGTGTAAAAAAGAGCAACGATTTTTCGTTGCTCTTTTTATTGTAGGTGTATTATAAATAGGGGGAATTAGCTCAGTTGGTAGAGCGCTTGCATGGCATGCAAGAGGTCAGCGGTCATCAAATCCTTTATAGGCATACTTTTTAATAACTTAATCAATTAAACCTGTCCCAAACCTGTCCCAAAATGTTTAAATATTAAATTGTTTTTCGAAATTAATGTATTTGCTTCTTAGCTCCAACAATAAAAACTAGTTGATTAAATCCTGCATTACAAGTTGGTAAACCCTGTGAAATTCACCAATGAAAGGGTAGTTTACTCCATCAAAATTAGCATTGGCAATGTTTGGCAGATCTACAGATGGTTGTACACTCATCTTTTTGTATAATGTTGTGTAATCTTTTAGCCATTTGGTTTTAAAAGAGATAAACATTAGCTCCCTCAGAGCTATTCTACAGTTTTCATCAGCCACCAAATAGTCCATTTCGTTTTCCATATTAGTATATTTTAAAACAGGGGGATAATAGCATCCCTTAATACTAATAGGGGGTTATAATGGGGAGTGGGCTTTGCTATTATTAATAAAAGCATTAGTGCTTTTTTTAGTACTATTTATACTGTAAATACTAAATTATTCCCCCCCCTCAATTCATGAAATTATGATTTAAATCATATTTTTGAAAGAAATTTTTTTGTATGAAACTAACCAAGTTGTTGATCTTATTCCTCTTTTTAAGTTTAAAAGGGTTTAGTCAGACAAAACCACCAATTACTCTGAGTTATAATATAAGTGAATTTTGTGCAGGTAATAATGGATTTTTAAATCCTATCATTACTAATAATGGAGAAATTGTCACTTCTGAATATTTAAAAGGTTTTAAATTTACTTATTCAAAAGTTTCTGGTGAGGGTATATTAGAAATTAATTCAAATGGTGTAATTAATCAAAATAAATCTAGTCACGGATTATATATTATATATGCTCAAATAAATGCTATTAAGATTTCCTTTAATTTAAAAGTTAACAATTGTAATTAAAAAGTTTATTATGAAAAAATGCCTAATTACAATTACTTTATTTTTTAATTTAGTCTATTGCTTTTCTCAAACAAAAAATATATTAGTTATTGCTGCTGACGATATTTCAACTACAAGTGACGTAATATATAAGCTAAATAGTACAGGAAAATTTGCATCTGTAACTCTTTTTGATGGAAGATATGCAACACCTACTTTATCTCAATTATCTAGTTATGATGCTGTTTTAGTATATAATAATATGAATTTTTTCGCTGAAGTTGAAATGGGTGACGTTATAGCTGATTATATAGATGCTGGTGGTGGTGTTGTGACTGGTCTGTTTACAATAAGTGGATTTGGAGGAATGCATATCACATCAAAATTTTATACAAAAAATTATAATCTAATATCAAAAACTGTTCCTTCAGATTGCTGTAATGGTAATTTAACATTAGTAAAAAATAATCCAAATCATCCTATTCTTAATGGTGTAATTTCTTTTAATGGAGGCTATAATTCTTACACTTCACAAATAGGTGCTACAGTAAAAAATACATCATCAGTTATTGCAAGTTGGAATGATAATAGGCCATTGGTTGTTTTAGATGATAATATAGGACAGAGTCATGTTAAAAGAGTTGATTTAAATTTCTGGCCTACTTCTAGTGATGGATCTATTGATGGATGGGATGCGTCAACTGATGGAGCATTATTGATTGCAAATTCTTTATTGTATGTTTGTAATGGCTTAGTTCCAACCTTTTCAAATCCAGGCCCTATTACTATCTGTCAAAATGGTAGTTATTTTTTAGATCCTTCTACAACAACAGGCACTTGGTCATCTTCAAATCCTGCGGTAGCAACTGTTGATACTAGAGGTTATGTTACTGGCTTAATTACTGGAACTACCACAATTTCATTAGAAAATTCAGGAGGAACTGTTTCAGCTTCTATAACTGTTGAATCTAATTCTGAATTAATCATTACAGATCCGTTAGCACAAGCATCTTATAAAATTACTAATAATCCTCAAGGCCCTATAGGTGGAACGATAAACTATGTGGGTTACAATGGATTTAATTATTCAAGTCAAACAAGACCCATCAATTCTGGGTTTTATAAAGCAAGTATGCAATCTGGTAATGAAGCAGGTTGTCCTTATCAATTTTACATTTATAGATGTTCTACTTGCGGAATAGTCCCATAATATGGAACAAGACCGCAAGGAACTTTTGCTGGTACTACGATTCAGGCAAATGGCACAGGACAATTAACCTACACTTCTAGTAATGGATCAGCAGGGCCTTTCACTATTGTATATCAATTAATAGGAGGGGAGACTAAAACAGTTACGAATGTTTTAAATGGGGAACCATTTAATATAGATACGTACGAAAATTCAAAATCTTATAAGTTAATTAGTGTTACAGATGAGAATACAAAAGCATCAACTGATTTTGCTAATACAATAGGTACAATTTCAGTAGTATCACCACCTACTGCAACATTAAGTGGAGAACTAACAATATGTTCTGGAGCAACAGCTGATTTAAGTGTAGCATTAACAGGTACAGGTGATATTGATGTAACATTAAATGATGGAACAGTAGTTACTTTCCCAGCAGGTACAACAAGTGGTATGATCCCAGTAACGCCTGGATCAAATACAACATATACCATATCAAGTGTCGTAGATGTATCAGGTACAGGTACATTTAGTGGTACAGCAACTGTGACAATAAATAATACAGCAACACCAGTTATTACATCTCAACCAATTGCTTCCGTAACAATTAGCGAGGGAACTTCAACTACTTTGAGTGTAACTGCAACAGGTGCAACGGGGTATCAATGGTATAAAGATGGTAACGAAATAATAGACGCAACTACTATTTCATATACAACAGTGAATACATTATCAGCGACTGGAACTTATTATGTAATTGTTAATGGAGCATGTAATACATCAGTGAGTTCAACAAACTCAGTGGTAAGTGTATCAGCAATACCACAAGGTAGTTTGAGTGGAAGTACAATTATGCCTGGACAAGCAGGTTATTTAAGATATACTTCTAGTAATACTCCACGTGGAGGGCCTTTTACAATTGTTTATCAAGAAGAAGGAGGTTCAACATATACAATTAGCAATGTAATAAGTGGCGATATTTTTGAAATTCAAGGTAGCTCTATCTCAAATACAACTTCCTTTACATTAATTAGTGTGACAGACCAAACATCAACAGGTTCAAGAACATTTGAATTTACTGGAGCAACTGCAACAGTAACAGTTTCTAATCTCAATATTGGTGATTCATATGAGGGTGGAAAAATAGCTTATTTTCTACAAAGAGGTGATCTTGGATATATAGCTGGGGAAATACATGGATTTGTTGCAGCAACTTCAAATGAAAATATTAATCAAATTAATTGGCTTGATGCTAAAAATGCATGTGATGTAAAAGATGATGGTACTTATAGTGACTGGCGTCTACCAACTAAAGATGAATTAAATATAATGTATACTAATATTGGAAGAGGGGCATCAGGTAATGATATAACCATTGGTAATTTTGGACTTGACTTCTATTGGAGTTCTACGATCGATAGCGGGGGCGGTGTTTGGGCCCAGCATATGATAGGCGAGTCACAACACGGCGTTCAGTATCCCTTAGGTCCAGGCTGGGGAGAAGCCCATGTTCGCGCCATTAGGACGTTCTAATACTTTAAATATTTAACAATACAAAATATACCAAAACCACTCTCCAAAACGAGGGTGGTTTTTCATTACAAGAAGGAAGGTGAAAGCTATATTATAGTTATTGAATGCCACAATCAATAATCAATTTGATTATTGGCTAAAAGGGGCTAATCATGTGTATGCTAATTTCTTACTTACTTAAATAACTTTTTTAGTTAGAGTCATTTTTCAGTTTTTCCTTGATTTTGTTGGATAATCTTTTCAATCACCATATCTTTGCTATGCAAATTTTAAGTACTTGTTATGTCAAACTTGATTTGCTTAAATACACTCAGAAAGAAAGTCTAACTCAGGAAACATCAGATCTAACTCAGAAAGCAAAAGATCAAACACAGAAAACATTTTCCAAAAACAGAAATTCAGACACCTCCTAGTTGTTTCTACAACTTTAAGTATTTATACTTATTTGGGATTGTTAAAGAACCACAGTAATGTGGCACACACTGCCAAGAAAATCAATGTATTAATGAAGCAGTGCAAGTGGCTCTCAGGTGAGGTATGTCCAAAATTAGCTGTGCTCACCAGGCTCCCCTTGCATGTAAAAGTGTTTAGAAAAAGGGTGTGGTCATTGAAATGATAATCATGACAATTAAAACTGCGAAAGTTTATAAATAAGAAGCTTGGGCGAAAGTTTGAGTCACAGAAGTGATCTTTTTGGGAAAGGAATCTGGAGGGTAAGTTGTACCACTTAACTTATGGTACATTCTGAACTTGTTATTGCTTTGATAAAGTCAAGTTTAGAGTTAATCATTGTTGATGCTTTAATTTTATTAAATTTCTGGTATTATTTTAGGTATCTGTAATTGGTGAGTATAGTTTTTCAAAGCAACTTCAGGGCTATTGCCCATTAAAAACGCTGTCATTACTGGCGATATTCCACTATCAATACATCTACTACCAAATGTGTGTCTGCATGCATACAACACTCTTTCTTGGATTCCAAGCCCTTGTTGTACCTTTTTAAAGACTCTTGTTTGGAAATTTTGGTCATCAATTGATTTACCTTTTGGAGACTGAAATACCAGATCATCATTATTCTTATTTTGAATGATATGCCAAAGCACTTCTCTTAGGTCTGGAGTTAGAGGTAAGATACGCTCCTTGCCATTTTTGGTTTCTTTTCGTATTCTTTTTTTATAACTTGATCCTTTTAATGACCTAGCAAATGCTTCATTAATATGAATCTGGTTTGTTTCAAGGTTAATAGAACTTACCCTTAATCCAATAGCCTCTGCATTGCGAACGCCTGTTTTGAACAGAAAATAAATGAATGGGTAATAATGTGAATGCTTGTAGGCAGATTTATTAGGAGTAAAGGTGTCATCCTTAAATGCTTTCAAAATTGAACTAATTTCTTCATTAGTAAATGGTGATCTTTTTGGCTCACTAGTTTTTTTCACCTTTTTAGGGTTAACCTCATCTAAGTAACTATTAGTCCAAATCTTTCTATTGATTAACCACAATGAAAAGTTTTTAAGTATTCTAAGTCTTCTGTTATAGGTTGTGTTACAGAGCTTTTCTTTATTTAGTTTATTAGTGATGTTCTCTTCTGTAATTTTGCCCCATTTTCTAAGCATGTTTCTAGTGGAGTTATAATTTGTATGAATTTCACAATCCATTTGCTTGTATTCTTTTACCCATTCTTCAAATAGTGCAACAATACTTTTATTTACTTGTGATTTGTTAGACTTATTTTCTGAATAACTATTAAGTGTTTTGTCAAAGTTATTAAGCAACATGTCTTGCTCTATTTTAAGAGCTATTATGCGTGCTTGAATTAAGTTTGATTTAGTGTATGCGCCTAAACTAATTGAGTGCCTATTAGCCTTAAAACGCCATCTTAATCTGATTCTTCCTTCAGCATTGATGATTGAAACAACACCTTTTGAATTTTTCTGTCCCATTCCTGTCCCAAAATTTGCTTTTGAGCCAGATTTTTACAAGTTTTAATGATATTTTGCTATCAAAAAGCATTCTTATCAAAGTATTGATTTTATTACCTTTCCCCTTGCTATTCACCCATTTGAGCCTATTTTTACACCCTTTAAGGGGAATTAGCTCAGTTGGTAGAGCGCTTGCATGGCATGCAAGAGGTCAGCGGTTCGAACCCGCTATTCTCCACAAAATTTTTATTGCTAGATGATGCGGTTTAAAAAAAGTTATTTTAGAATAATTGGTACTATACTAATTGTTTTGATACAAAAGGTTGGGTTAGCTCAAATGGCAGCATTGAAGTTATCTGTTGTAGATAAAAAAAGCCAACCCATTGCTTTTGCCAATATCACTATTCAGGTGATTGATAGTACGATGCCCCAAAATCTAGTTGCTGATAGCAATGGCATTGCAATTGGCATGTTAGCGCCTGGAAAACTCTATAAAATAAAAACGACTGCAGTAGGATATCAAATAGACAATAGAACCATCAAATTTGAAAATTTAAATAGTGTAAAGATTGAATTAAAGGAAACGAATGGTCAATTAAAAGAAGTCGTGGTGACTTCCACTAAGCCTTTGATTAGACAAGAGGATGATAAATCGGTGGTGGATCCTGAGCCTTTAGCAGCTGCGTCGACCAATGCCTATGAGACGATGGAAAAAATCCCTGGTATATTCATTGACCAGGATGGTAATATTTATTTAAATGGATTGTCACCTGCTGGAATTCAAATCAATGGAAGAGAGTTAAGGATGAGCTCATCTGATATGGCCACCTTATTAAAAAGTTTGCCACCAAGTTCCATTCAAAAAATTGAACTGGTAAGGACGCCTTCTGCAAAATACGATGCATCTGGTGGTGGGGGTGTGGTGAATATCATTTTGAAAAAAGGGGTTAAGATTGGTTTGAATGGTTCCATGAATACTGGAATGAATCAAGGGGTTTATGGGAACCAATTTATCGGGCTTACATTAAACAATACCACTGATAAATACAATTCCTATTTGAATACACAGTACAATCAGAATGATGGGTATAGTATTGTGAATACAGATCGTTTTTTATCCATCGATACGGTGTTGAAACAAACTGCAAAAACTATAAGCCCTAATAAATCAGCTTATATTGGATTTGGTCTGGGAAGAAATTGGACAGATCGTTTTGAATTAAATTATGATGCGAGGGTAAGTGGGCAATCTTTTGTTAATACCACCAATAATGAATCCTTGCTTGTAAGAAATGCAAAGCAAAACCTAAGTGCGATTGGGTCATTGGTGAATAATGATGGATCGAATTTTAATCTGAACCAATCCGTAAGGTCTAAGCTTAAATTGGATTCATTAGGTGGAGAATGGACGATTGATTTTTCGTATAATTTAATAAGATCATCGACAGATCAACAGTATAATAATACACTACTTGCTGGTGGATTTGTTTCAAAGGGATTTGGTGATTTTTCCAATGATAGAGATTTTTATACTTATCAAACAGATTATAAAAAGAAGTGGAAAGGGATTACCGTTGAAACAGGGGTAAAATCAAGTTTATTGTATTTTAAGAATCAAGCCAATTATCAAAAGGAGTTGAAAGGGAAGAACATCAAAGATGACTTTAGAACTAGTCAATACACATTTAAAGAACAAATTAATGCAGGGTATATTCAGGGATCTAAAACCTGGGGCGCAGTGGTGCTTAAAGTTGGAACAAGGGTAGAGCAGACCATCATGCAAGGGGAACAAAAAATCCCCTCTGATACGGCGTTTTCATTGAACCGAACAGATGCTTTTCCGTATGTGTTTTTAAGTCGTAAACTTTTGAAAATTGCTGGTTATGAATTACGAGGCTATTTAGTGTATCGTAAAACCATTACTAGACCTAGTTATGAGATCCTGAATCCTTTTCCAAAATACATTGATCCTTTTTTATATGAAACAGGTAATCCAAGTTTAAAGCCACAATTCACTTCCAATTATGAGGCCAATATCAGTGTGGATGACAAACCAATTTTTGCTTTTGGGGTAAATGAGACCAAAGATATTTTTACAAATGTGTTGTATCAATCGCCTGCTAATAAACAAATTTCTTATCGTACTTATGATAATTTAGGTAAAAGTAAAGAGACCTATTTTAGAGGGATCGCAGTGATACCTCCTGGCAAAGCATTTTTTGCTGTGGTAGGTGCCCAATTAAACCACAATGTCTACAATGGTATCTATGAGCAAAAACCAATCGTATTTGACAAAGCCACCTGGACATTTTTTACTTTCCAATCATTGAAATTAGATAAACTTTCCACTTTTACACTCAATGGATTTTGGAGAACCAATGGACAACAACAATTTTATGAATTGGATAATTTTGGTCAACTAAATAGTTCATTGAATAGACAGTTTCTAAATAAAAAATTAACAGTAACAGTATCCATGAACGATATCTTCTTTACCAATAAAAATACATTCACCTTAAGACAGGGTAGTATTTATGCAAAAGGGTTTAGAGAAAATGATACAAGAAGATTTGGGATCAATATCCGCTATAATTTTGGCATTAAACCAAAAGAACAAAAATTGGGTATGTTGGATTCAGATGTGAAAGTCGATTAAAATTTATAGGATAATTTTATTTTAGGATGGTTTCAATGAGTGCATAAATACTCATCGAGCCCATCAATACAACCACCAACCAGCCAGCCAATTCGATCCACAAGGGGTATTTGTACTGTTTTAAAACAGGAATGCTTCTGCTCGCAATTAACATGATCGCTAATGCAAATGGTAAAATGAAACCATTGATTAAGCCTGCAAAAAGCAACAATTCTTTTGGTTTACCTATCCAAATAAATATGCAAGTAGATATTAGGATAAATCCACTTATAGATAATCGTTCATGGTTTAAAAATGGGATATCTAATTTTTTAATAAAGGAATAGGAGGTATAAGAGGCACCTATCACAGACGAAATGGCAGCACTCCATAATACAATACCAAATACAAACAAGCCCCATCTTCCTCCTGCAGTTTCAAATACAGTGGCAGCAGGATTGTTTTTATCTAGGTGCACACCTTGAGACACCACACCCACCACCGCTAAGAATAAAATAAAGCGCATGAATGAGGAGATAAGAATCCCCCTGCTAGCGCTTTTGGTAACAAAACCAATCTGTTCAGGGCCAACCATACCAGCATCCAACAATCGATGTGCGCCAGAGAAAGTAATATAGCCACCCACTGTGCCACCCACAATGGTAACAATTGCCAATAATGAAATTTGTTCTGGCACAAAACTATGGTGCACTGCATCCAAAATGGGTGGGTTGGCAGCATACACAATCAATAAGGTCAAACTAATTTTTACAATTCCTAAAATTTTGGTGAGGCGGTCTAACATTTTTCCAATTTCATCTATCCAAAAAATAAGTATGGCAATGATACCACTTAACATAGCTCCTTTTGCAAAGCTGATACCCGTTAATATATTGAGTGCAAGTCCACATCCTGCAATATTGCCAATATTGAATGCAAATCCACCTAGTACAACCGATAGCGATAAAATATATCCAAGACCTGGCAGTAATTGATTCGCAATTTCTTGAGCACGCATTCCACTTAATGTAATGGCTCTCCAAATATTAATTTGTGCACCAAAGTCAAGAAGGATAGAAATTAAAATGACAAACCCAAAACTAGTCAATAGTTGTTCTGTATAAAAGGATGTTTGAGTTAGAAAGCCTGGTCCAATAGAAGAATTGGCCATCAAAAAAGCGGCACCTAAACTTATCCCAGTCAATGAGGGTAGTGAAGATTTTGAATTAGGGTTGTTTGATTTCAATCTGGTATTGTTGTAATGTATTATATAAGTGTTCTGCAATTGCTACTGCTCCAGGATGATCCCCATGAATACAAATCGTTTCTGCATTGACTGCAATCATCGTACCATCATCAGTTTTAAGCTCTTGATCCAACACCATCGATAATACTTGCTTTGCAGATTCAATAGGATCTGTGATGAGTGCATGATCCAAATACCTTGGTGTTAATTGTCCGTTGGACTGATAGGTTCTATCCGCAAAAACTTCTTGTACAGTCTGTAAGCCTATTACTTTTGCTTCTTTGATCGTATGACTTCCACTCAATCCATATAACATGATGGAAGGATCAATGGCTTGTATTGTTTGTGCTACTATCTTACTTGATAAAGCATCTATTGCACAATCATTGTACAATGCACCATGTAATTTGATGTGATGGATCTTGCAACCCATTTGGTTGGTGATTTTTTCAAATAAATATATTTGATCGCTAATTAATTCAGCTAGTTCAACTAATGCAATGGTTTGAGAAAGTCGCCCAAAATTTTCCCTATCATGGTAGCTTGGATGTGCGCCAATTGCCACATTATTTTCTAATGCTAATTCGATGGTTCTTTTTATGATATCCTCATTTCCAGCGTGATACCCACATGCAATATTTGCGCTACTAATAAATGGCATTAATGAAGCATCATTAAGCATGCCTTCTCCCATATCACAATTGATGTCAATGGATAAACCAGGACTGTATTGATCGATAGAGTTGATGTGCTGTTTGAACATTTGTAATGCTTAACTTAAAATGACTATGGTTATTTAGTTGTGCAAGCCTAGGTAAATCTACCAAAATTATTTGACCCAAATTGGCATAACCTCCAATGGTTTGATGATCAGCCATTAAGACGATGATTTGTCCATTGGGTAACAGTTGTAATGTGCCCATTGTGACTGCACTTGAAACATATTGTTTTGGCTCGGTTAAATGGATAGGAGTCCCTTCCAATAAAAAGCCCATTCGATTTGATTTTGCATCAATCGTAAATGTTTGTTGCATCAATACTTGAATAGATGCAGGGGCTAAATCATTCCATGCGGGTCCAGGAATAAATCTAATTTCATGTTTGTTAAATACTGTCTTTTGAACTTGTTGTACTAAATCAGGTTGAATTGAATTGACTGATCCATCAGAGATAGGAGCAGGTTGAATAGAAAAATGATCCTCCTTGTTTAAAGTGGTTTGAAAACTAGTGTAACTATTTAACCATTTTTTATTGTCATCCAACTTGCCTTTAAAAGCAATATAGGCAGATCGACCTTCTAGTGGTTGCAGAAAACTAAGTTGGTCTTTAGGGAACACTTGAATGGCTGTGTTAAGTGCAACACTTTTTTCATTGATCACTGGCACAAAATTAGCACCACTAATACAAATCAACATGGGCTCTTGGAATTCAAAAATAGAAGCCGGGAAATGCAACTCAAAAACAGGATGATTTATGGCATTGCCTAAAATAATATTTGCCAATTGGACGGATAAAAAATCCATGGGCCCAGATGGTTGAATGCCAAGATCTTGAAAACCAAATCTTCCTTGATCAACAATGCGATCAGACAAACCTTTTTTAATGATTTTAATGGACATCTTCTTGGTTGTTTAATTGATGAAACAATGCCAAGTCAATAGGATTAAATTTTACTTGATCTCCGGCTTTGAAAAGGGAGAGCTTGATTGTATCAAATATTTTTAACGGTGTACGACCAATAATTTGCCAACCACCAGGCGAGTCCATTGGATAGATGCCTGTTTGTTTTCCTGCAATCCCTACGCTGCCTGCAACTACTTTAGTTCTTGGCTGTGAATGTCTTGGTAATTGTATTTTTTTTGGGACATCACCCATATAAGCAAAGCCAGGTAAAAATCCAAGACAATACACGGAATAAATTTCTGCTGTATGTATTTGTATCAACGCTTCGATACTACATGTTGCAATTTTTGCAGCAGCTTCTAAATCTATACCTAAGCTAGGGTCATAACAAACAGGTACTTCTATCAATCTGCCTTTGCTGTTGGATGCATTGTGATTTGAAGTTTCAGCAATAAAAGATGCCACTAGCTGATTGACAAATAAATAGGGGTTGTTATCAAAATCAAGGATATCGTACACCAAGGTTAAATTATCATAAGCTAAAATAATATCCTTGATCCCTGGTATTTTTTGTCCTTTAAGATATTGTGCAAGTGCAAGTAAATCCTGGTCAATACCCCCATTCAAACCCTTACTTAATTTAATTAAGATGGCATGATCTCCTAGTAATTGAACCTGAAATGGATTGCCCAAGCTTTGCATACCTAAACTTACCATTTTTTAGGGCATTTAATAGTATATTTATTCGTATTAAATAGTCGGTATGAAAAAAGGCACTTTTATTTTTGGACTAATGCTGTTTTTAATCTCAGAAGGTACAGCACAGTTTAGTCAAACAGTGACCACAGCGGATGGAACATTATTACTCAAGTCTATTGAAAAGCCATTGTTGTTGCCTGGTCAACTCAATCAAGCGATTTCAAAAGATACGGTTTATGTAAATGAGGGCGTTGAATATCAAACAATAGAAGGATTTGGATATACCTTAACTGGGGGAAGTGCAATGCTATTGCATCAAATGAGTCAGGCGAAAAGACGTGAAATTTTACAAGAAATTTTTGGTCAAGGTCCAAAGGGTTTAAGTGTAAATTTTTTAAGAATCAGTATAGGGGCATCTGATTTAGATGCTACAGTATTTAGTTACGATGATTTAAAGGAAGGTGAAGTGGATCCAGATTTATTCAAGATGTCCATTGCGCCGGATCAAGTCAATTTAATCCCCATTTTAAAGGAGATCCTAGTCATTCAACCTAGTTTAAAAATAATGGCATCACCATGGAGTCCACCAGTATGGATGAAAGACAACGGAAAATCCAAAGGGGGTCATTTGCTCACAAAATATTATGCAACCTATGCGCAATATTTTGTGAAGTACATTCAACTAATGCGTGCAGAAGGATTAACTATCCATGCTGTCACCATTCAAAATGAACCAGAGCATGGCGGCAATAATCCAAGTATGTTGATGTCCGCTGCAGAGCAAACGGAATTTATAAAAAATCATTTAGGTCCTGCATTTAATAAACAAAGTATTCCTACTGAGATTGTAATTTGGGACCATAACGCAGACAATCCAAATTATCCAATTCAGATTTTGAATGATGCTCTTGCAAAATCTTTTGTGCAAGCTTCGGCCTTTCATTTATACCTAGGCCATGAATCTGCTTTATCAAAAGTGCATCAAGCACATCCTGACAAAAAGCTCTATTTCACAGAACAATGGACAGGTGCGAAGGGTAGTTTTGCAGGAGATTTTATGTGGCATATGCAGCATATTGTCATTGGTACGATGTCTAATTGGAGTAGTATGGTATTGGAATGGAATTTAGCCAATGACCCAACATATGGCCCGCACACACCTGGCGGATGTACTGAATGTTTGGGTGCCTTAACCATTGCTGGATCTGATTTAAAACGAAATGTGAGTTACTATATCATTGGACAGGTAGCTCCATTTTTACCAGCAGGATCTGCTCGTATTCAAACAACATCATCTAACACGCAAATTCAATCCATTGGTTTTAAAAGACCCGATGGCAAAAAAGTATTGGTTGCTTTAAATACAGGGAAGGAATCAGTTTTTACAATCGATTTTGAACAGAAAAAATATAACTTTACGCTGCCCGAAAAATCTGCTTCAACGATTGTTTGGTAATTCGTATTTGAAATTTTAAAATGGAATCTATGAAAAGAGTGCACTTAACTATAGTGGGAATACTATTTGTTTTTATTGGATTTGCTCAAGTGAATAAGGATGCTACAATGCATCAGTTTGTAAATACACTGATGTCTAAAATGACCTTAGAAGAAAAATTAGGGCAATTAAACCTACCTGCTTCTAGTGATTTTGTAACAGGCGCAGTGAGTAGTTCTGATATTGCAGATAAAGTGAAAGCTGGAAAAGTGGGAGGTGTTTTTAATATCCGTTCTGTTACCAAGATTAAAGAATTACAACAATTTGCAGTCAATAATTCAAGACTGCATATTCCATTGTTATTTGGGATGGATGTGATACATGGGTATAAAACAATTTTTCCTATTCCGTTAGGTATGTCTGCAACTTGGGATATGGAATTGGTAGAACGTTCTGCAAGAATTGCAGCGAGCGAAGCGAGTGCAGATGGGATACAGTGGACATTTTCTCCAATGGTCGATCTAACAAGAGATCCAAGATGGGGTAGAACTTCAGAAGGTAATGGGGAAGATGCATTTTTGAGTAGTGCCATTGCAAAAGCGATGATACATGGCTATCAGGGAGATGATTTATCTGCACCAAATACCATCTTATCCTGCGTAAAGCATTATGCATTGTATGGTGCAGCTGAAGGAGGAAGAGATTACAATACTACAGATATGAGTAGAGTGAGAATGTATAATGAATACTTTCCACCTTATAAAGCTGCAGTTGATGCTGGTGTGGCTTCTGTGATGATGTCATTTAACGAAGTGGATGGTATTCCTGCATCGGGTAATAAGTGGCTAGTAGATGATGTATTGAGAAAGCAATGGAAATTTAATGGATTTGTAGTGTCAGATTATACAGGTATTCCTGAAATGACGAATCATGGAGTGGGGGATGCGCAAACAGTGAATGTCATGTCTATGAACGCAGGGGTAGATATGGATATGGTGGGTGAAGGTTTTTTAAATACCATGAAAAAATCTTTACAAGAAGGGAAAGTCACTATAGCACAAATCAACAAAGCATGTGAGCGTATTTTGATTTCAAAATATCAATTAGGTTTATTTGATGATCCATACAGGTATTGTAACGAACAAAGATCTGCTAAAGAAGTATTTACGGCTGCGAATAGAGCTGAATCAAGAAGGATTGCTGCACAGAGCTTTGTTTTATTAAAGAATAACAATGTATTACCTATTACTTCAGGTAAAAAAATAGCATTGATTGGGCCACTTGCCAATGCGAAAGAAAATATGACAGGGACATGGAGTGTGGGTGCAGATAATTCAAAATCAATTAGTCTATTAAAAGGACTTACAGATGCGGCAGGTAATAATGGTAAAGTAGTCTATGCAATTGGATCAAATTTAGAGGATGATGAAGAAATGCAAAAACGTCAAACATTATTTGAAAAAGATATTGCACGTGATAATCGATCAGCTGAGGCAATGATTCAAGAGGCATTAGCTGTTAGTTCGGATGCTGATGTGATTGTGGCTGCATTAGGGGAAGGTGCAGAAAGTAGTGGAGAGAGCGCATCTAAATCCAATATCGATATACCAGAAGCACAAAAGCGCTTATTGAAAGCATTGGTTGCAACTGGTAAGCCAGTTGTATTGGTTTTGTTCAATGGTCGCCCATTGACATTGAATTGGGAAAATGAAAATGTACCTGCCATTTTAGATGTATGGTTTGCAGGATCTGAAGCTGGAGACGCAATTGCAGATGTCTTATTGGGGAAAGTAAATCCTTCTGGAAAGTTAAGTATGAGCTTCCCTCAGAATGTGGGACAGATCCCTTTGTATTACAATCATAAAAACACAGGCCGTCCTTTAACTGGAAAATGGTTCTCTAAATTTCAATCTAATTATATAGATGTGTCTAATGAACCTTTATATCCATTTGGTTTTGGATTAAGCTATACCAATTTTGAGTATGGAGCAATGCAATTGTCATCTACTCAATTAAAGGGCAATCAAAAATTAAGGATAACGATACCTGTGAAGAACAGTGGGAAATATGCAGGTAAAGAAGTGGTTCAATTGTATATAAGAGACGAAGTTGGAACTATTACAAGACCTGTCAAAGAATTAAAAGGATTCGAAAAAATTGAATTAGCTGCAGGTGAAACCAAGGAAGTTGTTTTTGAAATCACACCTGAACTACTTAAATTTTATAATTCAGATCTAAAATTTGATTGGGAGTCAGGAGATTTTCAAATGATGGTAGGACCTAACTCAAAAGAGGTAAAAACGGTAAAAGTAAATTGGGTAAAGTAGATTTGACGAGTTTACCAGCTTCCATACAGCCCTTCTTTAAGTGCTTTTTGGTACTTTTTTTCGTTGAAAGTATACAAGTAAGCTGCTTTGTGTGCGCCTCCTTTTTTGGTCTCTGCCAATCGGTTTAAAATACCAAAGCTGAGTAATTTTCGTTGAAAATTTCGACGATCTAATTTTTCATTCAGGATCGTTTCATATAATTTCTGTAATTCAGGCATCGTGAATTTTTTTGGCAACAAATTTTTACCAATAGGGAGGTAGGCTAGTTGAGTTCTAAGTGTTTCTAAAGCTTTTTGTACAATCTCAGCATGGTCCATCATTAAGTGACTTAACTGATTGATATCAATCCATGCGGTAGTTTCATCTGAAGCTACCTCTTTTAAATTTTCGTCAGAAAAATCAACTAATGCATAAAATCCAATGGTGATAAACCTTTGTAAAAGCCAATTGTCTTTCGGAATTTTAATACCATATTCTAGGTATCTATTTTGATGAATGCTTGCATCAGAGCGATCGGGAGCACCAAACACATTAAACTGTTGTAAAAAAATATGTTGAACCCCAGTTCTTTCCTGTAACACTCTATCTGCAGCATGTTCTATGGGTTCATTTTTTTTAATAAAACCTCCAGGCAAAGCCCATTGATTAGTCTGTTCTACTTTTAATAAAAGTACTTTTAGCGTGTTCTCATGAAATCCTAAAATAACACAATCTACAGAAATACCAGGCTGGTATATTTTATCTCCTTTTTCTAATAAAATCTTCTTGTTACCCGAAATTTGGTTGCTTTTAGCCATGTTTTAAAGATAAAAATATTTTGATAAAATGTCTTATTTTTTTTATATTGTGTCATAATAACGCAATGGTTGCCTTATCTATTTTAAATATGCTATCATGAAATCGAGAAGAAATTTCTTACAACAAGCTACAGCACTAACCCTAGGAGGTACATTCTTGACTCATACTAGTTGGGCTGATAATTTTTTTGTTGCAAAAAAATTGCCTGAAACTGGCATCCAATTATTTACCATTTTAATGCAAATGGAATCGGATCCTGTTGGTTCTTTACAAAAATTAGCTGCTGCAGGGTATAAAAATATTGAATCTGCTTTTAATAAACCAGGTAGTTTTTATGGCAAAAAACCTAAAGAATTTAGAGCGCTAGTACATGATATGGGAATGGAATGGCGTTCACATCATGTTGTAGGATCACCTATGAAACCACCTCCAAATTTCAAAATACCAAATGGTCCCGATGGTAAACCAATGAGTTTCCCTAAGATGATGACTTTAAAAGACAATGGCCAGGAATTAGTTGACTTAGTTGCAGAAGCAGGCATTCCTTATATCGTATGTGCTAGCATTGGCATAGATACAGGGGAGGAGATCAAAAAATCAGCTGAAATTTTACAGCAAACTGGTGAGCTTGCTAAAAAAGCAGGCTTGCAATTTGCTTATCATAATCATGCTTCTGAGTTTGATGTAACAGATGGAATTGTTTCATATGATTATTTCACTTCCCAGATTTCTGCCGATCTTTTAAAATTAGAATTGGACTTGGGCTGGGTATTTAAAGCGGGTAAGAATCCAGTTGATCTATTTAAACAACATAAGGGTCGTATTCCATTACTACACGTAAAAGATATGACTGCTAGTGGTGAAATGGTCCCTTTTGGAAACGGGGTATATGATTTTAAAGCAACTTTCAATAATCTAGATATTGCTGATGTGGATTATTTTTTCCTTGAACAAGATTTCCCACAAAAACCTTTTGAAGCCATTGTGACTTCTGCAAATAATTTCAATAAATTCAAAAAGACTTTATAAATAAAAATCCTTTAAAAATAAAGGTTTAAAATAAGTAGACTTATAACAAAACAGCCCTTAATTTTTAAGGGCTGTTTTATGTAGTAGTTATTTAATTCATTGTTTGTTCTGATATTTTCCCAGTGGTCTTATGCTTGAGAATTAATTTCTTTGCACCATAATGGGTCATCTCTTCTTTTACTAAATAATGATCGGCATCGTATTCAACTAAATGACTCTCCTTAGTTAAACCAGTCTTGCCTCTCCAGAAATCCAATTGAACTGGTTCCCATAGTTTTGTTTTAGCCGATTTGTAGGCTGCATCTAAAATACAATTTACTACGTAGCCGTCGTAAAATGTTTCTTTTGGTGCTTCCCCTTTTTCAATAGAGTTGAACATATCCATAAACATATGGTTGTATCCAAGTTCATTCAATTCATCTCCCACTGGGAACAACCAACCTCTATCGCTTTCTGCTTTTTCTGCTATATAGTCTCCACCTTTACCAGTTGTGAACATCTCAAAGCCCGTTCTTAAAAAACTATTAATCCAAATAGTACCTTCTGTACCCATCACTTCGTCTCTTAAATCTAATCCACCTCTAAATGTCCAACTCACTTCAAACTGACCAATCGCACCGTTTTCATATTTTACCAAGCCAATGGCATGGTCTTCGGCCTCTATTGGTTTCACTTGGGTATCTGCCCAACACATGACTTCAATGGGTTTGATATCCTTACCAATATAAGATCTTGATATTTCTACGCAATGACAACCTAAATCTAAAATACATCCACCACCTGCTTGTTCAATATCCCAAAACCATTCACTATGCGGGCCAGGATGCGTTTCTCGAGACTTTGCCCATAATACGCGACCCAATGCACCTTCCTTCACACTTTGATTGGCTTTGATAAATTTAGGGGTATACACAAGATCTTCTAAGTAACCATTGAAAATACCTGCTTCTTCTACAGCAATCAACATGCGTTTTGCTTCGGCGCCATTTCGGCCAAGTGGCTTGGTGGTCATGACTGCTTTTTTATGTTTGCAACACATCATCACAGCTGCTTCGTGTAAATTATTAGGTAAGGAGATGCAAACAATATCTACATCTGGATGTGCAATGGCTGCTTCCATTTCGGTCGTCCAGTGTGCACAGTTGTAATCTGCTGCAAATTTTTTCGCTGATTCCTCACGTCGTGCATAAATACTTACCACTTTGTCTTTACTTCTGTAGCCTTGTAATGCATCTGCATAAAAACGGCCAATAAATCCAGCGCCTAACATTGCGATTCTCATAATTAAAAGAATAAATAATGAATTAAGCAGCCGCTATTTCTTTTTTCTCTTTAAAGAATAAGATAAAGGCAATCAATACTGCCCCAGCAATTGCTGCAGGTGTTAACCAGATACTTGTCCAGTTGTGTCCAGTTGCATCAGCTAATTTATTTTGTTCCACAACAAATCCGCTGTAGTTGGTTCCAATGAACATGCCCACACCATAGGTTGCAAAAGTGAATAAACCTTGCGCTGCATTTTTAATATTCTCACCTGCCTTCTTTTCTGTATACATATAACCTGTTACAAAGAAGAAGTCATAACAAATGCCATGTAAAATAATACCAGCATATAACATCCAGCTTGCATCCATATTACCATATGCAAAACAAACATAACGCAATACCCAAGCACTGATACCAAAAATCAACATATTTTTAACACCAATTTTATTGAATAAGAATGGGATGGCTAATATGAAAATCGCTTCTGACATTTGACCCATCGTCATTTTTCCAGCCGCATTGTCTAAGCCAATTTCATTTAGGAAAGAATTTGCAAAT
>Ga0209088_10000580_pt1 | contig 25506 bp, 18 predicted proteins | sample S_140625_EF_Meta_FD_187324 | JGI IMG/M metagenome (GOLD analysis project Ga0209088, IMG submission 187324) | Freshwater microbial communities from Lake Simoncouche, Canada to study carbon cycling - S_140625_EF_MetaG (SPAdes) (version 2) | ecosystem: Environmental > Aquatic > Freshwater > Lake ... | reverse complement strand
AACATCTATTGCTCAACTCGGTTTTATTGATGCATTTAAACAAATTGGAAAACCTAATTTCCTTCTTGTTTCTGGTTTGCCAGCTGGAAATTCTCCTTTATTAAGAGGTTCTTATTGGGATGGATTGATCAATGATCAGGTTATCATTGCTGCTGAATTAGCTCAGATAAAAGTTTATCCAAACCCTGTATCTGACTTCCTTAACATTGATACAAAATTGAAAATAAAGACTGTTTATATCGCTAATTCTGTTGGACAGTTAGTTAAGCAGATTCCTTTTACAAATAATCAAATTGATTTACTTCAATTTCAACCTGGCATGTATTTTATCTTATTCTCTACAGAAGATGGTAAAATGTATAATCAGAGAATCATTAAGCAATAATTATTAGTTAAAATTTATTTTTAAAAACGTTGAAGATTTTTCCTTTAGAAAGTCTTCAACGTTTTTTTATTAGATGCTTATTCTAGTAACCTTTCCATGATAATTACGGAAAATAGGAACACTCAAATTTCCAACAATATCAGGTATATAGGTGAAGGATTTAGCATTTGTTCTTTTTTTTGGTTTAAATTTTTCCTATATTGTGTCATATTTAAATCTCCCTTGTGTTTTAAGGAGGCAGAATTACGATTTTCGTTCTGCCTCCTTTTTTTTATTGGGCTATTTATTAACTTTGCGGAATGAAATCGAAAATATCAAAAACAGGTCTAATATTAAGGGGTTTTGCAATGGGAATTGCCGAGGTTATACCTGGTGTTTCTGGTGGTACTATCGCCTTTATTTCAGGTATTTATACCCAATTACTCGATGCCATTAAGGCCATTTTAAGCTTTGAGCCTTTTATCGCTTTTAAGGCAAATGGCTGGAAAGGATTATGGGAAAAAATAGATGGGGATTTCATGTTGTACCTTCTTTTGGGAATGGCCGTTGGATTAATTTTAGGCGTGTTTGCCATCACACATCTCATGGAAAATTATCCTATCCCGCTTTGGTCATTTTTCTTTGGTCTAATTATCGCCTCTACCTGGTTTATAGCAAAGCAAATTCCAGTTTGGAATTTTACGACCATCGGACTTTTTATCTTTGGAACAGTCATTGCTTATTTATATACGGTAGTTTCTCCAACCAATGGAAATGAAGCGCTTTGGTTCGTTTTTATTTCGGGTACCATCGCTATTTCTGCTTTGTTGTTACCTGGCATTTCAGGTTCGTTTATTTTACTTTTACTTGGAATGTATGCCTTCGTTGTTGGATCAGTCAAAAACCTTTTGATTGATTTTAATACAGGTTATTTACTGATAGTAGTGGTATTTGCATCGGGTTGCTTATTGGGATTAGCTACTTTTTCAAGGTTTCTTTCCTGGTTATTTAAATTTTACCCAAATCCAACCTTGGCACTTTTAACAGGATTTATGCTTGGTTCATTGAACAAAGTCTGGCCTTGGAAAATTATTGTTTCATGGAGAACTAATGCTGAAGGGGTAGATGTACCTTTATTAGAAAAAAGCGTTTCCCCTTTCCACTCAGGTATAGATAATCCACAACTTTTCATGGCTGTTTTTTTAATGGTTTTTGGGGCTTGCCTCATGTTCATTTTCGATAGATTAGAATTGAAACGTGTTCAAAAATAATTTAATTTGATGTCTACTACTGTATCTTGGATGCCTTTTGAAAAAGAACCAATAGGTAAAAAAGGCCTTGGTTTAATTGGCTTTCCTTTATCACACTCTTTTTCCAAACAGTTTTTCGCTGATAAATTTGAAAAAGAAAATATTCAGGACTTTTATTACGATTTGTTTCCTATCCCTGATATTTCGCTGCTGCCGGAATTGTTTAATATGTACCCTAATCTTCTTGGGATTAATGTCACCATTCCTTATAAAAAGGCCGTTATTCCTTATTTGGATGATTTGAATGAGGAGGCAGCCGCCGTAGGTGCCGTTAATGTGATTAAACGCACTCAGATGGGACTGGTAGGTTATAATTCTGATGTTTATGGCTTTGGTGAATCGTTGAATAAATTCCTTCAGCATAAGGATGCCTCCATGATTAATAACGCTTTGGTTTTGGGAAATGGGGGTGCTGCCAAAGCCGTTCTTTATCAATTACCTAAAATGGGTATTTTACCTACTTTGGTTTCCAGAACACCTACGCTTGACGGTATTACCTACGATGATCTGACGCCTGATATTATGAATCTGAACAGATTGATTATTCAAACAACTCCCCTGGGAATGTCTCCTCATCTTGAAGATTTTCCCAATATTCCCTATTCTTTATTAACTCCCAGACATTTTCTGTACGACCTTATTTATAATCCAGAAGAAACGCTTTTCCTTCAAAAAGGTAAGGCCAAAGGTGCTAAAACATGCAATGGACACGAAATGCTCAAACTTCAGGCAGTAAAATCCTGGGAAATCTGGACCTCAGATCTATAATATGAAAAACAAGGTTTTTATACCCGACTTTAATGATATTTCTATTGCCTATCGCGATAAAAATAATAAGGAATTGAAAAAAACCTATTGGCTTTTCAAAGGTATGAATATGCCTTTATTGGTAAATGTAGGTGCCAAACTAGGGTTGGTTGCAATAAAACTGTCTCTTCCTTTTGTTGATAAAATGATAAAAAGTACGATTTTTCAACAGTTTTGTGGCGGCACTTCTCTTCGGGAAAGTTTGCCCATCATTGAAAGATTGTCCAATCAGCATATTTTTTCTGTCCTTGATTATGGAGCAGAAGGTAAAAATAAAGAAGAGGAATTTGATTTTACGCTACAAGAGGCAAAAAGAGCTGTTGAATTTGCAGCTAATTCGGGGTTCAATCCCTTTGTTAGTATTAAATTAACAGGATTAGTCCATCAGGAAATACTTGAAGATCTGGCAGCAGGTAAGGAATTAGACAATGAGTCAAGTTCGGCTTTTAACAGGTTCAAAAATAGGGTTGAGAGTCTTTGTGATTTAGCAGCCTTTAAAAAAGTTTCCGTTTTCATAGATGCAGAGGAATCTTGGATCCAACAACCTATTGATGACCTCGCCAATGCCATGATGGAAAAATATAATATAGAAAGGGCATTTATCTATAATACTTTTCAGATGTATAGAAAGGACAGGCTCGACTTTTTAAAGGAAAGTTTTCTTCTTTCAAAGGAAAAGGGTTTCATCTTAGGTGCCAAACTGGTGAGAGGCGCTTATATGGAAAAAGAAAATATCAGAGCAGCTTCGAATAATGCTGATTCTCCTATTCATGTGTCAAAAGATTTTACAGACCTCTCTTTCAATGAGGGTATTCGTTTTTGCCTGGATCATTATCGGGAAATGGCCTCCTGTAATGCTTCCCATAATGTTTATAGTGTATCAGTACAAGTAGAGGAAATGGAAAAAAGTGGAATTCCTTTTAATCACCCTAATTTATATTTTTGTCAATTAATGGGTATGAGTGATATCCTCACTTTTAATCTGGCAAATGCTGGGTTTAATGTAGGCAAATACGTTGTATACGGTGAAATAAAAGAAGTTGTTCCTTATCTCATTCGTAGAGCGGAAGAAAATAGCAGTGTTACGGGCGATATGTCCAGAGAACTTGGCCTGGTTAAATCGGAAATGAACCGCAGAAAGCTACTTTAATTTAAATTCATTGGTATTTCCATTAAAAGTATTTCGGCGTTGTCCTCATTCGCTGTTAATTCAAAACTTGTTGCTCCCGTTATCCCCAGTCCATCGCGAAGTCCCATTTCCTGCTGGTCAATCTTAAATGATCCTTTTAAAATAAAGGCGTAAACCCCATTACCCTCTTTTTTAATAGTGTAATTTGCTTGCTGTCCACTATTGAAATTTCCAATGTGAAACCAAGCGTCTTGATGAATCCATACGCCTTCATCTTCAGAATTAGGAGATAATATTTGTTGTAATTTATTCTTTCGATCCTCCATATTTAGGCTAATCTGATCATAGCGTGGCTGAACATTTTTCTTGTTTGGGAAAACCCAAATTTGTAGAAATTTGACCGTTTCTTCTTTATTGTGATTGTATTCACTGTGAGAAACACCCGTTCCGGCACTCATCACCTGAATATCGCCTTTCCTTATAATGGTCATATTATTCATACTATCCTTATGAGCCAAATCACCCTCCAAAGGAATACTGATGATTTCCATGTTTTCATGTGGATGGGTGCCAAAGCCCATTCCACCAGCAACAGTGTCGTCATTCAAAACACGTAGTACGCCAAAATTCATTCTTTCCGGATTGTAATAATTGGCAAAGCTAAAAGAATGAAAACTTTTTAACCAGCCGTGATTTGCTTCACCTCTGGAGTCGGCCTGATGAAAGATTTGCTTTTTCATTTAAATGTTAGGATTTATAGGTATTAACGATGCTGGTTATTAATTTGTTTTGATTCTTTTCCTATTCTCATTGGTTTCAAATTCATTTTTTCAAGATTTGGCTGTCCAGCATCAAGCCAGGCTGTGTACCAACTATTGGCTATTGCCTGAATGGTTTTTTTCATCTGTTTTTCAACCATTCCATCCATTGCTTGCTGATAAGCGTTTGAAAAATCAATGCAAGGTTTTTTAATCGTTCCCTTTCCCTGAATAACAAAGCACCATTGTTTATCGGCCGGAAAGGTATCGCGTACCTTCTTTTCCAAGGATAATACATCAGCAACTAATAATTGACTGTCCTTGCATATTTTCCAAAATTCGGCTGCAGGATTATTCCAGTATACCGCTTTTCCAGTCCAAAGCTGGTAGGTTGACGCTGCAAAATATTCAGGAATATGACTTTCCCAAAGCGCATGAATACCCACCTGATCTGTCAATTGTCCATTGTAGTTTTGGGTCGTATGAAGGGGAACATGGGCGTCGCCAATGTAATGTCCCATCTCAGCAGAAAGTTGTAAAATACGCTGTTTGTCTTTTTTTATAAATGCTTCAGTCAGCCTCCTTTGCATGCGCATCAGGTGCCAGGGTAAAATTCCGTGCCCATTTAATTGGTCTTCAAAGACGAATTCTCCCATTTTCTCTTTGTCGTCTGTTAAAAGTTGAAATAAACTATCGCTTGGCATTTCCCACTCCCCGTCGGGTAGTTTAGGGGCTATGTATTTTTTAAAAATTTGATAGTATCCCGGTATTTCCAGACCCTCCTTTTTGAAATAAATGGTATCCTCCTTATTCACCAAATACAAGGTATGATATTTGAAAATGGCATCCTGATAGTAAACAGGTAAAGAATCATAAGGTGCCGGATTATATTTTTCAAAATCAATATAATGTCGCGAGGCTTCAAATGGTGAGGCATAACGTCTTTTATCCGGATCAACAGCATGTTCGGTAATGTATGCTTCTTCCATCTGGTAGAAAATACTCATGGGTGCGGGTAAGGCATAAATGGCCAGATTATTTAACATTCTATGGGCATAAAATCCCCAAAAAAAGGTAGAAATGATAAAAGGCATTTTTTATGTAAGTTGGGCTAAATTCCAGACCATTGAATCAAATGTTGCTTTAAGAGAATTTCACCATTTTTTATTTTTTAGCATTTTGTCCTTTTTAAATAAAATAATCCTTAATTTACTTAACATTCTTTTTCATTAACAGCTGACATGAAGCAGATTTCATCGTATTCACTTTTATTATTGGTTCTGTTTAATTTGTCAGGATGTACGACTTATTTGAATAATGGCACTCTTTTTCAACCATTAGATGTGGCAGAGGATGGTTCATTCACTGCTGGTATAGAAGGTCCTTCTTATCATGAAAATGGAAATATATATCTGGTCAATTTTCAAAATGAGGGCACCATTGGCGTGCTTTCTCCAGATCATCAAGTTAGTGAGTTGGTTAAATTATCAAATGGTAGTGTTGGGAATGGTATTAGAGTTCATCCTGATGGTGATTTATTAGTCGCTGATTATGTAAGACATAATATACTGAAAATAAATATATTAAGTAAAGAAATAAAGGTTTTTGCCCATGAAAAAGAGATGAATCAACCCAATGATTTAGCCTTTCATCCGTTAGGATTCATTTATGCAAGTGATCCAAACTGGAAAATGAGTACCGGACAATTATGGCTTATCAAGTCGGATGGAACCACTTTTTGTCTTGAAAAAAACATGGGTACTACCAACGGTATTGAAGTTAGCCCCAACGGAAAGTTCCTTTATGTCAATGAAAGTTTTCAGCGAAAAATATGGAGGTATGACATTGATAAACAAGGTTTTATTGCTAACAAGAGGTTGTTTTGTCAGTTTGAAGATTTTGGTTTAGATGGTATGCGCTGTGACATCAAAGGTAATCTATATGTTACCAGACATGGAAAGGGAACAGTGGTTTGTATCAATCAAATGGGAAAAATAATTTCTGAAATTCAATTAAAAGGTACGAAACCTTCTAATATCACTTTTGGTGGAAAAGATGGAAAAAGGGCTTATGTTACCCTTCAGGACCGGGGTATGCTCGAATCCTTTTTAGTTCCTTTATCAGGGCAGGATTGGTTCAGATTTCAAAAAAAATAGTAGATATGACATCGTTAACAAAAAAATGGTTTTTACTCATTACCCTTCTTTCTGTCACCTTTTCCTTGGTTGCTCAGGAAATTGACCTGATGCTCAAAGGAGGCACGGTTATAGATCCTAAAAATAAATTAAATAAGCAATTAGATATTGCCATAGATGATGGTATCATTGTTCAGATTGGACCGAATTTACCAACAAATAATGTTTTTCAAGTCGTTGATGTAACAGGCCTGTATGTCGTGCCTGGCATAATAGATATGCATGGGCATCATTTTTATGGGACAGAATCAGATGCTTATTTAAGCAATGGATCTAGTGCATTGGCACCTGATGGGTACACCTTCAGGTCAGGTGTAACGACAGTAGTTGATGTGGGTGGTTCGGGCTGGAGAAATTTTAAAACATTTAAAAAGCAAACGATTGAAACCTCACAGACCAGGGTTCTTTCTTTTTTAAATATTATAGGAACTGGTATGAAAGGTGGACCTGTCGAGCAAAATTTACTCGATATGGATGCAAGGCTTACTGCCATGGAAGCGCTTGCATTTCCAGAATTTATTGTGGGAGTTAAGGTAGCACATTATGCAGGACCAGAATGGACACCTGTTGATCAGGCGGTTCAGGCAGGTAAACTGGCCAATATTCCCGTTATGATCGATTTTGGTGGTGTGGAACCTGAACTTTCCTTAGAAATCTTATTTAATGAAAAATTAAGACCAGGGGATATTTTTACCCATTGTTATGCAAAAGTTAAAGGCAGAATTCCTTTAGTAGATGAAAAAAGAAAATTAAAACCTTTTGTTTTACCTGCTCAGAAAAGGGGGATTATTTTCGATGTTGGACACGGAGGTGGCAGTTTCCTTTGGGATCAGGCTATTCCAGCCATTGAACAAGGATTTAAACCTAATACCATCAGTACAGATCTTCATACAGGTAGTATGAATGGGGGTATGAAAGACCAGCTTAATGTGATGTCCAAATTACTCAATGCCGGACTTTCCCTCGAAGAAGTTATTGAAGCTTCTACCTGGAAACCTGCCCAGGTTATTAATAGGCCAGCACTTGGGCACCTTACGGTGGGGTCAGGAGCAGATATTGCTGTACTGAAAATGGAAAATGGAAGCTTTGGTTACACCGATATTTTAGGTTGGAAAATCATAGGAAATAAAAAACTGGTTTGCGAATTAACGCTCAGAGATGGAAAAGCAGTTTGGGATTTAAATGGTATTTCTAAACCTTTATGGGAAAAATAGGTGTGAATTATGAAAAGGTTCCATATCATTATTTTATTACTTCTTATGACTTCTTGTTATAAAAAGCCCTTAAAGGTACCTTTTTCAGTTGCAGAGGGGATTCAAGTGAAGCATTTTCTCTCTATTGGACCCAATTGCGTTCGAATCGTTCAAGATCCAATAACTAAACAGATTGTTTATACTACTTTCGATGGGTCTGTTTATGAGGTCGATCGTAACAGATTTGGTAAACCAAAATCAAAACTACGGTTTACAGTCGGTGATCATGGAATCAATGAACTTCAAGGTATTGATTTTCTTGGGGATACCATGTTCTTGGTGGGAAATATTAAGGTAAATAAGGGAAAAGGTACCCGAGGAATTGGTATGCGGGCTATTCGTTCAGGAAAAAATAAATACGAATGGACGCCTTTTTTTATCACGGAAGAGTTGGGAGGAAATAAAACGATTTTCAATCATGGATTTAACGCCACTGTTGTAAGCCCCGATGGTAAATACGTCTATGTAAATAGTGGTGCCAGAACAGACCATGGTGAATTACAAGATAATGATGGATTATATCCTAATCAAAGAGATGTTCCTTTAACTTCCTGCATTTTAAGATTCCCTTCCGATGCTTATGCTCTTACTTTACGGAATGATAGAGATTGGTTGTTGAAGCAGGGCTATCTCTTTGCAGAAGGTGTTCGAAATGCTTATGATATGGCTTTTACAAAGGATAATCGACTTTTTGCAGTGGTTAATTCAAGCGATTATGATCATCCGGAGGATATGTTTGAAATAAAAATGGGACATCATTATGGATTTCCCTGGGTGATGGGCGATTTAGATAATCCACAGCAATTTTTAAATTGGGTTCCAGACGCATCAATTGATCCCTTTATTCCTGAAACGAGTCATGCTTATCATCAAAAATATTTTTCCGTTGATTCTTCTTTCCCAAAAAAACCTGCTTTTTTAAATAGATCAAAACCTGTAATGAATATGGGGCCTCGCCTTAATCATTATAGAGACAAGAAAACGGGAAAAGTAATGGATGCCGATACTACCGGTTACCTGGTTGGTACCTTTACCCCTCATTCCTGTCCCTTGGGTCTATTATTTGATACGAAAGGAAGATTGGGTGGAAAATATAAATACAGTGGATTTACCCTTACCTGGACAGATGGAGAAAATTTTGAATTAATGTCGAGAATTTCACAGGAAGGGGAAGAATTAGTTCATTTAGAAATGATCTACGACGAAAAACTTGAAATCTATAAAATGAAAACAACAAGCATGGTAGATAATTTTTTATCGCCAACAGATGCGGTACTTATTGATAATCAGATTTTTGTAATTGAATATGGACATAGAGCCAATATTTGGCAAATAACCCTTCCTTCAACAGCTAACCCTAATTAACATGAAAAAAATTTTTCAAATTTCTTTGATTTTATCTTTCCTACTCTTCATTGGGGTTCTCGTTTTAACTTTTTCGGGAAATGGAAGTAAGGTAGGTATACCACTAAGTATCTCCTTTTTTTTACTCGCATTGGGCATCAGATTACACCCTTTTTTAAAAGGATTCACCTTTACAGTCCTCATTTTTAGTGCCGTTTCCTTAGCTATGTTTTATCCTGGGTATTTTATACAGATTGGCACATTCAAACCTAAAGTTCTCATCATACCACTACTACAAATCATCATGTTTGGCATGGGAACTACCATGTCCATGCAAGACTTTCTAGGGGTTCTTAAAATGCCAAAAGCTGTAGTTGTTGGGCTACTTTGTCAATTTACTATTATGCCTTTCCTTGGATTTGGATTAGCAAAATTGTTTAATTTCCCTCCTGAAATAGCAGCTGGGGTTATACTCATTGGATGTGCACCCAGCGGACTGGCTTCCAACGTAATGTCTTATATCGCCAATGCAAATGTGCCTTTATCTGTTACACTTACGGCTATTGCTACTTTAGCAGCGCCATTTATTACTCCTTTTCTGATGCAGCAGCTTGCAGGTCAATACATTCCGATTGATTTATGGAAAATGATGCTGGACATTGGCAACATGGTTATTTTACCCATTGGAGCGGGCTTAATATTCAATTATTTTTTCCATGGTAAAGCAAAATGGTTAGACCTTGCTATGCCTATTATTTCTATGGCTGGTATTGCGATCATTGTAACAATTATTACGGCAAATGGACGTGATGGATTAATTCAAATAGGTTTCAGTCTTATTCTTGCTGCCATACTTCATAATTTACTAGGTTATTTACTGGGGTATCTCGGTGCCAAATTGGCAGGCCTGAATCAGCGGGATTGTCGAACAGTCGCTATTGAAGTTGGTATGCAAAATGGCGGTTTAGCTTCTGGAATTGCGCTCACCATGAATAAAATTGCTACTGTTGGTTTGGCACCAGCGGTTTTCGGTCCCTGGATGAATATTTCCGGTTCCTCTCTGGCTACCTGGTGGCGTAGTATTCCCATTAAGGAGGATGAAAATAAATAAGAAAAATATTAAACGATGGAAACTAACAGACGATTAGCATTTAAAAAATTAGGAGCCGGTTTGGCAACTATTTTTGGCTTTACATTAACTGTAAAAGCAGCTGAAAAGCCAGTAAATTCCTCTGAAAAAGAGGTGGTAGGGGAGATTATTAAGGATGAACAGGGAATCCCTTTATTTTCAAGTGCAGTGAAACACGGCAATCTCCTGTTTATCGCGGGTAAAGGAGCACATTTTGAGGGGGATATAAAGGCACACACAAAACACGTTTTGGATGAACTGGAAAAGGAATTAGTAAAAAATGGCTCTTCTATGCAGAAAGTATTAAAAGTTTCTGTTTTTCTCCATGATTTAAATGATTACGCAGCCATGAATGAAGTTTTTAGAGGTCGGTTCGGTGAAAAACCACCTGTTAGAACTACTGTCGCTGCTTATGGTGGAATTCCTGGGGATTCTTTAGTTGAAATGGATTGTATTGCTGCGATAGATTAACCCTCAAAATTAAAATTATGCTAACCAGAAGAAATTTGATTAAGAATCTTTCGGCAATTCCTTTTATAGGAGGGCTTTTAGATGCTAAAAAAATAGGTGCTTCGCCCTCAACAATATATAGTTATCCTCGTGATTTTTTTAAGCAATTAGGTGTTCGTACTTTTATAAATGCTGCGGGTACTTACACTGCATTAACGAGTAGTTTGATGACAGAGGAAGTTAAAAATGCTTATCTATATGCAAGTACTCAATTTGTAAATTTAAATGAATTACACGATCGTGTCGGAGAACGGCTGGCACAATTACTTCGATGTGAGGCTGCAATGGTTACTTCAGGAGCGGCTTCAGCTATAACTTTAGGTACGGCTGGCGTTTTAACAGGCACAGATGCTTCAAAAATTGATAAAATACCAGGTGATTTAACAGGAATGAAATCAGAGGTGATTATACAAAAATCTCATCGGGTTGGTTATGATCATGCTATCAGAAATACAGGAATAAAATTGATTGAAGTGGAAACGCTGGCACAATTTGAAAAGGCGATTTCAGAAAGAACAGCTATGTTTTGGTTTCTTAATTATGCCAATCCGGTTGGGCAAATAAAAGATAAGGAATTTGTCGCATTAGGAAAAAAATATAATATACCCACTTTCAATGATTGTGCTGCCGATGTACCTCCAGTGGATAATCTATGGAAATATACAGAAATGGGCTTTGATTTAGTTGCGTTTTCAGGCGGTAAAGGACTTAGGGGTCCTCAAAGTGCCGGCTTACTTCTGGGTAGAAAGGATCTCATTCAGGCAGCTCGAGCCAATGCAGTGCCCAATGGAAATACCATTGGAAGAGGGATGAAAGTAAATAAAGAAGAGATGCTTTCTCTGTTAGTTGCGGTTGAAAATTATCTGGATAAAGATTTTGATGCGGAATGGAAAATGTGGGAAGCCCAAATTAATCATATTCATCAGGTTGTTTCGGTTATTCCTGGCGTGAAAACAGAAATTCATATCCCAGAAATTGCAAATCATGTACCTTCTATCCGATTGTATCTGGATACTCAGAAATTGAAATATTCGCCTGATACCCTGCGTCTTGCACTTAGAAATGGTCACCCTTCTATTGAAACAGTAGGAGGAAGTGAATCCCTGGACATGACTACCTGGATGTTAAATCCAGGAGAAGAAAGAATTGTTGCGCATAGATTAAAAGAAATTTTATTAACTTAGTGTTTATTTTTAAAAACGATTGAAAATGAAGTATTGGATCTGTTTGTTTATTGGCATTTTAACTTACTTAAATATGGAGGGTCAGGAAAATTATAATCCAGAGGAAAAATTGAAAGCATTAGGTATTACCCTGCAAGCACCTTCAAGTCCTATAGCAAATTATGTCAATGTAGTTCGTGTGGGAAACTTGTTATTTCTTTCTGGAAAAGGTCCGCAATTAACGGACGGAACTTATATAAAAGGTAAAGTAGGAGAAAATCTATCCATACAGCAGGGCTATGATGCTGCTCGCTGGACAGGAATCAATCAGTTAGCCGTTCTCAAAGCAGAATTAGGCGATTTGAAAAAAGTCAAAAGAATTGTAAAGGTTTTGGGTATGGTCAATTCACCCGCCACTTTTACAGATCACCCAAAAGTAATTAATGGGTATTCAGATCTCATGGTTGCTGTTTTTGGTGAAAAAGGAAAACATGCTCGATCTGCAGTAGGAATGGGTTCATTACCTAATGATATGGCAGTTGAAGTAGAAATGATTGTCGAAGTCGAAAACCCTTAATTTTGTCAGTAGTTGTTCCAAATTGGCGCGATTTATATAGCCTTTACGCCAATACTTTAACGGAAAATATTATTCCTTTCTGGGAGAAAAATAGCATCGATTTGATAGATGGGGGTTATTTTACCTGCCTTCTTCGTGACGGTACTGTTTTCGATACCGATAAATTTATCTGGCTACAGGCAAGAGAAGTCTGGATGTTTTCCAAAATGTATAACGAATGGGAAGCTAAAGCATCTTGGTTGAACATTGCTCTACACGGAGCCGAATTTCTTGAAAAATATGGTAGAAATGAGGAGGGAGACTGGTATTTTTCTTTAAGAAAAGATGGTAAACCTCTGGTTAGTGCTTATAACATATTTTCTGATTGTTTTGCCGTTATGGCTTTTGCCCAGCTGGCCAAAGCAACAGGAAATGAAAGATATTCCAACATAGCAGTTCAAACTTTTGAAAGAATTTTAGAAAGGCAACACAATCCTAAAGGAAAATTCTCGAAAGTTATTTCTGAAAATAGAGCGCTCAAAAATTTTGCGCTACCCATGATTCTTTGTAGTCTTTCGCTGGAATTGGAAAGCCTGTCCGATAAATTCGACATTGAATCTCTTATTGATGTGTGTGTGAAAGAGGTCATGGTCGATTTTTATAAGGAGGAATTTGATATTACCCTTGAAAATGTTAGTCCTCTTGGTTCCTTTTCTGATACTTTTGAGGGACGTTGCGTAAATCCAGGACACGTCATTGAAAGCATGTGGTTTATCATGGATATCGCTGAAAGAAGGCAGGATAAGAATTTGATGCAACTAGCCGTTGACAGAACCATACGTACCTTGTCTTATGGCTGGGATGAAAAATACGGGGGTATTTTTTATTTTATGGATGTAAAAAATGATCCTCCCCAACAATTAGAATGGGATCAAAAACTATGGTGGGTGCATGTTGAAACCTTGATTGCTCTATTAAAAGGTTACCAGCACACAGGAGATTCCCGCTGTTTAGAATGGTTTAATAAAGTGCATGAATACACCTGGGCTCATTTCCCCGATGCAGAAAACGGGGAATGGTTTGGTTATCTCAACAGACAAGGAGAAGTTTTATTGTCTTTAAAAGGAGGAAAATGGAAAGGTTGTTTCCATGTGCCCAGAGCCTTATTTCAATGTAGTAAAATATTAGCTAAGTTATCAGGTACTAACGCCGATTAATCATTATCATGACATAGCTTTTAAAAAAAAACAGGGGCAAGGAAAACAGCTTTCTTCTTGATTTATAATCGTATCTTCCACTTTTACATGAATTCCATCAAGATGAAGGCGAAGTATATAAATCCTTTTACAGACTTTGGGTTTAAGAAAATTTTTGGAGAACAAGCCGGTAAAGAACTTCTTATTGATTTTCTTAATGCACTAATACCTCAGGCGAATAAAATCATAGATTTAAATTTTAAAAATACAGAACATCTTGGTCAGAAAGAATTAGATAGAAATGCAATTTTTGATATTTATTGTGAAAATCAGTCAAACGAAAAGTTTATTGTTGAGCTACAGAAGGCAAAGCAAAATTATTTTAGAGAACGAACCATTTATTATTCCACATTTCCGATAAGGGAACAGGCAGAAAAGGGAGAATGGAATTATAATCTTAATGCCGTTTTTTGTATCGGAATTCTTGATTTTACATTCAATGATTATGAGAGTGAGCCTGAAAAGAGTGAGGTAGTGCATACCATTAAATTGAAAAATCAACATGGGAACACGTTTTACGAGAAGCTGACTTACATCTATATTGAAATGCCAAATTTTAATAAACTGGAAGAGAATCTATCCTCAAGACTTGATAAATGGTTGTTTTTTATCAAGAATCTGGAGGATTTTCAATCTATTCCCTCTATCTTTTCTGATGAAATTTTTGAAAAAGCTTTCGAAAAGGCAGAATTAGCAAAGTTTGGGCAAGAAGAAATGGATAAATATGAATCAAGTTTAAAATTATATCGTGATTTAAAATGTGTCATTGATACGGCATTTATTGAGGGCAGATCAGAGGGCAAAATAGAAGGACTCGAAGAAGGAAGGCAAGAAGGACTCGAAGAAGGAAGACTAGAAGGACTCGAAGAAGGAAGACTAGAAGGACTTCAAGAAGGTAAATATAATATGGCTAAATTATTGAAGGATAATGGTGTACAGATTCAATTAATAATTCAAACTACAGGCTTAACTAGGGAAGAAATAGACTTGCTTTAAAAATAAAAAATATTAATAAAAATTTCAAATAATTATTATAGAAAATCCAACTCTTTTCCTAAGAATTTAAAAGTGGAATGAAGAATAATGGCAAAATATTTTTTACCTTAGCCTTTATTTACCTCGATTTTAGTGGAATTAAATTGGCAAAATATAATTTATACTCTTGGAACAATTAAAATTAACAGTAGGCATAGATATTGGAGGTACAAATACCAAATTAGGTTTAGTGGATGCAAATGGAAATTTAATTAAAAGAGTTAATTTTTCTACGAATCCATTATTGAATTTTTCAGCTTATCAAGCGTTATTGACGAATGCTTTAGATGAAGTTACTCAGGGTTTTTCGAAATCAGATGTAATAGGTGTAGGCCTTGGCGTTCCAGGCGCAAACGGAAATACAGGTAGTATTCCCGAAGCAGCTAATATTCCCTTTCTAAGTGAGGTTCCTTTGAAAAATGTATTAGAAAGGGCTTGGAATTTACCTGTTTTTGTCGCAAAAGATGCAAATGCAGCGGCTTTAGGTGAAATGCTCTTCGGAAGCGCTAAGGGTATGCAAAATTTTATATTGCTTACACTGGGTACAGGATTGGGTTCCGGATTGGTCTTAAATGGAAAAATAGTCTCCGGATCTAACGGTCTGGCCGCGGAATATGGCCACTCTTTGTTAGTGAAAAATGGTCGATTGTGCAATTGTGGTCAGCAGGGTTGCTTTGAAACGTATGTTTCTGCAACGGGTTTGAAAAGAACCGCCCTTTCCTTGATGGCAAGGTCAAATCAATACAGCCTTCTGCGGGAAATTGCACCAAATGAACTTGACGCTCATAAAATAGCGGAAGCTGGTGAAGCCGGTGATGAATTAGCTAAAAAAACGATTGAAAAAACTGCCCATTGGTTAGGTTCAAAAATGGTCGATTTAGTGGTCCTCACCGATCCCGAAGCGATCATTTTAGCTGGAGGACTGACCAATATAGGCGATTATTTCCTGACAATGACGAAAGATACGCTGGAGAAAAAATTACTACCCATGTTCAAAGGCATTGTAAAAGTGAAATATTCAAGTCTTGGAAGTGATGAAGCTGCTATTCTAGGAGCTGCTTCCATAGCCTTGAAACTTTAAAACTATTATCAGTATTTATATTTTTTCACAAACATTTTATTCAATATGAAGAAGCATTTGTTCCTTTTTGGAATGCTTATGAGTTTCTGCTCTTTTGGAGCTTTTGCTCAGGCATCAATTCGGGGAACAGTGACCAGTTCAGACGGAGAACCTGTTATCGGTGCCAATGTCATCGAGTTAGGAACTACCAATGGAACTGTCACTGATCTTGACGGTAACTACATTTTAAAGGTAGGAGCCAACGCTGTTATTGAGTTTACTTATACGGGATATGTTTCTCAGAAAGTGACCGTTGGTGCTCAAACTATGGTTAATGTTGTCCTGTTAGAAGGGGTAGCCCTAAGTGAAATTGTCGTTACCGCTTTAGGTATTTCCCGGGAAAAGAAATCATTGACTTATGCCGCCCAAACAATTCAAGGTGGACAGTTAACTCAAGTGAGAGATGCTAACTTTGCCAATACTTTAAATGGTAAAGTAGCTGGATTGGTCGTTACAAATGCCGCATCCGGTGTGGGTGGTGCAACAAGAGTGAATCTAAGAGGTAATCGCTCTATTCAAAGTAGCAATAATGCCCTCTTTGTTATAGATGGGGTTCCAGTTGATAATTCAACTCCTGGTCAGGTGGGAAATGATTTTGGAGGCTACAACGGAAGTGACGGAGTGGCAAATATCAATCCTGATGATATCGAATCTATAAGTGTCCTTAAAGGTGCTGCCGCTTCTGTCCTCTATGGCAGCCGTGCGGCAAATGGAGTTATTCTAATCACAACTAAAAAGGGTGGCTCCGGTGCTATTTCTGTAGATGCTAATTCCGGCGTTCAATTTGATGCTCCTTTAACTTTACCCTATTTGCAAAATGAATACGGTCAGGGTAATGGAGGGGCTTTTGGCGCAAGAGCTAGCGGCAGCTGGGGCCCGAAAATGAATAATCAGGCATTGACCGACTGGACAGGGAAATCTCAAAATTTGACGCCCCAACCTAATAATGTGGCTGATTTTTTTCAAATAGGCTCCGCTTTTAATAATGCGGTGGGTATAAAAGCGGGTACGGATAAAGTTCAGTCCTATTTTTCTTTTACAAATAATCAGGCCTCAGGGGTCATTCCTGGGAATACGCTGGACAGAAATACGGTGAACTTGCGTATTTCTACCAATCTTAGTAAAAAGTTTTCTACCGATGCTAAAATTACTTATGTGAACCAGATGCTGAATAATAAATTAAGATCGGGGGAGGAGAGTTCTGAAGTGATGAACCTCTACAAAACGCCAAGAAGTATTCGTATTGAAGACATGCAAAACTATGAGTCGGAGTCTGGCGCACCTAATTACTGGACTTCTTCTTCTATTTATATGAATCCTTATTGGACCATTAACAGAACTTCCGCTGACGAAGAAAGAACGAGAACAACAGGATTGGTTTCCGCAACCTATCAGATAAATGAGGAAATGAAAGTTCTGGCCAGAGTGAGTTTAGATCAATATACGGACAGAGGGGAAAATACTTTCTATAATAATACCCTGCTGTTTGCTCAGGCTGGTGGCTCTTTCCAAAAATATTTTAGACAAGTTCAGGAGAGAAATGCTGAATTATTGCTGATCGGTAATAAAAAAATTAATAATAATTTTAAACTTTCATACACCTTCGGTTTGGCTGATTTAGCCCGAAAATCTGATTTTACGCAAACAAGCGCCAATGGTCTTCTTGTCCCAAATAAATTTGACCTTGGTTTTGCTCGTACCCTTTCGGTGGGAACTGGCTTTGTAGAAAGAGATCTTCAATCTGTTTTTGGTACTGTTCAGGTAAGTTTAAAAGATTACTTGTATCTCGACGTTACCGCAAGAAATGATTGGTCTTCTACCTTGCCAGCTCCTCATTCTTATTTCTATCCTTCCTTAGGTTTGACAGCTGTACTTTCTGACATGGTTGAATTGCCTTCTTTTGTCAGTTTTGCCAAGTTTAGAGGTTCTTATACCCGCGTTGGAAATGATGCAGCACCATACTTGTTGACTCAAACTTATAGTTTTAGTCAGGGTGGCATCGGTGGATTTATCAATAGGGATGGAACCCAGGCGATTGGCGACCTAAAACCAGAGTTAACTACTTCTGTTGAATTTGGCTTTGATGGACGATTTTTTGATAATAGAATGGGCCTTGATGTTACTTTTTATAGGACAAATTCGGTGAATCAGTTATTAAGCCTTCCTTTGGCTCCCGCTTCTGGATTTTCTAACCAATATATCAATGCAGGGGATATTCAAAATTCAGGTGTTGAATTAACGCTAACTGGTTCACCAATTAAAAAAGACGATTTTGTTTGGGATTTAACCCTGAACTACGCCAGAAACGTCAATACAATTGTTTCTTTACATCCTGATATTAAACAAACATTCCTTTCAAGTGGATACGGCAGAACAGCAGGTGTTTTAGTTAAGGAAGGAGGCGCTTATGGCGATTTATATGCCGACGGTTGGGCAAAAGCACCTGATGGACAGTTTATTATGGATGCTTCTGGAAAACCTGTTTTAACAGCAACCCAGGAATTTTTAGGAAATTTTAATCCTAAGTTTACCCTTGGTTTGAATAACGCCTTTTCTTTTGGTAAAATTAGCGTTAATGTGTTAGTTGATGCCAGAATCGGCGGTGTTATGACCTCCGGCTCTGATGCAAATCTTGCTTTTGATGGAAATGCAGCTTATACCACTGCTTACAGAGAAGGTGGATGGGTTTTACCCGGTGTGGTTAAAAAGGGGGAAAGCTATACCCCAAATACGACGCCTATTAATGCCGAAACTTTCTGGACAACTGTTTCAAATGGTCGTTATTCCTGGGGGCAGTTATTTACTTACGATGCGACGAATGTGCGTATTCGCGAAGCAGCTGTTGGTTATGATTTTACCGTCAATAAGAGTTTTGTTAAAAAAGCAAAATTATCGATTGTGGCAAGAAATTTATTTTTCTTAACCAAAGGAAAAGCCATAATAGATGTTCCTGGCGTTCCTACGCGTAAAATGTGGTTCGACCCAGATGTCAACCTGGGTGCTGGCAACTATCAGGGAATTGAATACGGTAGCTTGCCTTCAGCACGCAGTATTGGCTTGAATCTTAATCTTTCTTTCTAAATCAAATGTTCATGAATATGTTTATCAATATTTATCGCTTGGCCGTACTTAGTTTGCTGACTGCCATTGTCGTGTCGGTGAGCTCGTGTACGCAAGATTTTGAAGAACTTAATACGGACAAAACAAAACTTACCGTACTAACTTCTACAGAATTACCTTACCTTTTTTCTAAAGCTCAATCGGCTTCTTCCTATGCCTTTTGGCGCTATCAGGTTGCTCAAAATTTATTTTCTGACTTATATTCTCAATATTTTGCTACTTCAGCTACTTATTTTCCTTCAGATCGTTATACCATTCGATTCGATTGGTTGCAATGGCATTGGATTCCAATCTATACGGAGGCAGTACCTCAGCTTAAAACCCTGTTGAAGGAGACAGATGCGAATTCTGCTGAAAATGCTCTGGCTAAAATTATGTGGGTATATTCCTTTCACCGTCTAACAGACTATTATGGTCCTGTTCCCTATTTTAAAGCGGGCGAACCTGCTAGTAGCGTAGCATACGACGGTCAGAAAGAAATATACTATGATATGTTCACCAAATTGGATGAAGCGGTAAAGGTTTTAAATACAAATAAAGCAAAAACTCCTTATGGTAGCTTTGACCTTATCTATAATGGAGATGTGAATAAATGGATCAAATTTGCTAATACCTTGCGTCTTCGCTTAGCTTTACGCATATCCAAAGTAGATCCTGCTAAAGCTAAGACAGAGGCCGAAGCTGCAGTAGCTTCTGGAGTTATGTTAACTACTGCCGATGATGCCTATATGGTTAAAAGTGAAAATGGAGGTGATTTTAATGGATTGGCGGGTATCTCTGTTTGGAATGAATTCCGAATGAGTGCTTCTATGGAATCGGTCCTGAAAGGTTATGAAGATCCCAGAATGTCTGTTTATTTTCAACCTGCTGTAGGAACTGGTAAATTTGATGGTTTGAGAAATGGTCTTCTTCCTGCTCAATTGAATATTTCGATAAATGGCAATGATGCCAATTCTAATGTGGGAACTCGTTGGACAAAATGGTCAGGTTCTTCCTGGGGTGGACAAAATACAACGCCACAAAATATTATGCATGCCGCCGAAGCCTATTTCCTTCGCGCTGAAGGTGCCTTAAATGGCTGGAACATGCAAGGGGCTTCACAGGATCTTTACGAAAAGGGGATAGAAACCTCTATGCGCCAATGGGGAATCAGCGATGCAGCTGCAATCGCCGCTTATCAGAAAAGCGCCGCTACGCCAATTCCTCCAATGGATGGCGTAAATTCTCCCGCAATGGCTTCCATTGCAGTTAAATGGGGAACTTCTCCTGCTATTCAAAGAGAGCAGATTGGTACTCAAAAATGGCTGGCGCTCTATCCGGATGGTATTGAGGCCTGGGCGGAGTTTCGTCGTTCGCGATACCCAAAACTATATCCAATTGTTAATTCCGATAATTCGGACTTACCTTCAGGGACCTTTATTAGAAGAATTCCATTCCTCGTATTGGAAAAAAATACGAATGCTGCCGCTGTTAAAGCAGCTGAAGGACTCTTAGGAGGTCCCGATAAACCAAATACCCCTCTTTGGTGGGATAAAAATTAAAGAGTCGTTTAAATGCCATTTCTTGCTTTTTTCCTTTATTGGAGGTACTGCAAGAGATGGCTTTTTATTTGAATGATTTTATATCTCCTAAATCTATTCATCATGCGCATCGTTGCTTTCATTTTACTGGTTGGCGTCCTGTTTTCTTGTGAAAATGCAAGAGATGGCTCCTCAAAAAAATGGAAGTTTGCGCTCGTTTCCCCTAATTATTCCAACATACATTTTAATAATAGAATTCAAGAATCGGAATCATTCAATGTATTGCAATATGGTTATTTATACAACGGAGGAGGAGTAGCTATTGGAGACATAGATAATGATGGTTTGGATGATATTTATTTTTCATCTAACATGGCCTCAAATAGGCTATATAAAAATTTAGGTAATCTTAAATTTAAAGATATTACGGAATCTGCCGGTGTCGCCGCCAATGATGCATGGAATACCGGTGTAGCGATGGCCGATGTGAATAATGATGGTTTCCTCGATATTTATGTTTGTCGTTCAGCCGATGCTTATCCGGAAAAACGTAAAAATTTACTGTTTATTAATAATAAAAAGGGGGCATTTACGGAAATGGCTTCTACTTGGGGTATCGACGATGCAGCATATTCTACCCAAGCAGCTTTCTTCGATTACGATAAAGATGGCGATCTTGACCTGTTTTTACTCAATCATTCCGTTCAGCAATTTGCTGGCTTTAATCAATATCTTTCCAAATATAAGGAGGATTTGAATCCAAATTATGGGGATAAATTGTACCGAAATGATGGCATTAAATTCACTGATGTTTCGAAAGAGGCGGGTATAATTGCTAATGTGCTTGGCTTTGGTTTAGGTGTTACCATCTCCGATTTTAATGGGGATTCCTGGCCTGATATTTACATTGGAAATGACTACCATGAGCAGGATTATTACTATCTGAATAATAAAAACGGCACTTTTACAGAGGCTTTATCAACCTATTTTGATCATGTGTCTTTGTTTTCTATGGGAAATGATGCTGCGGATATCAATAATGATGGTCAACCAGATCTGGTTACCCTTGATATGCTTCCTGCCGATCATTTTCGACAGAGTATGACCTCTGGTCCTGATCATTTTGATAAATATCAGGTGTTGCTAAATGGAGGTTTTTACCACCAGACCATGAGAAATATGTTGCACCTGAATAATGGTTCTCATGGGTTTTCTGAAATAGGCCAAATGAGTGGCATTTCAAATACTGACTGGAGCTGGTCCGCATTGTTCGCAGATTATGATAACGATGGCTGGCAAGATCTTTATGTAACCAACGGATACAAAAGAGATTATACCAATATGGATTTTCTGCTCTATGCGGCTGATGCTAAGGTTAGCGCTCAAAAATCGGGAAAAAATCTCAACGTGGCTGAGATTTTAAATAAAATGCCGGAAGTAAAAATTCCCAATTTTATTTTTAAAAATAATAAAAATGCTACCTTTTCCACCACCTTAAATACTTGGATGAAACCAGCGCCTTCTATGTCAAATGGCGCTGCCTATGCCGATTTAGATAATGACGGTGATCTCGATTTGGTTGTTAATAATGTAGATCAGAAAGTATTTTTTTACAGAAATAATACGAGAGAAAATAATGAGGGAAATTTTTTAGCCATTGATTTTATAGGTGAAAATAGTAAAGTAGCATCCATTGGGGCAAAAATTTCTCTTTTTATCGGTCAAAACATGCAATTCAGAGAGGCTTATTTTGTGCGCGGATTTCAGTCGTCGGTAGCTCCTCGTATTCATTTTGGCATTGGAACGCATACTAAAATTGATTCCTTAAAGATACTTTGGCCTGATGGTGTAACTCAGATTTTAAGAAATATATTACCCAACCAAATACTAAAAATTAAAAAATCGGGTAAGCCAGTAAAAGAAGAAATAATAACGGACAACATTCTTTTTTATCCATCATCACAAAATGATACTTTAAAAAACTGGAGACATATTGAAGACCGAGCCAATGATTTTAAAATTCAAGGATTATTGCCTCAACAATATTCTTTTCAGGGTCCCTCCTTAGCTTCGGGCGATGTAAATGGGGATGGATTGGAAGATATTTACCTTTGTGGTGCCGCCAATCAAGGAGGGATACTCCTTTTTCAAGATAAAAACGGAAATTTTAATAAAATCAATCAAAGTGATTTTGAGAAAAACAAGGCGGCTGAAGAAATTGATGCCGTATTTTTTGACGCTGATGCCGATGGTGATGTAGATCTATATGTTGTGACAGGAGCATATAATCAAGAAAAAAATGCGCCCGTACTGAAAGATTTGTATTATCGAAATGATGGGAAAGGGCATTTTATTCAGGACAAAGAAGGGTTGCCAGATCTTCGATATTGTGGAGCAAAAGCAGTGGTTTTGGATATGGAAGGAGATGGAGATCTGGATCTTTTTATACCCTCGAGACTCATTCCCGGTGATTATCCATCGAATCCAAAGCACGCTTTATTAAGGAATGACGGGAAGGGATATTTTACCAATAAAATAGAGGAATTTGCCCCGAAATTGAATCAGGCTGGTCTAATAACCGATGCAAAATGGATGGATATTGAGGGGGATGGAAAAAGTGAGCTCATTACAGTAGGAGAATGGATGCCTGTTCAAGTTTGGCAGCTTAAAAACAATCAGCTTGTGCCGGGAAAAACAATAGGCAAAAAGGGATTCTGGCATTGTCTTGAAGTATTTGACGCAAACAAGGATGGGAAATTGGATCTCATTGCAGGTAATAAAGGCTTAAATACCCAGTTAAAAGCGCCAGTTACCCTACTTTATGACGATTTTGATGCCAATGGAACCAAAGATCCCATCATGGGGTATTCGTATAACAATAGGCTATATCCGACGGCATCCCGCGATGATTTGTTGAGTCAATTACCTGGGTTTAAAAAGAGATTTATCACTTATGAGGCTTATGCTAAAACTTCATTTGACGATCTTTTAACGGCCAAACAGAGGAAAAATGCCCTATCTTTTGAGGTGGAAACCTTAGAAACGCAACTTTTTTTGAATAAGGGTAAAGGTCAATTCACGATAGGAAAATTACCCATGGAGGCTCAATATTCAAATGTTTCAGCCATCATTTCCGGCGATTGGAATAAGGATGGAAATACAGATATCATTTTAGCTGGAAATGACAGTTATCAACGGGTAAAATTTGGCAAAATGGATGCTAACAAAGGACAGGTTTTTCTTGGTAAAGGAGACGGTACCTTCCAATATTTATCCCAATCAAAAAGCAATCTAAACATACCTGGAGATACCCGTAAGATTCATTCCTTACAAAATGGCGCATTGTTATTTCTCCGAAACAATGATTTTCCGCTTATTTATAAGGTAAATCGATAGAGAGAGTCGATGTAATTCCCACCCCGCACACCTATAACTCCGTAGAGACGATGTACGCATCGTCTTTTTTTCGATAGGTTTCCAATGTAAATTTTACCCGCTTTCACCTTATTTTGAATCAGGATTTACAGGATTTTTAGGATTAAAGAGAAGGTTTTCGTTTTAAATGAGGAGGTTATTGTAGGGGTGAATGGCATTCGCCCTTCCATGATATAGATGCATTTTCAGATTTTAGTATTAATGCCGTATCTTTGAGGAAATATTATAAAATGGCCCTAAAAAATCTTCCCTTAGGGATAAGTACGTTAAGTCTTTTATTGGAATCGAATGGCATCTATGTTGATAAGACAGAATATGCTTACCATCTAATAAAACAGCCGGGTAGATTTTTCCTCTCCCGTCCACGCCGATTTGGTAAGAGTTTGTTTGTAGATACATTAAAGGAGATTTTTGAAGGTAATCAGAAATTGTTTGAGGGCTTATTTATTTATGATAAGTGGGACTGGACTAAAAAATATCCTGTTATCAAGTTTGATTTTGCAGAAGGTATATTGAAAAGCGGAAAGGATTTAAATGAAAAAATTCATGAAATTCTTTTATTTAATGAGAAAAATCTTGGAGTTACTACCGTAAATAAAAGCATTAGTGGCAGATTTGCAGAAATAATAAAAGGTGCAAGAGAGAAATATGGCGAAAGGGTAGTAGTCTTAGTGGACGAATACGATAAACCTATCTTAGACAATATTGGTGATTTGTCGATAGCCAAAGAATTGCGTGATGGACTAAAAAATGTATATTTCGTTTTAAAAAGTCAAGACGCCAATCTGCAGTTTGTATTCATGACAGGGGTGACCAAATTCTCAAAAGTAAATCTGTTCAGTGGGTTGAATCAACTAAAAGATATAACGTTAAGTAAATCATATTCCTCTATTTGTGGTTATACAGACAAAGATCTTGAAGAATATTTCAATGAACATCTCTCCGGTAGTGACCCGGAAAAGGTGAGAAAATGGTATAATGGATATAACTGGACAGGTCAGGAATCAGTTTATAATCCATACGATATTCTCTTATTTTTAAGCGAAGATTTCAGTTTTCAAAATTACTGGTTTGAGACGGGCACACCTACCTTTCTCATTGAACTATTCAGAAAACATCAGTATTTTTTACCTGATTTAGAGAATATTCAAGTAACTCGTGAGGTTTTGGGTGCTTTTGACGTTGACTATATTGACCCTATAGCTCTCCTTTTTCAAAGTGGCTATCTGACCATCAAAGATACCTACATAGACGACCAGGAGCAGATTTTTAATCTGAAAATCCCCAACAGGGAGGTAAAACAAGCCCTCAATAACCAATTTATTAGTGGATACGCTGGATTAACATCACTTAAGCTAAATTCCAGGCTTCAAATGAAGAAGGAGTTATCAACGGGTAATGTAACTTCATTAATCAAAACAATAAAGGGTTTATTTGCGGGTATTCCCTGGCGTAATTTCACTAATAACGACCTGGCTAATTTCGAAGGGTACTACGCCTCG
>Ga0209088_10000579_pt1 | contig 25512 bp, 16 predicted proteins | sample S_140625_EF_Meta_FD_187324 | JGI IMG/M metagenome (GOLD analysis project Ga0209088, IMG submission 187324) | Freshwater microbial communities from Lake Simoncouche, Canada to study carbon cycling - S_140625_EF_MetaG (SPAdes) (version 2) | ecosystem: Environmental > Aquatic > Freshwater > Lake ... | reverse complement strand
GTCGCAAATGGCATTCCGACGCAGTCGGAAACTGAATGCGCAGCATTCGAGGCAGGGATAAGGACGGCGCAGCAGCGCCGGGGTAAGACCCTGAGCGGAGCGAATCAATCCCTCCCTCTCCGCCATGTTTCGCCGCCAATCGATAATTAACGGGCAATGGCTCTTCGTTTGGTCGTTGATGGGATTGCGAGTGCCTGCGGCAGATAGCTTTAAGTCGGATCGCCGGCTGAGAGATCTAGATGCTTGGTTGGCTCGGCGCCTGCGGACCGTTCTGCGACCGCCGTTTGAGGTTAGGGACTGGCCACACGGGTTCGCAAAAAACGCCGAGGGTCAGCGGCCCGGGCCAATTCGTCATACACGGTTACCTTGGCTGAGGCATCTGGCCCACCCTCCACGGCTACTCCGTCAATCAACGGCAACACTGGCCCGCCCGCGGTGCTGCGGGCGATGGGAATCCACGTGGCGAGGTCGCCCGAACTTTCCACGGTGAGGGTGATGTCCGAGTGGGCGGCGAGGAGCGGAAAAGAAATCGTCAGGCGAGGGGGAGCGCCCGCCCGCGCGGCCGAGACCGGTGCCGGTTCGTCCGATCGCAGCGGGTCGGAACCGAACGCGTATTCGAGCAGGTTGGCCAAGCCATCGCCGTCCGGATCGGCCGCATCAGCGGCCAGACCGCCGGCAATCTCCCCCGGGGAGAAAACGAGAGAGCGCCACGCTTCCCGTGCACCGAGCGGAGTCGCGGCGGCCTCGACCGAGGCCGGGCCCGCGCCAAAGACGTTCTTCGCCTCAACGGTAAAGTAACACGGCACGCCGTCAGGGAGCGCATCGAGCACGGCGAGGGACTGGACGAGGCCGGCCTGGCTTGCCGTGTAAGGCCCGCCGGGCGAGGCGCCCCAACGCAGGGTGTAGCTTTCCGCGCCCGGCACCGGCGTCCACGAAACGGCGAGCCGATGGCGATCAGCAACCGTGCGCAATCCTTCCACGCGACCGGGGGCGGCCACGGTTTGGTAGGTGCCGCGCAGAATCAGATCTTCTCCCGAGGTGCGGACCAACTCGGCGGGGTGCCAGCGCGCATTGTCGCCCGTCCCGTAAACGTAGAGCCGCAGCTCGACCGGTTGCCGGACGTTTTGCAGGGCGGTTTCTCCAGCGAGCGCGAGGGACAAGTCATTGAACAACCAGTAGCCAGGCGTCACGGCGTAGCCGGCGGCCGGAACATCGCGCCAATCGCCCATGCCCACGCGATAACGCAGCAGGACCTTGAGCGGATAGCCGCCGAAGGAATATTGAAAGCCCGTGTTGAGCCCGCTGACCGAAACCGCCTGCCCCTCGGCCGGTGCGATGGACCAACCAAGATAAAGCTGACGGCTGATGGCGTCGGCCGACGAACCTCCGCCGGTGGCGCCGAAATTGCCGCCGTCATTTAGTGGCAGAAAAGGGAATTTTCCGTCGTAATGGCAGCCTCCATCGGCGCCGGTGCCAGGATTAAACCCGTAGTTGTTCATCTCGAGCATCAGACCCGGGCCGCGCGTCACGTCGCCGGCATCGACCGCGAGCAAGTGGCGCGCTACGGGCAGGACCAGCGGCGGATTCTCGAGACGGCCGCTGTAGATCAAAGTGCCGGCCTCCCAGGCGGCGAGCACGGCGTTCTGGCCTGGCGCGAGTGGCGTTCCGGACCGGACGGGGGCGTCGGGGCCGCGTCCATCACGGCCGTAGGCATGCACGGTGACGTAGGCGGCAGAGCCGTTGGGCAGCCCAGATAGGGTCCAGTGCAGCGCGATGCCGGCATCGGTCCAGACAAAGGGTCCATCGACCGAAGCCCCCAACCCCACGCGATAGCCCGCTGCCCCGGCGACCGCGTCCCAAGAGGCGACGAGCGAGGCGTTGGTTTCGCCGAGGCTGTGGAGCCTCGGCGCGGGCAGCACCGGCGTGGCGGGATTCAGGCCGCCGGCGGCGACCAAGGACCACATGCCGTCGCCCCAGCCGTTTCGGGCCGAGACACGGTAGTAATAAGTCGTCCCGCCCACGGCGGCGTCATCAGTGAACGTAGTGGTCGTGGAGTTAAAAACATCGGTGACTTCGGCGCGATCGAACTCCGGTCGCGGGCTGCGATAAATGGTGTAGCCGCTGGCGCCCGCCACGGCGGGCCAGCGCAAGGTGGTGCCGGCGGCGAAGGGAGTGAGCGCGGGCGAAGCGGGCGCCGGCGGCGGGTCGTCGCGGTCGGGCAGGTCTGTATCCACCACATAGAGATAGATACAGCCCTCCGGGAGGTTGAGGGTGGTCTCGCGCGCGAGGGTGGCAACGGATTGCTGAATGGAGACGTTGAGCGCGTCTCGGTTCGACGCGCGCGGATCGCCCGCCAAGCGGTAGAGCGTGGCCGGGCCGGTCGGATTGGCGGGCAAGGCGAGCGTGACCGCCGTCGAGCCGTCGCCCCAATCGATGCCGTCGCGCACGCCGCCGAGTTTTCGCGAGAGCAGAAAGATGCCCAGTCGCCGGCCGTCGCGAAACGCGTAGGAGGAGACGAGTGGGTAGTCGGCTCCCGACCAGGCGATGGTCGGCGCCCCCGCGACCTGAGTGCGGATCATGCGACCGGTCGCGTAACGGTTACGCAAAGTCATGGCCAGCCAGCCAGCGTGGGGCCGGTAACCCGCTTCGATGGGGGTGTGCGAACTCCAGTAGTCCCCGATGCTAAAACCGAGGTAGGCCTGATCGGAAAAACCATAGGCGTAGGCCGAGAGCCAGGCATCGAGTGCGGCCACGCCCATGGCGAGCGACTTGCCGTAGCGCTCGGAATTTTCGTGCTGGGCGGGGCCGTCTTGCCCGGGCAGGGCGTAGCCGCTCGGTCCGCCCTCGTAAGCCAGCAGATCCATCGGATGGCCGACGGCGGCGAGCCGTTCGCGCTGGCGGCGGTAGTTGACGAAGAGATTTTGCGTGCCGGCCACGTGGCCGAGCAAAGTGGCCTGTAATCCGTGGTCGTCATAGGAAGCGAGCGGAGTCTCCCCGACCTCCCACTTGGGCCCGACGTAGGTGGTATGCCCGATGCCGTGGGCGAGCGGCGTGCCGGCGGCGGCTTTTTCGCCGTAGTCCTCGTAATTGCTCCCCATCACGAAACGGATTTTTCCATCTGTGTGGAGCGCGCTCCAGTAGGGTGAGCGAGTCTGCACGCAGGTGGTCAAGTAGCGCGCCGCTAGACCGAACTCTTTCGCGCCGTCGTGCACCCAGCCAGAACGTCCCCAGCCGAACCATTGGTCGCAGACCGCGCCGTTGTGCCAAGTCTCGTTGGCGAACTCGAGGTAGATGCGGGGAAACTCATCCGTCCACGGCGTAGCGACACCGCGCTGGCGGTAGCGCAGATAGGCCCAGGGTTTGGCCGCGACATCGGCGGGATCGGCGGGATCGAGCGGCGCGCCGAGGTATTCCACCAGCATCAACCATTCGTCCTCGCGCATGTGCGAGGAGAGGTTGAGCCAGGGCTTCATGCGGGCGCCGCGCGTGGAGCCGGTGCGGAGCGCGTATTGGAGAAACAGCGGCACCGTCATGTTGGAGGCGGCCTCGGCGGCTTGATACCAGTTCATCACCAGACCGGCGTCGCGGTGAAAACTCAGCGCGCTCGCCATGCTGGCCTGGTTGAGCAGCACGCCCATGGAGCGCAGTATGCCCTTCTCGCCGCTGACGGGTTGCGAGGCCATGAGCTCGTCAAAGACCAACGGACTAGGCGGCGTGAACAGCGCGCCGGCCTCAGCCTCCGTGTCGGCGCGGAAGAGCCGGATATTATCCAACCACAGCGTGCCCGGTCCGGTGAACTGGATAGCGGGGCCCGAATGAAAGGCGAACGCGGTCGTCCGGGCGGGCGCGACGAAGCTAAAGCCGACCAGCCTCCACTCGTCCGTCACGGCGACGGTCTGGCCGATCGCAGAATAAAACGACCCCAACCCAAGCCGCACTTGTCCGCCGTTGCCCAGACCGTTCTGGCGCATCCAGGCCTCGTAGCGGTAGGTGCGTCCAGGCTCCAGCTGACTATACCACAGGCTTTCGCCGCCGCCGGAGGCAGGGTAGAAAATAGCCGGCCCGCCGATCTCTTGCCCGCCCGATTGCGGACAGGAAACGCGCAAACAGGTTTCGCCCGGGAAACTTAGCCCGGCCGGCACGGGGCCGGGATGCGAGACGCGCTCGAAGGTGATGCCGCTGGAGCCGTCCGCGCGCCAGGTCTCGCCCACCGTGCCTGTGCGCACGCGCGGGTGGGCCCAAGCCGGATCGGCGCTGCGAATGCGTTTGGCGAAGTGAACGTAGTCGTCCTTTACTGGCTGGGGCGCGCCGGCGTTCAGATACACGCGTTGATGCTGCGCCGAACGCGGCACCTCGGCGCGATAGACTCGGTAGCCGACCACGCCGGGCGTGGGGCTCGGAGCCCAGGTCAAGTGGACGCTCCTGTCGCCTGCGGTGGCGGTGACATTGAGCGGAGGCGCGGGCCGGCCGGAGCCGCCGGTGGGAGTCCACGCCGGATTGTTCAAAATGAAATCGCGAGTGGCCACGCCGTTCGCTGCCGTGGCGCGAAAACGCAGGCGGGTAGGCGGCGGCGTGACGCTGACCGATCCGGAGAGTTCGCCGGTGCTGGGGTTAAAGCCCAGCCCGGCCGGAGGTGTGGCGGGCTGGTCGTTTACGTCCAGCAGCTGCCAGGTCACCGTTCCGGCCGCCCCACACACGCCCGGGCTGAAGGACATCCAGCCGCCCGTGGCGATATTACCGATTTCGTTAAAACCGTCGCCGGAAGAGCGGACATAAATCCGAGGCGGCCCCGTCAACCCGCTCGTCGGGGTGGCCGCGAGTTCGGGTGCGAGCGCGGGATCGCTTTCGTTGTTTCCCCCGGCCTCGCTGTCGTGATCTCCTATGGCGGTTACTATATAATAATAGGTGCGTCCGTTCTCGACCCAGCGAGCGTCGGTGAAATCGAGGTTGACGCGTGTGCCCCAGACCGAGCTTGGGATGGTGTAAACGCTATTGAGCCAGCCGCCCAGCGGCAGACCGGGTTCGCCCGCTTCCGGCACGGTGGCCGTGCCTACGAGCGAGTAGGCGGCGGCCCCAGAGAGATTCAGGTAACCGTTTTCTTGAGGCAGCGCTTGCCCGAGTGCATCCACCAACCGGTAGAGACGCACCTCTGCTCCGTTCAAAAAGCCGGTGGTGGTCAGGTCCCAGTTGGTCAGGCCGCCGCCATCGACCTCTATCCACGGGTGGCCGTTTTCCATGCCGGCAGCACGCACCCGCCAACGCAAGCGGATGGACATCGGCTCGAAGCCGGAGTCGGGAATGAGGTTGCCGGAGGAAAACGCGGTGCCGCCGGGATCGCCGAATTCATTGCAGCCGATCGGCGGATTGGCCGAAGCGGTCTGGCTGAGCCTGACCTCCACTCGGGTGGGCGTGCCCTCCGCCGAGACGGCGCTGGCGAACGCGTGCAGGAAACAGGCGGCGAGGGCGGCTCGTCTGAGGATGGCGGACATGTTGGGACTTCTTTTTTATATCGGCTCGATTTGCACCTCGGCGGAGCCTTTTGGTGAAAAACTTCCAAGGTCTCTGGCAGGCAACGCCCACCTCCGGTTCTGATTGTAAAAACTTTAGCAGAGTAAGGGCCGCGCGCACCTTCGGCACGGCCACGATGTGGTCAATCAGCTTGCCGGCTGGGCTGCGCCTCCTCGGGCTATGCTCTGATTGCCGCCTTCACTCTGCCTTTTAGCATTCAATCGACCGCCCCTCAGTCCGTATATGAAAACCGAACTCTTCGTCGCCTGCGACTTCGCCGCTGATTACGCCGGCAAACTGACCTTGGTGGGTATCTTCGATACTCTTGGCGCGCCTAGCACGCCGGTGCTCCATCCGCAGCTCTGCATTGCGGCCAAGCTTCGCTTTGAAGACACCGAGGCGGGGGCCAAGCGTGTGTGCCTAAACCTGACCGACGCCGACGGCCGCAGTGTTTTACCTGCCATCGACATGCCCATCGTGATCCCCCGGGCTCCCAGTGAAAATGCCACCTCCGTCGTCAACCTCGTCTTCAACCTGGGCGGGGTGAAGTTCGACCGAATGGGCGAACACGCCGCCGATCTTTCGCTGGACGGCATCCCGGTTGCCAGCACCCCGATCTTTATTCGCCCCGCCACCCCGGGCGCCGCCCAAGGCTGATGCTTCCGCCCGGAAAACTCCGCACTGAGGTCAAGCGTTGGCCTTGTTTCTGGTCGCAGGGTGAAAAATCCTCGTTCACGGCCAATATACATGGCGAAGGGGGAGAGAGGGATGGGGAAACCGGAAAGTGGAAAAGCTGAAACACTTAAAACTGAACCACGGAGATGGAGGGATTGGCTTTGCTCGGGGTTTTACCCCGGCGTTGCTGCGCCGTCCTTATCCCCGCCTCGCGCGCTATGCGCTTATTTCCGCTTCGCGTCCGCCGCCCTGTTTCGCCACGCGAAACATGGCGGAGAGGGGGGGATTCGAACCCGATTCGCCGTTACTGGCTAAGTCCCTAAATAACGCGGACTTAGTTGAATGTTAGTGGTTTAGAACGTGCTTATAAGAGCAGGTAAATGCAGCGAAGGGAAGCTAAAAACAGAAGATTTGGCAACCTTTGGGCAACCTAAACGGGGCGGATTTCAGGGTGAAGGAGTGACAAGCCCGACCGCTTCCGGTCTCTTCTTAGTATGGGATTAACGATCCATTGGAAAACTAACGCTCCGGAATCGGCGACGCTCGCCGAGGTCACGGCGAAGCTCTCGGCGTGGCGTCAGGCGTGTCTCGATCTCCCGTTTGAAACGGTCACGTAGATTCAGCATTTCTCCGGCAAGGATCTGGAATGGCGGCTCAATGATCGCGCCGCGCCTGACCGCTGGTTCGTCATCCAGGGCTGCACCCACGCTCAGGCCGATCCGAAGGATGAGGATAGTCCGCACCTTTCGATTGATCCGGTCGAGGTGGTGGGCTTCACGGCCTATCCCGGTGACGACTGCGAGCCGATGACGTGCCTGCTGGCGCGGTATCCGGAAACCGCGACGGTTGGGCCTTATCGCCTCCGTCCTGGAATCAAGGGCTGGCAAGCGAGCTGTTTCGCCAAGACGCAATACGCGTCCTCGCAGGGCTCACAGCACTTCTTGAAATGTCATCTGACGATCACGGCGGCCTTGGACGCGGCGAAGGCGGCGGGGCTGCTGAAATCGGTCTTGGACGAAGGCGGCTATTGGGATGACCGCGACGCGGAAAAACTCCTGACGACGGTCGGCCGGTGGAATGAAATGATGGCCGGTTTCGTCGGTGCTTTGGAATTAGCTACGGGCGAGAGCCTGCCGGCACCGATCAAGGATCATCCACAGTTCGAGCGATTGGAGCACTTCGGCACCACGGGCGACACGGCCGCGATGGCGAAGGCGATTGCGGCGGCGCTCAAGGATATCAAGCCGAGCGAATAGGCACGAAAAACCCCGCGCGCTGGGTGGCGGCGGGGCTGGCTGGCGTCGATCAATCCTCGTCGGGGAGCATGATCGTGAGACAGGGGCGGCCGGTCTCGTCGGGGTGGGAAATGGCCTTCAAGGTGTGCAGGCGCTTGCGGCCGGTGCCAGTGATGATGACGCGGAAGAGGCGCCCACCCTGCCAGACCTGCACGGGAGAAACGCGGGACATCCAGAGGATGTCATGCCAGACGCCGCGGCAGTCGTTCGCGTGCTTCGGACTCGCGACCGCCTGCTCGATGAGGGCGAAGACCGCCGCCGTCATGGCGACGTGAACGCTGGGGAAGTGCTGGGCGGAGACCTCGGCGAGGTCGCCGGTGGAGGCGTCGGCAAGGACGCCGTCGGCGATGGCCTGGGCGCGGGTGTAAACGCTGATGACGGTGAAACCGTCAAACGGGTGGCCGGGCTGGTGGATCTGGTCGCCGGGCTGAGGTGTAGGATCACGGAATGAGTCACGCATGGGATGTCGGAGGAGTGCGCCCCAACGAGGGCGCGGATGGGAGTAGCGGGCCGCGCTACGCGGAGCCCTCAGATGGCCAAACCGAAAAAACGGCCGCCCCCGAGGGATGCCGACGGGAAGCACCGGCTGCGCAAGGTGGAGCGCAGCGGGACGGGACGCGGGACGGCGTAGCCGCCAGCGCCCGCCAGCGAGCAATACCTAGAGGCGTGGACGGGCGGAGTGCGCAGCGCGGAGCCCGCCAGCCGTCGCAGGTGCTACCCTAAGGGCACCCTCTGGGCACGGCCACGCACGAAGAATTCGAGCCTACGGCGAGCATCAGGCTATAGAACCAGAGGGTTGGGTGGGCTCCAGCACCTCGATGAAATCTTTGTGCTCTTTGGCTATTTTGAGGAGCTGATCGGTGAATTGGCTTCTTTCAGAGACTTGTATGACCAGCGTATCAATGGCGCGAGTAAACGCGATCATCAACCAACGCGCCGCGTGATGGCTTGCCGCCTCTTTTTCTGAGATTAACAAATCCCCCTGCTTGATCTGCGGCGCGTGCTCTACTTGACGGCCAAAAAAACGCTCCGCATCGAGGCAGACAACCGACCAGCCCTCTAATCCACGACAGGACTCATACCGGACAATTCGAATTTGCTTCGTATCCGTGGGGTAGGTGTCGCGAACCTCTTTGTTTGTGCCGTCCCATGTTTTTTCGCCCCACGATTCGAGCCTCTGCGCGAGCGAATTACCGGCGAATTGAGGTGAGGCCGTGACGCAGAAAAGGCTGTCCACTGGCTCATTGCGATTGGCTTGGTGAGTTTTCATCACCTCAGCGTGGATGTCCTGAGTGTAGGCACCTTTTACTATGATAACCCGGCCTCCAGGCACGTCGTCGTTAACAGATAAATTCCATGGGATGCTCATCTCATCGGCAAACGCGGAGATGAACCGACATAAATTGGCTTTTAAGCGCAGGCATTTTCTAAGTGGGACGATCTGACGTTCGGTAACTCCCAATCCGCTCGTCCAGTCGCACCGCGTGTTTTCCCTGACAAACTGATCAACACCATCGGCGACGAACAGAAGGTTGTGCCCGAATAGTTTAAACAGAAGGTTTTTATCAATATCGGGCCAGTCCTGCGCCTCGTCGATCATCACGAAATCCCAAGAGAAAAGTTCTGGGTTATTTGTCGCTAAGGTGTCCCGTAAAAGTTCTTCCCTGCTCATAGATGAAATGAGCTGGAGGGCATCTAGCTTTTTCGCCGCGTAGTCAGCCGGAAAGGGGGCTCCATGATCTGAAGCTGTATGAAGACCCAATGCGTCGAGCAGCTTGAAAAAGTAAGAATCACAGGTTCGGATTTCGATGGTTCGATCATCCGGTTTGTCACTGATCCGCATCAAGACAAGTAGCCTCCGAACATCCGCGACTAGGGATCGGTTAAATGTCAGGAAGAGTATTCGGGTGCCCTGGTCGTCGTATAGGTTTTTTGCAAGTTGAAGGAGACGAACCGTTTTACCTGAACCACCTTGGCCACGGAAAAGCAGCATCTGTTTGCCAAGTTTTTCGGTGGCATAAGTCTGACCGTCGATAATGCGTTTACAGATCAGTTCCATTTTGGAACGATCCAACGGGCTTGTGGCTAACGAGCGGGTGAAGATTTCGGATGCTTGGGCTACTTGATCAAAATCATCGCGGCGAGAGCAGGATATGCTCAGGTCGAGTCTCTCGCGAGCCTGCTCAACTAGATCCGCATGTCGAAGCTCGGCCAAGAGCCTGATCAACGCGGTGGCGTTAAGATCGCTCCAGAATATATTATTGGTTGAGCCAGTGCCCGAAGGGCGCGGGTGATTGCGAAGCCAAACTGCGTTTAGAATGAAAGGAGCGTGTAGATTCTGGCGGGTGATGTAATCTCTAACGGAATAAGTCTGCTCGTCCGCCTGCGCAGTAGCACTCGACCACTTTCCTTTATACTCTACGTCCACATTTGTGCCTTGGATTCGCACTCGATTTGAGGGGTGGTTCTTTAGTTCCACTACCATGCAGAATGTATTTAGATATATGTTCTTTTTTTCAAAACCATCCGGCTTCTCGCCTGGCTTAAGTATAAAACCCTTGGCCATTGAGCCGAAAAGAATCAGGTCGATGTCCTTGCGCTTCTGCCCAAAGCATTGGGCGCCGACCACAATCGTGATTCGATCCTCTTTTCGAAGACGCGGGGTGAGTATTTGTGACAATGCCTCCGCAGCATCGCGCTCGTCGCCAGCCGGGGTTCCTACGATGTTAATGGGCATTGGCAGATGAGTGGAAATTAAACAGGTTCGACCAACTTATCACCCTTTTGGGGCGCGACGGATTTGGGTTGAATCGGATTCGAGTCGGCGTTCTCGAATAAGGCCGTTGATGAGGGAGCGCACCGTTTCTTGAATGGCGGGGCCGGTGCGAGTGAAACCGAGCCATCGGGCGAAGGCGCGCGCGGCATCGTCGCGCTCTGTCCAAGTGCGGCCTAGTGAAGCGAGGAACTGAGATTTAAGGGAATTGCGGTCGTAGTCCTCGATGCTTCGGTAAAGCAACGAGAGTTCACCCGCTTCGTTTTTGAGGATACCTCGGCGCGCGGCAGAGAGGAGGCTGGATGCGAGGGTTTCCTTGATCAGCGGCCCGAGGCGTTTGAAGCCCAGTGCGTCGGCCAGGTCGCGAAGGGCTGTTTCGCGGTCGCGGGATTGGCCGTCGCTGAAAAGCTGCCGGATGACGCCGGGCAGTGCGTCCGGATCGATTTGGCTAATCGAGGGCACAGTTGTGCCGCTTTGACTGGCAGATCGGGATGGCGTCTTGGACTTTGGGGCTGCCGGACGAGCCGAGGGGGCGGCAGCCCTAGACGAGAGGGATCTCGTCCTCGGTGTGTATGCCTAAATCCGGCGGAGGGATTGGCGGGGTTTTGGCGGGAGGAGCCGCAGTAGGAGGGGCAGGCGTTGCGGCGTCGGATGAGGCGGCCAGCAAGCCGCCTTGGGTGATGTGAACCAGCTCCGAGAAATAGACACACGCATTGCCTTCAAACGTGGATTGGTTGATGCGAATGTATGCCCAGGAGGTGTTGGTTTCTTTGCCAATGCGTTCGCACCAGTCGGTGATCGCATCGTCCTTGGCTTTGACTTGATCCGTGTCGAAGACGCGACCTTTGGTCTCGATGATCCAATTGGTTTCGCCTTCGTCGGTCTTCTGCACCGCCACCCAGTCGGGGTAATAGAAGCCGATTGCTCCGGTGGGTTTGAGGTAGTCCACGCGGAAGGCGGTGTTGCAGTCGCCTTGTTCGGTGGTGCCGAGCGCGGCGAAACGCTTCACGTCTTTGGCCGTATCGAGAAAAATCCCGAAGCGGCGTTCAAAGTCGTTGTAGGTGGCGACGTAGTTGAAGACGGTCTTTTTGCAGATGAGCGGGCCCGCGCTGAGGTTGCGGCGCCAGGTGAAGGGCTTGGTTTCGCTTAGCTTGAAGTTCGCCTTTTCGAACTCCAGCGCACGCTTGTCCACTAGTAGGGTGGCGAGGCGGTGGGCGAGGCGTTTGGCCACGGCCTCCCGGATGTCTTGGCGGGTGAGGTATTCGGCGACTTTTTTACCTTCGTCGGTCTCCGCATCTATCGATACGGTGCGACCGAAGCAGCGGTGCTCCACGTAGGTTTTCACCAAGGGGTAAAGTTCGGCGAAACGGCCGCCGAGCTTGGCCATGTCGGCGACACGGTTGGTGAGGTAGGCGAGCGTCTCGTGGATGGGTTTGGCGCCCAAGTTAACCACCGCCATGCTGACATGGGTTTGGGTGATGCCAAAATCCATTTTCAGCTCGATGCGGTAAACTTCGGAGAGGTCGGCGTCTTCCAAGATGCTGTCGATCTTGAGCACATCCACGTCGGCGAGTTTTTGGATGTTGTGGATCAACGAGGGCTTGGTGAGGGGAATCCAAATGTCGTAGGCCGCACGCTCTTTGGTGGGCGCAATGGTGATCGGTGGCGCAGGCGGAGTGCCGGTGTCGCCAACGCCGACGCCTTCGCTCTCCAGGTTATCTTTGAGGGTTTGGAGGAGGTTTTGCGTGCCGAGCACTTCCAGAGTCTGGGTGCGGTCGGGGCCGATGGCGGTGCGATCCATGAGGCGGAGGCCGCGGCCGATTACCTGCTGGGGAAGGATGGCGGTGCCGAAGGGGCGAAGACCGAGAACGACGGTCACGTTGCGGACGTCCCAGCCCTCCTTTAGGATCATCACGCTGACGATGGCCCGGATTTTGTTGTTGGGCTTGTCGATCTCGTTGGCGGCGATGCGGGCTTTTTCGAGGTCGCCAGCGGTGATTTCACCGGAGGTATCGGTGTGGATGACGAGAACTTGCTCTTCCTTGAAATCATGCGTGTCGATCAGGTGCTGGCCGATGGCGTCAGCGTAGTTGGCGCGCTCGACCATGATGAAGAGCACGGGGTTGAGCTTCACCGGCTTGTATGCCTCGCAATGCACTTTCCAACGGGCGACGGCGGACTGGATCCAGTAGCCGTATTTGTCGCAGACGTTGTCTTTGTTTACCCCGACTGGATCTTGGGGCGGGGCTTTGGATTTGCTGGTTTGCCGGACGATGACCGGGGCTTTGACGATGCGATCCTCGACCGCTTGAGCCAAGGGATAGTCCACGATGATCCACGGGAAGAACAAGTCGCCCTGCTGGGGCGTGGCGGAGTAGTCCAGCCACAAGGCCAAGCCTTTGGAGTGGGCCTTGTGGATGGCCATGAGGCTGCGGTGCCACTCCAGGTCGCTGTCGTGGACGTGGTGGGCCTCGTCGTTGAGGACGACGACGTTTTTGAGGGATTTGATGCGCTCCAACATGGAGCGGCCTTTGTTGACGCCGTCTTTTTTGACCGGTGTGCCGAGCAGTGCTTCGATGGCGTTGGAGGGAGTGGCTGGCTGGTCGCGGCCCTCGTAGAGCTGATGGATATTGGTGATGAACAGGTTTCCGCCCGCATCGGGCTCGGTGAAGTCGCCACGCTTGATGACTTTGAGGTTCATCTTGCCCCACTCGGGCGGAACGAGGGGAATTTGATTGAAGATTTTGTTGCCGTCGAAATCGCGTTCGAGGCGCTGGTGAACGATGACGTTAGGGGAAACGATCAGGAAGTTGGTGGAGAGCCCGAGATCGGAGGCGACCCCGCTTGTGCCTTCGCGTTGGCGGTAGTAGCACCAAACCATGCTCAGGGCCATGACCCAGGTCTTGCCTGAGCCCGTGGCCATCTTGAAGGCATGGCGACGCAGATCCTTGGCCGAAAGGTCTTGGGTCTGCTCGCTATCGGTCTCGGCCACGTAGCGGCGTATCTGCCGGGTGCCGTCGGTGAGCGTCTGGAATGAGTAGCCCTGGCCTTCAAAAAGGCCGGTGCCGTAAACCGAGCCGAATTGCTGGATGGCGGGGATGGCATCCCGGTGGCCGCAAACCTCAACGACGTAGATCAGTGTCTCTACCGCTTCGCGCTGGCCGAAGTGGTAGCGGAATGGCACGGGGAAACCCGCGACCTGATGGTCTTCCTCAAACCAATACTGCAATAGGCGACGAGAAACGGCGGAGACGCCGGGATAGCCCTGATTGCGCCAAGCGGTGACGGCGGCGCGGAGCTTTTCGATCAACAGCAGTTTACTTGGGCGACGGCCTGGCGCGATGGCCCAGCCCCCCTTCGCTTTGGGCGTTTTTATGAGGTGGTAAGTCGGAACCTCCCATGCGCAACGGCTGGGGATTTCCGGCAGTTCCTGATCATACTGGACAACGGGAAGGGCGGGCATAGCGAGGAGCGGGAGTGGTTACTTTACCTCGATGGTATAGGCTTGAGAGGTATCGTTACCAAAGATGTCCACCACTTTGACGAGGACACGGTAAGTGCCGGGCTTTTCGTATTTATGAACGTCGCTGGCGAGGGCGAGGGAGCGATCTTTGCGAGTGCGGTAGGTAACCCAGCCCTGCATAAAACTGTCGTTCTGAAAGTCCCAATCCACCGCCCAGTAGTCGATATAGTCACTCCACTTCTTCACTTTTTCGCGCACCTCTTCGGGGATGAGTTCGGTGTTGGGGATTACAAAGTCTTTCAATGTAATTGAGACGTGGAGGTTCTTAGCCTGATTGATTTCCACGTTGAGGTAAGCGAGTTCGAAGAAAGTGAGGTGACCTTTATCAACCGCTTGTTTTTCCATGACCTCGCGGGGAATCTGGAGCAGCAGTAGTTTGATGCCCTTTTGCTTAGCAACATCGTGCATGGGGCTCCCCTTCTTTACGCCATTATTGGGGCCAGCTAATCCCATCTCCCACTCCCATCCCAGAACGTGAAGCTCCGGCTGCTTGGTTTTAACGCATTCTTCTATGGCTAGTGAAACCTCATCAATTGTAACAGGGGAGTCAATGGCACCAATATGCACCATCGCCGCGCCTTTTTTGCCATGTATATGAGACATGCCGGAAAGAGGCTGTGACTGATATAGTTTCAGGACAAATGCTAGATATTCATAGAGAAGTTGCCCGTTGCTTTGACCACTTCCCAGTGTGGATCCCTGCCAATATTGACGTTCGTATTTCCCAAGATTGAGAACCTCGAAGGGTTTACATCCTTCGATTTCAAGCAGGCGTTTACGTGTGGTATGAATCGCCCATCTTCCTAAATCACAACCAATCCATCGTCGCCCAAGCTTTTCTGCAACTGCAAGCGTTGTCCCCGATCCACAGAAAAAATCACAAACCAAGCCCCCTTCATTTGTGGAAGCGGCAATTACTCTACTTAGTAAACGCTCGGGTTTTTGAGTATCGTATCCTACCCTTTCAGCGGCTTCCCAATTTAACTGCTCGATATCAGTCCAGTAATCTGTGGGAATCGCCCCCTGATCTACGTAATACCTATAGACTTTCCCTGACTTTTTATCTGTCTTTTCTTGATACTCTCTACCATCGGCATCGACCTTTGCCCTCATGTGGCTGTTGGGTTTCCGGGGCATTAGAACGTGTGGGTCTTTAGCATTGAATACGCGGTCTTCGCCCTTTGAATATAAAAAGATAGTATCATGTTTCCGTCCAAAACGATCCGTGCCTTTACCCCCAATACTATAGCACCATATAATTTCATTCACATGGTTTCCTGACATGATTTCATCGAGAATTAATCTTATCACACCTGACATACGCCAATCACAATGAACATACAGGGAGGCCGTGGGGCTCATCAGCATTTTGATTAGACTGATTCGGTCGTAAATCATCTGCATGAAGCTCCCGGGGCCTTTACCCCAAGTGTCGCGATATGCCTTTTCCTCAATAATACTCTGTTCTTTATGGATCTCATCCTCTCCGTCCCCAATGCTCGTTTTGAATGAAAAATCGGCGCCGGTAGCAAAAGGTGGGTCGATATATATTAGATCAACCTTACCGGCAAATTTCTCTAGCAAGGAACTCATTACAAGAATGTTGTCGCCCCATATGAGCTTATTTCTCCATCCATCTTCAAATGTTACCCCTTCCTTGCCGGAATAAAAATCGAACAGAGTTAGATTAGCGTTTTTTTGAGCTTCGCGTGTCGCGCGGCTTTCATTCACCCGCTCAATGACTTGAAAAGGAAGGTTTACGCGAGGCACCTCGCGCAGCGATCCATCCTCATTATATTTTCCGGGCCAGACCAGCTCGGTTTTGGTGACATCAATTTTAGCCATGAGGGATTTTAATTAGTATTGAATTGGAAGCGGCGCTTAAGGCCGTTGTGGTGAGTGAAGGGGATGATTTTATCGTGCTGCAATCTGCCGACAACGATGCCGGGGGCGATACCGTGTTGTCCTGCAAAGTGCTCGACCTTGGCTATCGTGAACGGCTTGAGCGTGAGGAGTTCGCGGTAGGCCGGGCGCGGGATTAGAAAATCGGCGGCGAAGGCGTTCGCCTCGGCTTCCTTGCGCTGGGTATCGGCATCAGCGGTTCCCTCGCTCGACTCGATAAAGACATCGCGCTTGCCGTGCTTGAGGATGTGGGCGGCCTCGTGGAAGAAGGTGAACCAAAGAAAATTGTCGGTCTTGCCGCGAAGGCTGAGTTGAAGAATCGCCTTTTCCGGGGTGAGCCAGCGGGTAGCGCCAAAGGCGCGGGTGCCCGTGACCTCGGGAACGAAGACCAAGGCGACCCCTGCCTCGGCGCAAAGGCGCTTCATAAGGGGCTCGAAGGTTTCGGGCCCGGTAGTGGTGTGGCGACGGATCTCGTGGAGCGCGGCGGTGAACTTCTCCTTATCGAAGGGCTGGGTGGCGACCTGCTGGGCCTCGCGTTCGCCGGCACGGAGCCAGGCGGCGACGGATTGGGGGCGGGCATCGAAGGCGCGGGATTTGCGAAAGGCGACATCGGGCTGCTGCCAGAGCTGCCGCCACTCCTCCACTCCAGCGACGCCGAAGAAGCCGAGGACGGCGCGAAGCTGCTCGACCGGATCGGACAGCTTGGGAATCCAGCCGAGCTTGCGAAGCTGGGCCAGAGGGAAGTCCTGCAACCAGGCTACGTCGCGTTGCAGGGCCTCGGTCTCGGCGTTGCGCGCGAGCTGGGCCTCGTAGTTGCGCTGGGCGTTGTTCCAGAAGGTGGCGGGCACGCCGAGGACGCGCTCAAGCTGCAGGGCGGTGTCGGCGATGATGGCGGCCTTACCTTGGACGATCTCGTTGATGGTCTTGAGGGGGCGGCCGGTGCGTTCGGCGAGTTCCTTCTGGGTCATGCCGAGGGCGTCGAGTGTTTCGAGCAGGGTCTCGCCCGGGTGGATGGCGAAGTCGGGCTTGTAGGTGGGTTTGGTGCTCATGGTCAGTGGGGGTCGTCTATTCTCAGGATACTTACTCGGGTGATCTTGGCCCAATCGAGCCCGCCGTCGGGTTTGCGCGGGGTCTTAGGATGATCGGCGGCCAGCATCAGCCGGTAGGGATGTTTCACATCCACCGAGATTTGTTCGTCGTTGTTGTTGGTGTGTTCATGGACTCGGGTCTGAGGCAGCTTGGCGAGGTCGGCGAGGGTCTCGGCGGCGGCGATCTGGGTAAGTCGCGCAAGGATGCGGTTACCGTTATCGTGCCCGTAAGTCCTCAAGACCTCCTTTTGGCTGTTGAGCAGCTTGGCGAGTTTCTTGTTGGAGTAAGAGATTTCCATGTGGGTCGGGTGGTAGCAAGAACTATTTACCCTTAGGGTTAATTAAATGCCGGTATTCTGCGGGCCGGGTTCGGCGAGCTCAGACCAGCCAGGGTCGAAGGTGAAGTGGCGGGACTTACCGGCAGGGTTCTGGATGCGGTGGAGCCGGGTGGCTGCGGGTGTGCGGGTGTGCTCGACGACGTAGAGCCAGTAGCGGTCGCCCTCGACCTGGGCTTTGAGGAACTGCTCGCGAGAAAGGGCTACGGGGCCCGACCACGAGCCGCTGCGGGACTTCACCTCGACGTAGCGGGTGGGGCTGGCGATGTCTTCACCCTCGAAGAGGTCGAAGCCGGGGTTGCCGGGCGGGGTGGTTTGGAGGCTGGTCTCTTGGGTGAGGATGTAGGCGATGGCGTCCTGCTCGATCTGCATGCGGGCGGCCTGTTCGAGGCCTTCGGGATCGGCCGGCTCGTCGTCGGGGGAGGTGGCGACGTAGGTGTGGAAGGCAGGACGATAGGAGCCGGGGTTGGCGTGCGAGGGGCCTGCGCCACCCCCGCCGCTATGCCCGCCAGCGGAGCCGCCGCCACCGCCTGATCCTGAACCCGAGTGCGAGCCGGTGCCGGAGACGTTCTTAGGCGCACTGCCGCCGGTGCCAGGGCCACCGGGGCGGCCGGCGCCAGGAGCGTATTCGCCGGTGGAGCCGCCGACCGGTGCGGTGGGATCGGGTGCGCCGCCGAGCAGGGCTTCGATGGCAGAGGCGGGCGTGGCGGGTGGGTCTTCGGGGGCTGGCGCGGGTTGCTCGGGAGCAGGAAGATGGAGGAGATCGGAGAGCTGTTTGCTGCTGGTGATACCGAGGGATTTGATGAGGTCGAGAATGGCGGGATCAATGCCGGCCAATCTTGCGAGTTCGACCTCTGCGCGTGGCTTGAAGGGAAGAAGCGACAGGAGGAAGGGATGGGCAGGCCAGGGAGGCGTGAGTGTCTCGAACACGACCTCGGCAGGAAGGCCCAGGGTGCCGTCGGGCTTGGGCACCCACCGAGACTTGCGGAGTTGCTCGACGAATGCGGCGGGGAAGTCGCAAGACCGCCGTGAATAATGAAACCAGATATACGTTCCGCTGAAATAGGACTTGCCGCGATTGGCTTCAACTTCGGCGAGGGCATCCCAGAGAAGAAGGGCGCGGTGTTGGCGTTCGTGGGGATCTAAGTTTGATAGGTGAGAAAGAACCTTGTCGAGGTCGCGAAGGGTATAATCAGTGATGCTGAGTTCCTCTGTTATAGGGGAGTAGCCCGCTGCCGCGCGCATCTCGGCAAGATCGGCATTTGTGAAACGAGAGGGGGCAGGTATAGGAAGAAGGTATTCGTTGCCGCCGCAGGCGCGAAGCAGCTTGCGGTGAGTTTCGTTAGGGATGGTTCCTGTGTCTTTCTCGATGAGCCAGATGTCCTTGATACCTGCGAAGAGTCCAGCGAGGCGGTCGGTGTGAATGTAAGCCGCCGAAGGGCGAATACGGCGGCGGGCACCGGTGGCGTCGGTCGCATACACGAAGGGCGTGTTTCGTAGAGCTTCGAGGAGTCGTTTTCGTTTATCGGAGAGGTTCGTTTCTGAAGCGGTGTGTATGCGCGCGATGGCTTCGCTGTATTCGGGGCCCGAAGGAGCATAGGAAGCGCTGGAGAAGCGTGGAAGCAGGTGGTCGATGACGTCGTCAACGACGTCGGGAACGGTGAGGCCGATGCGCTTGAGAAAACGGAGTGCGGGTTCGTGGGCGCATAAAGCGGGATCAACAGACGGGTAGTCGGTGCCTGAAGCGGAAAGGTAGGCGAGAGGCTTGTTGTTGTCGAAAGGGGGGACGTGAGAGCCGTCGGAAAGCCGGATGATAGGCTTGGAGAGAAGATTGGTGGTGCGCAAAGCGCCTTCTTGTTCGACGAGGAATGCGTAGAAACGGGCGAGCCAATCAGTGGGCTGGGATTGGAGAAACGAGGCCTTGAGGCGTGAGAGGACGGCAGCCGCGTCGAAGTCGAGGATGCCTAACTCCAAGTTAAGAAATTTATGAAGTTGCTGGGTTCGGTCGCGGGTCACGCCGTCGATCACCCAAGCCAGGGGCGTGGGCGTCGAATCCAGCTCCCCTAGCTGCTCAGGGGAAAACAATGTTCGAATCTCTACGGTGCGGCCTAAGCGGACTTGGGGAGCGGGGCGGTGAGTGCCGTCGTGACAGGGAATCAATGGCTCTGCGGCGAATGCCGAGCGAACCGCGTTGAAGACCGGTAAGAAAAGCGGCTCGGAGGCGAAACGCTCCTTGTGGATGGGAAGCGCATGGAGCGCTTGAGCGTCGAGTTTACCGATGGCTTTTAGCTGACGGATCGAATCGGGCACGAGCTGGGCCAGCTCTGCGACCAAGTGTTTGTTCCAAGCGTCGTCGCGGGGAATGTTGTCGCGACTCGGCGTGGTGCGGAAGGGGCCTTGGAGGATCGCACCGAACTGGGTGTGAACTATGGTCGGGAAGAAAACGGAAAGCTTCGCGCTTTCCACGGGCTCGATATGATCCTTGAGTAGGTGATAGGCGACTTCTACACGCCCGGCAGGTTTGTCGAGTTGGCCGGGCCTAAAAACCGGCCGCTCAAAAACGAGGTAGGTGGCATCTGCGCCGGATTCGCTGACGATGGTTACCCTGCGCCCATCGCGTGCCTCTGGCTCGGGCTGAGTGTCTCGGAGGTAGTTGCCCTGTGATTTTCCGGAATGCCAACTCACCTGCTCGATCTCGCGCAGGAAAATGAGGGTGCTGAGTTCAAGAGTGGATAGACCGTTGTGGACTTCCGAGTGGGCGGTTCCGTCGCCGACACGAAAAGGGAAGCGGAATACGGTTTGGCCGGGCTGGGTGACTATCGGGGCGATGCCACGGGGGTGAACGTAATCCTCGATGGCGAAGTGCTCGTCGCCGGAGTGGATTTCAGGGCGGTCGGTGAAAGCGTAAACGGATTTGAAGCCGATGCCAAAGCGACCGATGTCGGTCAGGCGTTTAGAGTGCGTTTCGGTGCTTTCGCCGATACCGCAGATAAAACGGACATCCTCAGGTGTGAAGGTGGCTCCAAAGTGGGAGAAAACCAGTGCATCGGAATCGAGGCGGAAGCTGACTTCGCGGTTGAGCGGATACGGAACCTGACGGCGAAGTGCATCCTCGGCGTTTTGGAGTAGCTCGAAAATGAAGTGCGAACGGTTGTCGTAGCGTTGCGCGAGCAGCATCGGGCCGTAGCGGGTGATAGCCGTCCCGTAGCTTACAAGGTTGTCTGAACGCACTTTTTCGTAATCGGTCGGCATGGAGAGGCTTAGGATGGGAAAGGTTTAATGAGGCCGTCTCGGGCGCAGACGGCTTTCAGGTCGCACTCTTTGCACACCTTGCGGCCGGGAGGGCGGACGACGTTGAAGTCGCGGTCTTGGATTTTGGCCACGACTTCGTCGAAGGATTTACCGGCGGCCTCCACGTGTTGCGGATGGTAGTCGAACTCCATGAGGGCATCGGACTTCTTCTCCTCCGCCGTCCAGTATAGGAGTAGACGTTCGGGGCGTTTGCCGTAACGTTGTTCCAGGATGTGCGCGTAGGTGCAGAGCTGCTTCTCGTAAACGTCGAGAATGGGGTCGTCGGGAGCGGGACGTTCGGAGGTTTTGAAGTCGAGAAGCTCCAGCTTGCCGTCGGAGCCCATGAGGAGATCGACTTTGCCGGTCAGGATGTAGCCGTCTTTCTCCAGGGAGACATCCACCTCAGTCTCGCGGACGCGCTGCATGGCGTCCCGATTCTGGTGGAAGTAGTCCAGGACTTGTTTGAGGGCGTTTTCCTTGGCGGCGGGGCCGGTCGGGCGAACGTCGCTCAGGCAAAGGAAGCGGTAGGTTTTTTCGAAAAGGTCGAGGACGCGAGCGTCGTCAATCTGGTCGAGGAGGCCGTCCAGGACGAGACGATGAATTTCCTCAATGGACTGGTGAACCAAGAGGCCGAAGAAAATCACCGCCGAGCGGGACGGCGTGAAATCAAAGTAACGGTAGTATTGATACTGGCGCGGACAGGTCTCGTAAACGCGGAGGTCGCCGGTGAAGGAGAAACGTTTTTTGACGGGGTGGCGGTCTTTGCCCTCGAAACGCTGGGCTATGAGCAGATCGCGCTGGATGTGGGGCCACTGGGGAAGGCCGTCCCAAATTTCGCGAAAGTGATCTTTCGGCTGCGTGCCGCAGGTGAGCACGAGGAGCTTGGCGGCGCGCGAGAAGGCGACGTAGTGAAGACGCATCCGGTCGAAACCGGTGATGCGATTCATGGGTTCGAGGACAGGGCGTTGGCAGAAGGGGCCCAGCAGTTGATCCACCTGCTTACCGGTGCTGATGTTGGCATCGAGACTGCCGACGACAACCACGGGAAATTCGAGGCCCTTGGACTGGTGGATGGTCAGGATCTGGACGTGGCCCTTGGGAAGCGGTTGATCGGGATCCTCGAAATCATTGAGGCCGCTTTCGTGAAGCAAACGAAAGAAGCTGTTGAAAAGGTGACGCCGAATCCACTCCCGGTTCTTATGGGTGATAATCGTGTAGTGGTAGTAGCTCTGGAAGGAATTCAGGAGCTGGGTGAGAATCGCGAGGCTACGGGCGCGGTTCTCTTCCTTCATGACCGACGCAAATGGTTCCACCGCGAGAAGCCGATAAAGGAAATCCGCGATGCGAAGGTCGAGGGACTCGCCGATGTTGAGCCCCTGGATGAGTCCGACCCACTGGCGCAATAATTTGGAAAGCGGTGAGTCGCCGCCACCCGCAGCCCCTGCGAGCGAGACAAAGGCGCGATCTATGTAGGTTGCAAATTCGGTTAAGGCCGGGCCCTTCACCTCTCCTCGGCCGGCGCCATGCCAGCCGAAAATCAGCGCGTAACAGGCCATCATCCATTGGATTTCTTCGCTCTCAAAAAAGCCGCGAGCGCGTGGACAGTAGGCGGGAATTCCGAGGGCCTTTAGGGCGTCGGTAAACCGACCGCTGTGTTGGGTTTGAACGCTCCGCAAAAGCAGAGCCACCTGGGAGTAGTCCTCGATGATCGAGCTGTCTTTGAGGAATTTGACCAAGGACGCGAAGCGCTCGGCTTCGTCGCGAGGGTCTTGAGTCCAGATACTGAAAACCGCCGGATAGTCGGGGTGACTCTCGGGGGAGTTTGGGAGGATGGATTTGTCGAAGCGAAACCGCTGGATGCCGGGCCCAGACCAGTCTGCGGAAGCCATCCAGCGATCATAGGCGGAGATGATGGCCTTGTGGGAGCGGTAGTTGGTGGTGAGCGGAATCTGGGTGGCCGACGGGAAGTGCCTGGGGAACTCAAGAATGTTTCGCACGGTGGCACCGCGAAAACGATAGAGACTCTGATCCTCGTCACCTACCACGCAGACGTTGAGATGGGCCGAGGCCATTTTGAGCAAGAGCCGCTCCTGAATGTAGTTGGTGTCCTGATACTCATCGACCATCAGGTAACGGACGCCTGCACACACTCTTGAGCCAATGGCATCGGATGACAGGACATCGAACGCGAGGGACTGGATAACAGCGAAGTCGATGCGGTTCTGGTCATATTGGGCTTGGCGGTAGCGAAGGTAGGCACCGCCAAGCGTGGAGAGAAAAGCATCCGGGGAAGATTGAAGGCGGGTCGCGTCGATCTGCTCCTCGGTGATTTTGTTGAAGAAAGAAATAGCGCCTTCAATCGCGGTCCACTTGGTGGACCATTTCCCTAAAAAGAGGTCGTTAACCGGGGGCCCGAAGACCGTATCGAACTGCTCAAAAAGGAAGAGTTGCTGGGTGAGCCCGTCCAGAATCTGGAAGCTGTTGCCCAGCTTGGTGTGATGGCGGTGGCGGTTAAGGATGTCGTGGCAAATACCGTGAATCGTGCCGACACGAAGCTCGGTGAGGTCTTCGGTGTAGCCGATCTTGGCCGCACCCGCATTGAGGCGATCACGCAGTTCAAGCGCGGCCTTTTCGGTAAAGGTGCAGACGACTATTTCGGAGGGCTTCGCCTTGCCGAGGGAAAGGAGGTTTAGGGTGCGAAGAACGAGGCTGAATGTTTTGCCGGAGCCGGGGCCCGCTATGATCAAAACGGGGCCCTCGGTGGTTTCGACAATACGACGCTGCTCCGGATTCAGAGAAGGGAAGTGGGAGAGAATCGGGCCCGCGATCATCAGAGTAGGCCCTCCTTGCGGAAACTAAAGAAGGTGTCCGGCGTAATGATCAGATGGTCAACAACCTGAAGCCGTGAGGCGGTCGCCGCCAAAACCAACTGCCGGGTGAGAAGTTTGTCTGCGTCCGAGGGAGATGGGTCGCCGCTGGGATGGTTGTGGGCGAAGGCCAAGGCGTAGGCGTCGGCTTTGAGGGCTGCACGCATGACCTCGGAGGGAAAGACCGCCGTTTGATCAGCGGTGCCTCGCGAATGGGTGACCACGCGAAGAAGCGCGAACGATGGGGAAAGTAAGGCGACCTCGAAGACCTCTTTCTTTTCGTGCCCCAGGCGGGCGCGCCACAGATCAGACAAACCCTTGAGAAGACCCTCTGGAGAATTGGGCGTAGCGTTGCGGGAAAGGGACTCGGCAAGGTATTGCGGAATCAGGTCTCGAATGAAGTGGAGCGCAAAGACGGTGGTGGGGCCGACACCCGAAACCGCCAGCAGATCGTCGTAGCTGGCGTGCATTATGCCACGGAGACTTCCGAATTGAACCAAGAGCGTTTTAGCCAAGGGCTTTACGTCCCCCCGTGGGATAGCAAGGGTGAGGGCAAGCTCGATGATTTCGTGAGGCGCAAAAGCACTAAGCCCGGCTTGGAAGTAGCGGGAGCGTAAGCGTTCGCGGTGACCGGCGCCGGATAGGTCAGACGGCATTGTGTAAAACAAATGCAGTCGGGCGCATAATAGCCAAGAAAAAGCCCCGGCCATTTAATGGGTCGGGGCTAGGCAGTTACGGAACGTGGCGGTTTTTTAGGTTTTGAAGGAATTGTTGGGTTTGCCGTCGTCGGCGATGTCGCCGAAGCGGTTCACGGCGTCTTTGAGGAAGGACGAAACGGCGAAGACCGTGAGGCCGATGGGCGTGCCGGAGAAGGGGCCGGCGACGGTGAGGACAAGACCGGCGGTCTTACCGAGGAAGGACAGGATGCGAATGGTTTTTGCGTTCATACGCAGCGGGTGGGTGTCAATGGAGCCGTGAGTCCGTTATTCGCCGGACGGCGGGCGGTGGCGGTTGAGGTATTCGCGGCGTATGCGAAGGCAGAGGTAAACGAGGGTGGCGATGCCGACCAGGAGTCCGACGAAGGCGTTGAGGCGTTCGAGGGTGACGATGGCGAAGATGCCGAGACCGCCCCGGTAGGGCACGGGGTCTCGGAGGACGGAGAGGATTGTGGAGAGCATGGTGGTAGAAGGTGGGCATGAAAAAGGGCGGCGGTCGTGAGACCGGCCGCCCTTGAGTGCCCGTGTTTTGGGATTAGCTGCCGGTGACCTTGCGGGCGCAGACGGAGCTGGTGACGCGGATGTCCTCCGACCAATCGACGGCGAGGATGTCGGAGCGGGCGGAGTCTTCGCGATACATGCGAACCACGTCCACGCCGCCGCGACGGAGGCGGAAGGTTTTCATGAAGCTGGGATCGTAGAGCGTGGGGCTCTGGCTGGCGTGGAAGATCACCAATTGCTGGCCGATGATGTTCACGTTGGCCTTGGCCGTGCCGAGCTTGGCGGTGTCCTTGGCGAGAATGCCGACACGGATGTCGATGCTCGGGTTGAGGAGAAGCGAAGCGAACTGCGACATGGTCACGCCGACTGAGGCCGCGCCGGGGAAGCGGGCGAGGATTTTGGAGTTGTTGCGAAGTTTGTTCCAGAGGGGCAGGCCGATGACCATGCGATTGGGCATGCGCCCGGTGTCGGTGGCGAGGGCCTCGATCTGCTCGTCGAGCTTCACGATAGGGTCTTCGCTCGCGAGAGTGATGTTGGTCGCTGCGGCGAGGGCGGTGAGCGCGGCGAAGACCTTGGCCTCGTGGGAGGTGATGGCGGACGAGACGAGGGTCTGGGTTTTGGCCTCCTCCAAACGGAGAGGATCGCTCTGACCGGCCTCGTCGCGCTCGTGGTCGTCTATGGCGATTTCGAGGGCCTGCGGGAGGCAGTTGTAGGTGGGATCGCTGGCGGCGAACTCAAGGCGCTTGGCGGGGCCGCCGACGGCGCGGGAGGTGTCGATGACCTGAAAGGTGTTCTTGTCGTCGAAGCTCTTGTATTGGCCGGTGGCGGCGGCAACGACGACCTCCGGCGCGAGGAAGGTGGCGAGCGAGGCTGAGATGTCCTGGGCGAGGCCGCGCGCGTAGTTGGTCAGCGTTACGTTGTATTTGGAAGAAGACATGGCGGGAATGGAAGGAGGGCGATTTGGCTGGGCGTGGTGAAAACGATCACGTGAGCGTTACGGGACGGAAGAGGACGGCCTCGATGAGTTCATCGACGGCT
>Ga0209088_10000578_pt1 | contig 25514 bp, 11 predicted proteins | sample S_140625_EF_Meta_FD_187324 | JGI IMG/M metagenome (GOLD analysis project Ga0209088, IMG submission 187324) | Freshwater microbial communities from Lake Simoncouche, Canada to study carbon cycling - S_140625_EF_MetaG (SPAdes) (version 2) | ecosystem: Environmental > Aquatic > Freshwater > Lake ... | reverse complement strand
GAATCCCCTTCTCCATCCGCATTAGCCGCCCGGACACGGATATAGTAAGCGGTCCCTGAATCTAGCCCTTCCAGCTTCAGTGAGGTCGAGCTAACTAGCTTGTTGAAATATCCAGTGACCGGTTGGGTAAACGCTGGGTTGAGCGACACATCCAGGCGATAGCTGGTGGCCCCTGCCGAAGCCGTCCATGAAAGATCCAGCGTGGTAGTGGTGCTGGACCCGGCAGAGCTAAGAGTCGGGGCTACAGGCTTCGTGGTGAAAAAGAAAGTCTCACATGAGGAACTGGTGTTCTCTTTGGTTCCCACAGTCTCCGCCACTGTGCGAACCCGTGCGTAGTAGGTGGTGTTCGGAGAAAGACCCGAGGTGGTGTAGGTAGCAGAGGAAACTCGCAGATCTGCCACAACTGCCTGTCCAAAGGCTGCATCCTTTGCGAGATCCAAACGATAGGCGGTTGCAGCATTGACGGGATTCCAGTTCAAGGTCGCCCCTGTTGTCGCGGACAAAACGCGTAGACCAGAAGGCGCGAACGGAGCAGGGCTGGTAGGGAAAAGATCCGCCTTATCGTTCACGCCGTCCTTGTCGGTATCAGCACTCAAGTCGCTCGTGCCTTTCAACTCTTCATCCTCTTGCGTCAAGCCGTCCGCGTCAAAATCTTCAATCTTGTTGTCGTCGATGCTAATGATCAGCGCCTTCTCGAAGGAGAGCCCGTCCTGATTCGTCGCACGAATCCGGATCGAGTAGCTGCTCTTTTTCTCAAAATCAAAAACCGTAGCAGTGGTCAGCCGACTTCCAACGATTCGAAAGTCCATGTTTTCTGCCGATCCGGCCCCAGACACCAAGGCGAAGGTGATCACCGCTCCCGGCTCATCCGTTGCGGTCAGATCCCCCACTAAAGATCCCGTCGAAAGATTTTCGTATACGGAAAGGGAGGAGAGGGTAATCGCTGTCGGCGGCCGCTGGACCCGGAAATCGATCGAGCTCTGGACCGAGCCGACCGGGGTGGTGATCGTGACCTTCCCAGTCACCGCATCTGCAGGAACAGTGACAAGCAGATTTTTAGAATCCAATCGGTTCGACCCCGTCAGCACAATTTCAGTCGTAGCGCCGGCTGCCCCGCTCTTGGTGAAGGCAACTTTCGTTGCCTCAGCCAACCACTCTCCTTGGAGCACCACCGTTGTGCTCGCAGGACCTGCTGAAGGTTGGAATCCCGTGAAGAGCGGAGGCTGTAAAACTTCGAAGGTCTGGGCAGAGAAGGTGTTCCCCGTAGCGGTTCTTACCCCAATCGTTCCGCTGGAAGCCCCAGTCGGCACGGTAAAGACAAGACTACCTCCACCCGTGGAGATGGTAGCCGTCAGCGGTGTGCCGTTCAGACTGACCTGGGCCCCGTAAAAATTACTTCCACTCACCGTCACCCGCTTTCCCGCTGCCCCACTGGAGGGGGAGAAGGACCCAATCACCGGCGCCCCCCAGGCGATGGAGAAAAAGGTGGTGCTCTGGTTGATGACGACACCGTTATTCACGCGGAAATCTGCGAGAGCGGAGGCTGCCGACGTTGGGGTGTTGCTGACAACTCCCGTGGTGCCGTTAAGGACAAGCCCGGCAGGCAACCCGTAGGAGGAGAAAGGATTGGTTGCTGCAGCTACGGAGGTGGAGGTTTTTAGCTGGAACTTGAAAGGGTTCCCGGCAGTTCCGCTCACCTGGCCCACGGTCTGCAAGCGGGCAACCGGCCCTGCACAAACCGCCACCGCCTGTGCCTGCAAGGCGTTTGTGGGATTCGCTGCGACAGCCACCGTGTACACGTTCTTCAGCTTCTTCAGCTCTTCATCAAACGTTCCTACGGTCGCCTCACCCCAGCTGGTCGCTTTTCCGTTTCCGAAAATAGCTACACTGGCTTTTCCTCCAGCGGCGATGGCTACGACATCCCGGAGATTTTTCCAGACATCGGTGTTGGTGACGGAAGCTCCATCACCCCACACCACCACCGTGCCATCGGACCGAAGAGCTAGGCTGTGCTCTGTTCCAGCGGCCACCGCAATGACGGAGGAGAGTCCCGCCGGAACGTTGGTCGCCGCCGCGTTGGTTCCCGCTGCAAACACCGTTCCATTTGCCCTAAGGAAGAGAAGATGGTTCGGCCCCGCTGCCAGCGTCCGAACGTAAGCCAGGCTGGGATTGGTCAAATTGGGATTGGTAGCACAAGAGGAGATGAGCGATGAGTTTGCCCCATTCGTATCACCCCAAACTTTGACAGTTCCGTCCCGTAGGACGGCGGCACCGAATCCATTCCCGACACCAACGGCGTATCCGTTCGTTCCGCCCGAAAGTGAAAACGGAAGATTTGTCACCACCGCATTACTACTACTCCCTCTGGCAATCACCCGACCACTCACTGTTAAAGCTAGGTACGCATCCGATCCTGCGACCAAGGATTTAATCGCACTGAAATCTCCAGGGAAGTCTGTGCCCTGTGGAACCGATCCACTTCCCCTGACTTCCGACCGGCTATTGTTGGTATTGGCCGCGAGCAGAAGTGAGTATCCCGGGCCTGCCGCCAAAAGATTCGGAATTGAATTAGTAGGGATAGCTGGCGGCGAGAAAACAGAACTCGGGGTGGTCGCCCATGCAACTAGATTCGCGGGAACCTTGGTCGCATCGGTCGGAAAAGGGTCGGTTCCGTCCGCAACTCCGTCACCGTCCGAATCCGCTACCAACGGGTTGGTTTCTTTTGCTTTTTCCTGAGATTGGGTCAGGCCGTCATTGTCATCATCATCGTTTACAGAATCACTGACTTTAATGACTAACGTCTGTTTGAGTTCATTCGCATAGTCATCCCCTTTTGCCGTCACCTTAATGGTGAGCTTTTGCTTTGTGTTGGGCAAAGTGCCTTCAAAATCTAGGTCCTCATTTACAAAGGGGGTGTAGGTGAGGGAATCACCCGAGAGGCTGAACCGCCGATAGTCTAGTTCACCATCTTCCAGCGTCAAATTCACTCCGACAAGTGGGTCAAGCAACTTTTCTTTTCCGTCTTCTCCGCTTCGCTTGTAGATGGCCAGGGAAATCGGGCTTCGGGTAGGCCGACTCCCCGTGTTGCTATAGCTTTCTTCTAGAGTTGCCCCGAGGGGGAGTTCGATACGAGAGAGCGTGTCTTTCACGTTGAGTGAAAAGAGTGTGTCGGTCTTGACTCCGCTGAATCCGAGAACAGATAGTAGCCCACTCTGGGCCTCCGTCGGAACCCGAATCACACCACGGGAAGCGGACAAGGAGGTGAAGGAGATCGGCGTGCTGCCTGCTCCTAAAACCTGGTTGACCTGATCCAGATTTGCGCCGTCACAATAGAGAAAGTCACCCGGAGTAACCTTGCTCTCTCCGACCAGACTCTCATCTGTGAACCGCAGTAAGCTAATTGTGGGAATCTGGCCATCAATATCGATGATTTTCCCATAAGCCGTTTCCGTTCGGTACCCCTCTCCCCCATCCACCAACTGCAATTCACTGATTTGTCCGTCGCTGGCAATCGCCGTGACTTCGGCTTCCCTGACTCCCCCGCCTGTCACCGTCACAGTCGGTGCTCCAGTATAGTCACTTCCCGTCGATTCGATCTGCACTCCGCTCAATCTTCCGTACCGCACGGAGGCAACCAAGCTGGCACCTGAACCTGCTCCCTCATCCGTCAAAGCAAGGGAAGGAATCGAGGTGTATCCTTCGCCTTTTTCCAAAATCTCCACATCGGTCAACTTTCCACTGAATCCCGATCCTTCTTGGCCAGTGACAACCTTGATCTCCGTGACCTTCCCCCCAGCAATCGTTGCCGTTCCCTTAGCAGCTACTGTCCCTCCTGTGACTTGCACCGAGGGCGGAGTCACATAGTTCTCTCCCGGATCAGTGACCTTGAATCCAATTACTTTCCCTGCCCCTAAAATTGCTTGAGCCGCTGCAGCCCTGTTTGTCACCGTTGAGTTGAAAGTTCCGCCCGTTACTGCAGTGAATCCGCCCGTGACTACCGCTTTGACTTCAGCTTCACGGACGCCACCCCCACGAACTTTCACCACAGGATTTGCCAAATATCCACTGCCCTCGATTTTCAAGTCAACCTCATCCACTGCCCCGTTTCGAACGGAAGCCGTGCCCACCGCCCCGTTTCCTCCGGAGAACTCCAACGAGACAGGATTCAATTTGTATGCGGGATCAAGTGCGAGATCTGGAAGAATTTTGATCGTCACATCTTCATCCGCCGGCACCCAACGTCGCTCCAGAGAAACCTGAAATGTCTGACGGTTTTGGCCAGAGGGAAGAGTGACGTCCTTCGACTCCTTTTGTCCCCCCGCAAAAGTGATTTCTACTTTCGCAGTAACCTCACGCGTATCTCCCCCGGCTCGAAGGACAGCAAAGACCAGGCCTGTTGTATCCTCTTCGCTGGCTTCCCCAGTCACCGTCTCCAGAGCAAGGGTCGGCTTCGGGTCGAGCAGTAGTAGCTTCCCTGTCGCCCTTCCTGCATAAGCCAAATCATCAACGATCGAATCGACCTCATATTCTCCAAAAGAAGAAGGCCAAGCGGTACTTCCTGCAATAAGCGTGGAAACCGCTAATCCTTCGGGATCCGTACTGACCGAGATCGATAGATTCTCACCTAAGACTTGCACTAGGTCGCTAAGTGAAACAACAGCGTAGCCGGCAAAAAAGCGGACATCCTTCTCCACCGCCGTCGCCGAATCGTAGTTCGCATTCCCTTCTTGGGTGGCACGAACTCTCACCCATCCTGCTTGTGTCGTTGTCAGAACATCGCTTGAGATCGAGGTAAACTCGGGAGCCACATACGGCACCAGAGAATTTTTCACCACCTGGAAAGAAATCGGGAGACCAGAGCTGGCTGACGCACTTAAGGAAACTCCATCCCCTATCGTCTGGTAGCCAATATCTGAGAACTCGATCGTGTTGGTTGCCTTACTAACCACAATCGTTTTATCTGCAGTGGCAGCCGCCACCAAATCTCCACCCGATTCGGAAACCCGAACAACAATCGAACCGGCGCCAGACACAAGCAAGTTGCCGTCCAAAATCGATCCCGGACCGGAGATAACGGAGTAGGCGAAGTTGTTCTGCCCTGAACGATCGGAGCTAGCAGCCAAGGGAAGAGTCAGCCCAGGCTGATACGTCACAGAATCAGAAACACCTACGAATGAAACATTCTGCGAGTAAGGATTCACGGTGAAAGACTGCTGAACCGAAGTAGCCGCCTCATAATTGTCATCCCCGGGCTGCGAAGCGGTCACCGCAACCGAGCCGGTGCCGGTCAACAGTAGGCTTGCCTCGTTCAGTTCGGCCGCACCGGACACGGAGAAAATCGGATTCAATCCCGTAGGGCTGGAGCTTCCCTCGATGACCGAAGTTGCGGTAAGTGAAATGGCATCGGTCTGATACCCGATCTCACCAGTGGAGACTGGGGTAGCAAACTGAATCGTCTGCCTCCCCTTCTGGATCGTGAGCGTAACGGTCTTACTGTCCGAACCGGTGGATCCAACAGCCGTGAACGTAAGGGGAATTCCGGTCGTAACCGCCTGCGTCGGAATCCCGCTTACCGTGGCCGTGCCGATCGATCCGTCTGATTTCACGAGACTCAATCCCGATGGTAAATTTCCAGATACGAGGGTGAAGCTCGTCACTGAGGGCTGGATATCGAAGTTTAGAACAAAGGGAACACCCACTTGTCCAGATGCTGTAGCCACGGCAGTGATCACCGGTGCCGGAGCTACCGTGGCTACATTATAGTAGTCACTTTTCCCGCCGGTAAAGATCGAGCCTCCAATCGTCTCGCTGGTTCCGTCCACAGCCAGAACCCGGTAGTTATAAGTAGTTCCAGCACTCAAACCGGTGACCATTGAATCGGTGCTGGCCTCGCTTTTCGGGTAGCCCGTTAGCAAAGTTGCAAAATTAGCTGAGGTGGAAACCTCAATCTGATAGCTGATGGAGGAGCTTGCCGAAACGGGATTCCAGCGGGCCCGGAAGGAGGTCGGCGTCACTTCCGAAGCTGTCAACCCGGTGATGGAAGCGGCAACTGGCCGAGCCACTGCAGGCAACGTTCCAGTAGCCACTTCAAAACCGTCGGGTAGAGCATCGCCGTCTGTATCGGTCAGCTGGTCAGATGAGCCGTAGATCGCCTCTTCCGCTTGAGTCAGCCCGTCTTCATCGTTGTCCTCTGCATCGGAATCTTCAATTTGAATTGTCAGAATGTGAGCCTGACTGCTTCCGTTGGGTTGGCGGAGTTCCGCTCGCAGGCTGTAAGAAGATTTGGTTTCGTAATCGAAAGATTTTTTGCTCAGGAGCGCTCCGTCAGTCTGAAGATCAAAAGAGCCGTTGTCGGTGTCCCCCTCCCCTTCTTTCAGATAGAAAATCCCCTTGTTCCCCGAACCAGCCACAAAGGAGCCCAGCTTTGCACCCGCCGCATCCACGTTTTCTGTTCGGACCAGCGCAAAGCTGGAAGAGGTTGCGCCGACTGCGGTAAAGGTGAAATCTACCCCTCCACCAGCCGAACCACCAAAATCAGTTCCACTTGTGGTTGTGATCCCGTTCCGGGTGACCTGAATCGATCCAGCAGCAAATCCAGTCGGGACTTTTGCCGTCAACCGATAGGGAGTTGCCACCGTGACCTCGGTGGCGCTGACTCGACTCGTCCCAGATCCGGCGAAGGTGACAGTCGTCGCCGGGCTGGTTCCAAACCCACCTCCCGTGATCGTCACCAAAGTTCCAACATCTCCCGTCGCGGGTGTAAACGAGGCCAAGACGGGTCTTCCTGTGAAAACTAAAGCCGAAGGGATTCGCGGTCCGGTGGACACTGTGCTCGACTTGGTTCCATTCGCACATTCACCAGAAGTATTCAGTCCCACGGAGAAAGCGGCCGCTCCGCTGGAAATTACTGCGGAGTGATAGCCTCCGGCTGAAATCCAAGTTCCCAGAGTCGTGCTCGTAAATAGGCCGGCAGCGGTTGCGTAAGGTGAAGTCGTGTTCAACGCTCCACTGCCCAGCTGGCCACTTCGGTTCTGCCCCCACCCGACAACTTTTCCTTCCTTCGTTAAAGCCAACGAATGTTCTGCTCCTGCGGCCACGGAGACTACATCGACAAGAAGGGAGGAGCTGAGTTGACGCACCGCACTTTGAGTTGAAACAGTGCCGTCGGCGGAAACTTCTCCCGCTCGGTTGTCGCCCCAACTCCAAACCCGCCCATCCTTGTCCACTGCCAACCCGTGATTTTCCCCAGAAGCCACCGACACCACTTGGCTTGTGATTCCGCTGGCTCCGGTTTTTTGACCAAAATCATCTGCCCCGTAGGCAAGGACTGCGCCCGCTTGGGTCAGAAGAAAACTGTGACGCGCTCCAGCAGCTACCGCGAGAACGTTCGAGGCGATTTTTGTCGCCCGGCTTGCAGAAGTTCCTGAAACAGAAGTTCCCAGCTGCCCAGAAGAATTATCCCCCCAGCCCCATGCGTTGCCGTCTTCATCGACTGCCAAAGCGTGCGATACTCCCGCTGAAATCGTCGTAATCTTCGTCAAGGCGGTCCCGCTCGAATTCAGCACCTGCTGTGCCACACCACGGAAAGATTCGGTTTTACCCGCGCCCAACTGCCCAAACAGATTGCTTCCCGCGGCATAGACGGTTCCGTCAGCACGGAGGAAGAGACTGAACTGACCACCGGCTGACACTGAGGAAACTTCATCGAGCGTGGATGTTTCCCCGAGTTTGTTTTGGCGGGTGGCTACAAAAGCCATTTGTGTCAACCCTGTCGAATTGGCCGCCACCAACGAGCTTCCCGACCCGCTTTCTCCCATCCCTAAACGGCCGTCCATGTTCGCTCCTGCGGCAAACACAATTCCCTCTGGGGATAGATACAAGGTGTGGGAACGACCGGAAGCAACCATTGGCGTTGTTGCACGACTCACCGGAGGTGGCACCACCACAAAGCTTCGTGTCACATCGGCAGCCGTCGCATGATTTGCATCTCCTGCTTGGGAAGCACGGATCGAAATTCTTCCCGTCCCGAGAATTCCGACCTGAGCTACGGTCTGCGAACCAAGAAAAGCTGTGGCCAATGCGTTCCCATCAATCGTAACTTGGGGAGCAGAACTATATCCGGTACCAGCTGAGGTCACCTCGATCGAGATAACTTTTCCTCCGGAGATTTTTGCCTCCGCCTGAGCTCCGCCAGATACTGTCACCGTCGGCACAGCACTGTAGCCAGATCCCCCATTCACCACGGCAATCCGCCTGACCCCTTGGCTCGAACTAGTGGATCCGATCTGTGCTGCCCCCTCGGAAATAGCAAGAGTCACGGGATTGGCCGAGGTGTCCCCGGTTGCATAAGCTGTGACAAACTTTACATCCGCGGACTGATTAGGAATCGCGCTGAAAAGAATTTCTTGGGCAGCTGCCTGAATCGTCAGTGTCCCACTGGCACTTCCAGTATAGTTTGAGTCGTCCGACACCGTGGCCGTGACCGAATATGTTCCCACAGCGGTGGGGGCGACATAACGGTTTGCATAAGAAACCAACGTGCTCACCCCCGGAGGAATTGTGGTAACCGTGACGGCACGGGGGGTTCCCGTGTAATCCTGCGTCAATCCGGACAAGGTGACCGTGGCAGCACTTTTTGCGATGGTAAATTTCCCCTTGATATATCCCGAGTAACCCGGGGTCGCAACGGTGGCCTTAAACTGGTAATCTCCCGCCTCCGTAAGAGCGGCTAAAGGATATACTTCATTGTTATCGTCATAGCTTCCCTCAATTCGATACTCATAGGTCAGGGCGACATCCTGTCCCCCAGTGGAAATGGTCGGCTTCTTTTCCGAACCGTCATAAGTAGCAGCAAGACTCGAGGCGGAAAGAGTGACCGCCGCAGGTTGCGATTTTAAGCGAATGGTTGTCCCTGCGTCAGCATAGTTGGCGCTTGCCGTCCGGTAGACTCGAAGACGGATTTCTCCGGAATAAGATCCAACGGTTACCCGAGCATCCCCCGTAAAAAAGTCTTGAACGACGGTGACCAAACCTTGGTTGTCCTTTTCAGTTTCCACAAGCACTGGCAACCCCGATGTGGTCGCAGTCCCCTTCACCACCAACTCCTGCCCAAAGGAAACATTGTACGATCCGTCAGTATTCGCGGAAAGCGTCGCCCCTGAAGAATCGGCTACGGAAATTAAAAGGGCCTCACTCTTTTGTGACACAATCAGAGTTCGTGTGATGGATCCTTCATACACGGCATCCCCGATGATTTCCGCCTTCACGAGGTACTGCCCCGCCAGCGTGGGAGCTGTTTCCGACTCCGGATAAACCACATCAATTCCGGTGTATGTGATTTTTACTGTGCCCGTTGCCGCATCAGGCTTTCCAGAGACAGTCACGCTAACGGGATTGCCAGTGTAGCTTGCGGTTAATCCACCAAGCGTGAGCTCAGCGGTTGTCTTCGGTGTTCCAATCGCGGTTAATGCCGAGACGGTGCCGGCACTGTTCCCCACCGCAACTCGCAAAACCCGAAATGCAGGCTGGGTGAAGGTCGCTTGAAGATCTGTTCCATTACGGACGAAGCCTGCCGCAGGCAGACCTAAAACAAGCCCATCCGCCGAGGGCAAAGTATGATGGAACTCTTCGTTGAGTTCCGCCACTTTTACCACGGTCAATTGATCGGGCAGTAACGGTTTGGCCCGAATGGCAAATGAGTGATAAGAGCCAGCGCCAATCCGATTGATCGACTGTCCGGCCGAGCTAGGGAATTTGTCCTCCCCTTCATCCTTCCTCCCGACGACACTCACGGTTCCATCCGAAAGAAGAGCAACGAGATGGTGCGCACCTGCCGCAATCTCCGTCACTCCGATCAAGCTGGCCAATTCGTCCTTATACTTATCATCGGACCAATCGACGTAATCGCTTCCAATCAGAATTTTTCCCCAAGCCTGAACAGTTCCGTTGGAAAGAAGAGCTGCAGAAAATCCGCTTCCGGCCACAACTTGCTTCACCCCACTCAAGGCCGGAAGCGCCTTCGTCGCCAAATCATATCCTGTTCCGTTGTAGACCAAACCCCATGTACGGATCGTGCCGTCCGCACGCAATGCAACATTGTGATACAACCCAGCGGCAATTCCGACCACCCGATCCAATCCGGCGGGAACATCCGTCTGCCCCGCATCGTTGTTTCCCCAGGCCACTACCGTTCCGTCTGCCCGAAGCGCTAAGCTGTGATACCCGCCCGCTGCAAGGGCAACTGCCGGATTGGCAGAGGAAAAATCTGGAGGAGTGGCCTGCCCGAAGTTTGGCTCTGTACCTGTCGCAGTTCCTGCCGCCCCAGCTCCCCAACCTTCCACCGTCCCATCCGACTTCAGCGCTAACGAATGATAAATTCCTGCCACCACTTCCAACACTCCGGTCAATTCGGGAGCAGTGGCCTGACCATATTCGTCGTCGCCCCAAGCATAGACCGCGCCGCTCGATGTCACCGCGACAGAGTGGCTGTACCCTCCCGACACCTGAATTATTCCCGCTGGCAAACGACCGTATGTGTCCCCTGTTGTGACTGGCTGAGTGATCTGCCCAAAGTAGTTGTTGCCCCAACCGAGGACCGTAGGAGGTGTGAGGCTGGAACTTGTTGCAGCTGCCGGGTATGCCGTCGGTTGAGCTGCTGTCGCATCGCTCTCATTGCCATCCCGGGATCCGTCCTCATCCGAATCCACATTCACGTCTAATGTGCCAAGATTTTTCTCTTGGAATAGTTTTAGCCCATCCTGATCTACATCTTTCGAATTATCCAAAGTAACGGCGACTGAAAAGAAGCTTTCCCCGTAGACCCCAGTGGAGTCTGTCGCCCGGATGCGAACGTAAAGAGCGTCCTTAACCTCATTATCTAACCGCCCCCCATAACGAAGAGTCAACTGGTTGCCAGTGACTTTAACAAGGCCGTTAGTGTCTGTGATCTTAACGAGGCCGTTATCGGTCGAATTTTCCCCGCTCACCAGAGCAAAGGTTGTCGCCGAATCTGTCGCCCCGTCAAAGGTGGCCGATAAGATTCCCACTTTCGTGCCGGCACTGCTCGTATCCTTGAGCACCTCTTTCACGAGAGAAACGACAATATTTGTGGCAGCCGCAGTAACAGTGAAGTCGCCGGCGCTCGTCGCCGTGTAGTTGGCCAACACCACCGTCGGTGCTGACACATAATTCGAACCACCGATCAGATTCGTGACGCCCGTTATGGTTCCGTTACTCAATACAAGACCAGCGCTGGCCCCGCTTCCACTTCCCCCGAGAAGGTTGATTTTTGTGTTTGTGTCGTATCCGGTTCCGCCAGGACTGAATGTGATGGCCGTTACCTGACCGTTGGTGCCGATCGCAGCTGTTCCTTTTGCTTCCGAACCGCTTGTCGTGGTCAGACGTAAGCGACCTGTACTTGCCCCGACCGGAACTTGGGCAGTCACCGTTGTGCCGTTCACAACTTTGAAGGAACCAGGGAGCAGCGCGCTTCGGTTGAAAACCAGGAGAGTTGAGTTTAATAGATTCGTACCGGTGATCGTAACCGTCGTGCCCGATCGTCCGTTCGTCGGGCTAAAGGAATCAATGACCGGGAACGCAAGTTGCGCGCGGCCCTCAAAAACAGATCCCGCAAGCAGCAAAAAGGCGACAGACAAAATCCGCCCAAAGCGTTGAGAGACAAAGAATCCGTTAGGTGCAAACATCACAATTTATCCTAGCACTATTTGACCCATTTTCGCTTGGAAAAGTTCAATTTAAACCACATTTATTTCTGAAAACTGCTTATATATAGTAGTAACCTATATCATTCATTCACAACACTATACAGATTATTTTTTCTTATTACTTGATATGGCGCTTTACGCTATCTTAAGTAATTGCTGAGCATGCTTTTACATTAAGAGGCCAAATAGCCTTTTGATTTGGTAATTGCGGCTACTAACACTACATATTGTATGCACTAAAAAATATCTCAACCAGAACCTATCTGGGAGCAATCCGAAGCTTCAGAGGGTTTAATTAAGTTGTGAGGTCGCAGCAGCAGAAACATTGTTAGCCCGAAGAATATTAATTTTCCCATCAACAGGTGCCGATGCGCCCTGATTCATCATTCCGCTATTCAGTGCATTTTGAACATCTTGGGCGCTCGAAATCGAAACGGTCTGTGCGCCAATTTGGAATGTGTTGGATCCGCTAAAGTTCACCATTCCTTCCACCACCGTCCCGTACTGAGGATTCACAGAGCCCGAATGGCTATACAAGTTGATCGATCCCAGAGCATTCACAACCCGAAGGATCGAGTTGTCCACGACCAGTGTCTGTGCTTTTGCGGTAATGGCGTTGATGGCAGTGATACGAGCTCCGCTTAGTGCGATCCGCGAAGCCTCCAGATTCACATTATAGCCGTGGACATCGACGCCCTGATACTTGGCCGTCTTGATTGGCAGGCTTCCCTCAACCGTCAGATTGCCCCCTAGGGCTACGAGATTGGGACTGGTGCTTGCCTGCACGTCAACTTGCCCTTTGGAATCCGCCACAATCACAGCATTCACTAGCTCGTTGATATGAAAGTCTCTTGCCGTAGAACCACTCAGCAGCACACGTCCCTTATTTGCGGCAGATACGGAAACGATCTCGCCCCGAGCAAAGCTCTTTAAAACTACCCGACGAAGCTCTAAGGAATCCCCCGTCCGGATCACGGCCATGCTGTTCGCCGTCTCAGATTGTGCCTCAACAGTCACTTCGGATGTAGTGCCCTTAGCCCCCATCTCTACCGACTTAACGGCATTTATCTCGAAAGTGTTGCCAACATTCCTGATGGTCCCGCTTTCGATATTGATGCCCGCGGAAGTTTCCATCGAAAGATTCGCTCCATTCACATCCAGGACAACATCCTTCATATCAATTCCACCCTGACCACCGACAAGGGCAAGGAACTGTTCGGTCGATGTTCCCAGCGGGTCTAGAGAGACATTCAATAGCGTTGTTGTCTCGGCAGTTTTTAAAATCCCGACAAGGCTTATCTTGTCTGCATACAAAACTACATCGTTAGATTGGAAAACAACTTGATCAGGCTGTGACGAGGATTCCTTGCTCGAATCGTTTAAATAAATTTTCGCGTTAGCTGCATAGAAGTCGAAATCAACGGCCGCGAGACCATTTTCGTTGAACCAGGACGTCGAAGCACCCCAATCATTCATTTCTGCTAGATCCAGCTCAAGTGGAGCATTCGCAAAGAACTTTGTCGGCCCCTCTACGCCGAACTTGGATTCAAAATAGAAATACTTGTCCGCCTGAATTAGCGCACTTTCACTGGTTCCTGCACTGGTATCAACTTTGACAATAGAGGTTAGATTCTTTTCTTCCACAAAGCTGGTGCTGTAATACACATCTGCCAAAGGCAAGTCCTTGCCTAAGGCATCCTCAGACAAGCTGACAATTCCAATATCATAGTCGATCGAAGCCACTTGTTTTGTTTCCCCAGCTGCATTGGTAATCCAGAAAGCGCCAACTCCATTGTCTTTCAGAGTAATAGAGTCGACCAACTCCCCGCCACTGTTTAGGACGGCAAGGAAGATTTCTACCGAGCTTTTTCTTATGTCACTTAGTTTCCCTTGCTCGCCGAAAAGTAGTTCAAATTTTGAATCTTGAGCAAGCGTCAGAGCTCCCTCTTGAATTCTTGACGTGAGCGCCTTGACTTCAACTTTGGTGCTGCTTGCGAGCCCATCCATCCAATTATAGAAATTATCCAGAACTAACTTAGTTTTAGTAACGCCTAAGGATGTGGCCGTGATCTCATAGTTAGTTGCATCGGGAACACTGCTCCAACTGAGTGCAGTATTGGAGCTTGATAGGAGATTCCGAATCGGATTCGCTGCACGAATCAACGCATTATCTAAGCTTCTGGGAAGAACTTTAACTTCTTGGCTAATGGTTTTTCCGATTTGATCTAACGCAACTGTCAGCCTTATGTTGATAGGCTCTGAAGAATATATCTTGGGATCAGGAAGATTGTTTCCTGTTAGATTCAAAATGCTTTCTCCAGCTCGGATTAAGACGTCTCTTTCGAATTTTATTTTACTACTAAATTCTAGGGTAACCTTCGCCACGAGGTCAGCGGCCAGCTTGCCGGGGAGTCGGATCGTAAAGGGATTTTCTGAACTGCCAGACTGTAATGTGCCAGAAGCGGTTCCTACCGGACTGATTCCGGAAGTAATATCTGCGACCAACCCTCCCCCTACTGCGCTCAGCTTGGAGGCAAAAGCCCGGATCGAAAGTGCAACCGAACTTGAGCTGCCATTCGAAAGGATTCCGTCATCCGCCACGGTGAAGGTGAAGGGAATCGAGGTCGCCCCCACCGGAATTGTTGAACCCTCAGGGAAATTAAAGGTGATGTTTCTGCCACTCGCGGAAACCAGAGTCACTGGAACAGCCTGAACTGCGGGGCTATTCAGGCTGATTGTTCCCGCTTGGAGCGTCCCCTCCGAAATCCCATCGGGCAATGTCACCTTTAACTGAGTCGGCCCTTGCGAACCTGCCTCAGCAAGTTTCCGTTGTGCCGACAAAAACGAGGAATCCCCCATCGGTTGCTGCACGTTTTTCATGCCAACTTCTGTCGTGGGAGGCGGCTTCGCTCCATCTACGCGCCCGGGACCGTCGCCCCCTGCTGCAGTATTGATATCGAGACCATCTCCGCCAGCTCCCGGCTCAGGCCTCTCACGCGGTGCCCCCACTAACAGATCCCCATCTTGCCCAGTGGCAACCACCTCGACCCCGAGAACCTCGATTTTGCCTTCACGAATCATGGATTGCTGTTTTTCTGAAACCACATTGATCTCAGCTTGCGAGGGGAGTTCTTTTTTAAAACCTTGGACCAGAGGAGTCGTATCCATCACCTTTTTCACATCCACATCGAATACCTGAATCGCGGATTTAGCCCCTGTGCCCGTTGAGGCAGCTTGCCCCGGCATGATCACCGCCGTTTGCCCGCCAGGCGTTGTCACCTTCATGCTCCCGGAACTTTCTAACAACACGAATACTGCGCCACCTGTTGCACTTCGACTCGCCATAAAAGTACTCCCGCTCACGGCCGCCGTTACTCCGCCACAATCAACTGTCGCACCACCATTCCCAGGAGTTGCGTGAATCAGTGCTGTTCCCTGATCTAACTTCACAAGCCGCTCCTTCGATTGGAAGGAAAAGACACTGTTCGCACCGATCCGGGTGATCGAAGAATCACCAAAGGTTAGTTCCGCCATCGAAGCTGCCGCTGTCGTCACCTTAGAATTTTCGCCGATCTTTTCGCTCACCTTCGCAGGTGCAGCACCCTGACCCGCATCATGCTCCACAATGTTTTTCAAAGTGGTGATCTCAGCATCCTTAAATTCTGTCGAGGCAAAGCCTAAGCTGACTCCGAACGAAAGGAGGACTAAGGGTATAAAACGTTGATATCCAAAAATCATACGATTCAACCTTTGACCGCTAAACAACCCGAATGGTTCAAAGAAATATCGCCAGGACCCGATATCCGTACATGCAGGAATCCCACTCATACTTCTAGTATGCGTATAAGTTGTTGAAAGTCAATGTTTTTGCCCTATTTTATAGCCCTATAAGCCTTTTCTTATCAATAAGTTACATTTTAATACAACATATAGTTAATAAGTAGATTTTTCTAGCTATATGTTGTATTGGAACCGAACACAATTCCCACCTGCTATTTACCTCTCGGAAGGATGTACCCCCGAACCTTGTGGGCTCGATGCCTCCACCCCGGACCGATAGGCCCGTCGTTTACTTCCGAACTTTGAATCTTACGCCGATCGTGCCACCTGCCACCAGAAGGCAGCCGCAACCGCCGCCAAAATGGAAAGCTCGGGCACCATCCAGGCAGATCCAAGCGAGACTCCAGTACAACCTGCCCCCGCCAAGGCGGCAAGTAATCCAAGCGGGCTACGCATGACTTGTGACAGGTCGCCAAACCAGCTCCAGTTCCAACCGCCGGCGCAAAGACGCCAGCGCGTCCAATCCCCGGATGAAGGTTCCCCCCGTGTTTTCACCGCAATGGGCACAACACGACCCGGCGGCTTCCCAATCCGCCCGATTCGTGTCCTCCCCGCAGGATCTGCACTGAACTAATGTTTCCATATTTCGATTCCTCCTTTTTTCTTGCATCAGCTTGCTCAATGGGGTAGGACATAAAGAGTCCTATGAAGAAAAAAGTTTTGCCAGCCTCGGGAGGCCATAGTCGCCCCCCCCTAGAACGGATGCACCGCCTGCATGACCTTCTTTCCAGCGAGCAGCCGGTCAACTGCCAGCAGTTAGGCAAAGATTTTGAAGTTTCTTACAAGACCATCCAACGGGACCTCGATTTTATGCGAGACCGCCTCAATCTACCGATCGAATACGATCCCACCCGTTACACCTTCCGCTACACAGGAAGGGTTGAGGCCTTTCCCTTGCTTCAGGTTAGCGAGGGAGAGATTCTCGCCCTTTTTGTAGCCCAAAAAGTCCTCGCGCAGTACCACGGCACACCCTTCGAGAAAACTCTGGGGAGCGCATTTCAAAAATTAACAGGCGCCCTTAAGGAAACGGTCAGCTTCGATCTGGGCGAATGGGGATCCGACTACTCATTCCGTGTCACAGGAGCCTCTGCCGCAGACCTAGAGGTCTTTCGTTTGCTAGCCCGAGCTATCGTTCAGCGCCAGGAAATCTCTTTTTCCTATCAACCCCTGAGAGCTACTGCCCCTGAGACACGCACTGTCCACCCCTACCACCTAGCCAATATCGATAATGCGTGGTACCTGCTCGCTCACGATCCACAGCGGGCTCAGATTCGAACCTTTGCCCTTCCTAGAATTCAAAAACCTGCCCTGACGAAAAAAACCTTTGATCGGCCCCGCGGCTTTTCCGCTGAAAAAGAGCTTAAGGGCGGTTTCGGTGTCTTTTCGGGAACGGGAAAATTTTCTATCAAAGTCCGGTTTGACTCCTTTGCCGCACGCCTGGTGCGGGAGAGGGATTGGCATCCCACCCAGAAAATTCGTGAAATCAAGGGAGGCGGAATCGAACTAGAAATGACTCTGGGCGCTTTGGAAGAGATTGAGCGGTGGATTCTTAGCTGGGGGGATCACGCAAAAGTTTTGTCCCCCAAAGCGTTAACCGACTCCGTACAAAAAAGGGTTCGCTCTATGCAGAAGCTATATAGATAAATTTTTACTTTAATTTCTATTAGTTGTATTCACTGTATTTTTTATACTATATATTGTGTAGAGATCTTCTTCCGCTAGTAAGTCGAGTTGGTGGATTGCATACTTTTACAGACATTTCGCAGAGCCATCGGGCCTCCAACCGTTCGGTTGGCTGTCTGCTCTTTTCTGGCTATCGGTTCCTCCACTCACTACGCCCAGACTTTGCCAACTGCTGTTTCACAACAGGCAGTTATCGACGCCCAAGCTGGGCAAGATCGGGAAAGGCAAAAAAAACTCGCCCTTGAGGGAAGGCCCGAGGAAAAGCCGCCCGTCGAGGCGACCGAGGTCTCGGAAGACCTGGGATCACTCCAGCTCGTCCGGCCCAAGCCTGACCTCCCCTTTGCACGCCTCCATATGGATCAAAGCTATAGTTGGCTCTCTAACGCCAACTACGCCAAAAGCTCCTCCAATGTGGTGGCCGCTTGGCAAACTATCTCGTCTATCGAAGGGGCCTGGGCACCAACCTTCTCCACTATGCCTGGTTACGAAAAATTCACGCCGGAGGTCGGTGTTCGCACATCCTTCTTCAACTATTTTAGCCAAGAAGAGCCAGCCCTCTCGAGCAACTCCAAAGGAAATTATGATCTCGGCCTGGCCCAAGATTTCATGCTGATGAATATGTTTTTTCGTGCCAATCAGCAGGTCACTGACGAGCTGAGCGTAGGACTCTCCGTGGACGTAAATGGATACTTTTTCCTGAACACCCCTGAAGAAAGGCTCCCTGTAACGAACCTCACAGCGGATAATAATTTCCTCAACGAAATCACCTGCGCTTATAGCTCGAACTATTTTCATGCCTTTACCGACACCCAAGCCGTAACGCTGAGCTGGCGTGCCTCCTACGTTTTTTCGAACCCATCTTATTTCACGAGGACGGACAACAGCCTTACCGGCTCTTATCTGCTCTCTCTTACAGACAAAATCAGCCTCAGTCCGTTTGCTTCTTACCGGCTGGCCTATTACACAAATGCTTCCGACTACCAAACCCTAAACAATCTTCCACCTGATTCCCCAAACGGATTTTATCGCCGTCTCGATCAGCAATATACGCTCGGCTTGGGGCTAAACTTTGCACTGACCCCACAACTAGGCACGGCTCTGAACTTCAACTACTCGAAAAGCGACAGCACCAGCCGGATCGCCGAAACTGGCGACTTCGTCAATCTGACCGCAGGAGCCAACTGGTCGATGACTTATAAATTTTCCGAAAAAGAGTTTGTCGTCGAACAGAACTCTGAATGCCTCGGCCCCTACACCCGTGTCGACCTTGGCTTCGGTTTCGTCAACAACCTGGAAAGTTCCCAAACTTTAACGGGCACCGTCCTGCCCGGCGTCACAGGGATCTTGGCCAACCCTTCCCTCTCCATCAACCCTGGGGTTCGTTTTGATGTCACCCCTGGCTTTAATTTCACCGACTGGCTGGGAGCCGAGCTTTCCGGAGGCATTCTCTACAACGGCCTCGATCATCTGAACGGAAATGGCACTCTCACTCTAGATGGGGGAACCGAAGTGATTAGTGACGGCGGTCTCAGTTTGACCGGTCGATATATTCAAGTTCCTGTTTTACTTTCATCCGTATTTCGTTGGCCAGGCCAAGCTCGCTGGAAACCCTACCTTTCCACTGGTTTTGGTTTTGTCTACTCCCAACTCCAAATTACGCAGGTCGACAACACGCAAACCTCCGACCAGTTTGAAGAAGCTTACTCCCCCGCTTTTTCTGTCGGCTCGGGATTCATCTGGCAAGTTTCTGATAAGGTCGATTTTGACGTCGCCTATAAACTTCTCGGCCTGATCAACCCAACCTACTCCGGTCTGCAACCCGGAATTCCGCTCTCCAACTCAGTCCAGTTCGGCATCAATGTTCGCTTCTAAAATTCCGCAGGCTCCGCGGGATAAAAAAGGAATTCCCCCTGACACCCTCTCCCATTTTTCGATGATTGGTGCATAATCGAGCCGATGTCTTCCTCCTCCCTCACCGCCCGTGTCCTGCAACTGAACTCCCGCTTGCGTGGGGGCGGCACCGATACCCAGTGCTTAGCCCTAGCCCAAGGGCTTTCCCAACTGGGTTGGACGATTGAAATCGCCGGCCCGATCGACTCTCCCCTGTCTTCGAAAACTCAAGGATTTACATTTCACTCTCTCCCACGATTTCGCCCTTCGCAAATTCTTGCCCTTGCTGGAGTTCTCCGCAGGACAAAACCTCGCATCCTTCACGCTCACCATGGCGACGACTATTGGACGGCTCTTCTCGCATCCCGACTTGTCGAACCTCGTCCCCTTGTTATTTTTTCCCGCCATCTAGCAAAAAGCCCTCGCTCTTCGATCAGTCGGAAACATCTATTCGCCAATGCTGATGCGGTCCTTGCGGTCTCCTCCTTTGTGTCCCAAGTGCTCCTTCACGGTCATGATGACCCAGCCTCTCCCATCCCAGAGCGACATCACCGTGGCTCGTGCCACATCTCCCCAAAAAAACTTCATGTCATCCATACAGGAATCGATACCTCCCTCTTTCGCCCGATGGGAGCTGGTTACACACTGCAAGCACGCCAAAAGTTTTCTCTTCACCCAAACGATCTCGTCTTTGGAATGATCGGCGGATTTGATCTGCCTGTCGGCAAAGGCCAAAGAATTTTCCTGAAGGCCGCACAAATCGTCATGCGACACCTTCCCCATGCCCGCTTTTTAATCGCGGGCTCTGGGACGATGGAGGATCTACTTCGGGACGATATCCGCCACCTTGGCCTCGAGGACCGAGCCCGTCTCATCGGCCAGCAACCCGATCCTGTTTCTCTTCACCACGCGCTCGACTGTCTTGTTCACCCACAGATTGCCACCGAGGCTTTTCCCTCCGTAGTTCTGGAGGCTCACGCGTGTGGTCGACCTGTGATTGCTTCCGAACTGGATGGAATACCGGAAGCTTGGGCCATCGGTGGCCTTGGCCAACTCGTCCGCCCTGGCGATCCCTCCGCCTTGGCTCAATCCATGATCGCTATATCAGAAAATTCTCCTCTTTCCCCAGACGAACAGTTCGCCGCCCACTCCCGCGTTACCTCTCAGGCCTCCCTTCCCGTCCAGGCCCACCGGGTCGCCGATTTCTATCGCCGCCTCATGGCCCGCTAACCTCACAATCCCTCCCCACATCGGGGTCAGAGGTCACTTTTAAAAAAGTGCCATGCAACCCATTGCCCCTGAATGATTTATGTGGGGTCAGAGGTCTTGCAAGTTGCTGATGTCGACCGCCTTACAGGGCAACTTTTCAATTATGGGGTCAGAGGTCACGCCTCAAACTTTCCTGAAGCTTGAGGTTTCTCCAATTTTCTCTCATTCTGAACTTCGATGCCCATCCATAATAACATTCTCGGAACGATCGGTCGGACCCCTCTCGTAAAACTAGGCCGTATCTGCGCAGGCCTTCCCGCCACAGTCGCCGTTAAATGTGAATTCTTTAACCCCCTCGGTAGCGTCAAAGATCGGATTGGTGCAGCTATGATCGAGGCTGGGGAAAAAGAGGGAAAAATTACCCCTCAAACCACCATCATCGAGCCGACTTCAGGCAATACCGGTATTGCCCTCGCTTTTGTCGCCGCCTCAAAAGGATACAAAATCATCCTCACTATGCCCGAAAGCATGAGCCTCGAACGCCGAACTCTCCTCGCCCTCCTCGGCGCCAAACTCGAACTCACCCCTGCCGCTGAGGGAATGAAAGGCGCCATCGCCCGAGCCGAAGCCCTAGCCAAGGAGATCCCCGGCTCCTTTATTCCCCAACAGTTTAAAAATCCCGCCAACCCAGCCATTCACAAAAAAACCACTGCCGAAGAGATCTGGAACGATACCGATGGTCTGATCGATATCTTTATCTCCGCCGTCGGTACAGGAGGCACAATCACAGGCGTCTCCGAGGTCATCAAGTCCCGTAAAAAAACATTTCGCGCCATCGCGGTTGAACCCAAAGATTCTCCCGTCATCACCCAAACCCGTGCGGGCCAACCCGTAAAACCAGGCCCTCATAAAATTCAGGGAACAGGCGCAGGCTTTATCCCCGACAATCTTCACCTCGATATCGTCGATGAGGTCATCACCGTCAGCAACGACGATGCCTTTGCCATGGCGCGCAGAATCTGCAAAGAGGAGGGGATGCTGGTCGGAATCTCAACAGGTGCGAATGTTCATGTAGCAATGGAAGTCGCAAAACGTCCGGAAAACAAAGGCAAGCTGATCGTCACCATTGGTTGCAGTACGGGCGAACGATATCTCACCACCGCTCTTGCCGATGAAGCACGGCGGCTCGTAGGGGGATAATCCCCATGCCCAAAGCAAAAATCACAGCCACAAAACCCGCCCGTAAACCGATTCATTCCCTTCCCCCCGAAGTTCTCGAACAAGCCGCCCAAGGCTGGCTGCAATCCCATGGCATTGCAGCAACACCTCCCACTGAAAATCAAAAGGAAATCGCTTTTTCGCAACTCTCCGAATCGCTCGACAAAGTTCTACACCAAATCAAAGCAGAGCTTAACGAGCTCCGCTCGCGCATCGCACGGCTCGAATCGAAAAAGTCTTAAAGCGACAACAGCAAGCGAACGACATTTTCCCACCGACGATCTTCTCCGCGGGCCAACGCTTGCCGATCTTTCTCCGGAATCTCCGCCTCCCTTTCAATCGCCAGAATTCTCTCCTCATGCTCCTGCAAGGCTCTCCGATACTTTCTCTCCTGCTCGGGCGTTAATTCGGCCATGGAGTACCCATCCGAAAACCTAATCACAACAGGCCTCGACTGATCGCGATTCTCCCAATCCCAAAACTGCCCTAACGGGCGTTTCATCATATGCTGCGTTAAATCCCGAATCATATAATCGTACGCCTGGTCTGCAGTTCCCGATGCCGCGGTAACAGGAAGGCTGACTAACCATGTCGTCGCTGTAATCGGCAATACCGCAAGGTCTAGGGGGCGTACGACCCAGAAATCTGCAAAAGAGTACATCGTCTCCGGGGGCGCAAAGTAGTCGCTGGGGGGCAAAGCCTGCAGCGATGCCATATTCCCCATCATCACAACCCCAAGCCCTAGAAAAACCCTTCTCATACCTTTCGAATTACTTCCCAGCTTTCGAGGGTCAACCTTCCCCTGCGCCTTGAGGTGAATGGCTTGGGGACAATGCCGAAGATCTTAGTAAAACCAGGCACTCCACATGGGACGTCCGAGGGAAAAGATCGATCGGTTGGAACCACTCCGGCTTCCAATGCTCCCCCCACGACTTGAGATCTCGGGCCAAAGCAGGTGGATCACAGGATAAATAAAGGACTCCCTCAAAAGGCAAGGGCCGATTCAAAAGTCTTCGCGCATCCGGACTCAAGCCGCCCCGTGGCGGGTTGACTAAACAGAAGGAGGGGCCCGCTCCCAACTTTGCCAGCGCCTCATCAAATCGGTCCTCAAATCGCCCCTCCAAAAGCTCCGCCTTGCGAGCTTCCCGCTGGAACGCCGGCACAGCAGCAGCACTCGACTCGACGCCCACCACCCGGATTCCACGCTCCGACAAAGGCCCGCTAAAAAAACCGGTGCCCGCATAGCCTTCCAAAACACTCTGCACCCCGTCCGGAACAGCCGAGACCACCTGCTCCTGCAGTAATTTTCCTAAAGGCCGATTCGCCTGATAAAAAGCCTCCCCCCGCACCTCATCCGCCCGAATCGAATAGTGGGGCCTAGGGCGAGGCCGCTCCCGCAAAACCGCAAGCTTCTGATTCACATCGTCCGCCGCCAACAAGCAGCGCGGAACATCCACCAAAGTTCGCCCGTCCGTTCCCAAAAAACCGATTCGCCCCTCGCTGTTATGCACCGTGATCCTGTTTCGATACGCATACTCCGGCCCAGTCAAAGCAGGCCGAATCACAGGATTTTCTATTTTCCCAATCCTGCGCAATGCTGTCTCAATCTGAGCTACCTTTGCCCTCACCTCCGCTGGATAGGCCAAGTGCTGCGTTGCACACCCACCACATTTCATAAATAGAGAGCACGGAGGAACCACCCGATCCGCAGAAGGCTGAATCACCTCCAAGAGACGGCCCCTCGAAAAGGTTTTGTGAACTTCTGTCACCATGACCTTTACCCTCTCCCCAGGAGCCGTGAACGGAACAAAGATCACCTGCCCTTCGTGCCGAGCCACCCCATCCCCCCCGTAGGCCAGCTCCGAAATTGTCAGTTCGATCGGCTCAGCCGCCGAACCCACCGGCGGTTTCAGTACCAGTTGTCTTTCAAATCGGCAGGGGGGTAGGGAGCTACCTGGCCCGTGTCGTGTGCCGGCATCTTCATCGATTTGGTCGGGATAAAGAAAGTCGCAATCTCCAAAGTGCCCACCCCAGTATCCATAATCATCCTCGAGAGCCCTTGGGTAAATCCAAACGTATCGCCATACGTACCACCACCTTCTTGCGTGGCTATATACGGAGAATCAAACAACTCGGAAACAGACAAGGTTACATTGGCTACACCCCGACCCAGCTTTTCCATCATTGTTGGTTTGGGCGGAAGCCGAAGATCCGCCAACACCAAGGCAGGGAAAGCCGCCAGCATTAACCCGAGAGACAGGAATGTTTTCATATCCTTTTATTGCCCTGCCCTACCCAGCCTGCAAGGGGGAAGATATTTTATGGAGAATAATTTGTGAATGCTGTGGAACGACCTGAAAGAGTCCGAAACCGCTCAATCACGCCATCCGCCACCTGGTCCGCATACTCACGAAAGATATTCTCTCTCTCCTTGCCTCCAAAAGTGCGTTTCCCCTCATACTCCCCCGCTTGAATCCATGCGTACGCAGTCCGATCATTCATATAAGGCCCCTCAACAAAAACCGTTGGGCCCCGGAAAAGACGATTCGCAATCAGATTTCGATGCCATACATACGGACTAACTCCCGAAGCACAGGCGTAGCCCGAACCCTCATAATTTTCAGGCCGGAATCCCCACTTTTTCTGAAACTGCTTCCCAATCTCCGCGCCCAGCCCCACCTCCTCTGGAGTCGAGTTTTCCAGAAGCTTTCGCAGTAAGTGAAACTTCTGATCGTCATACACTAGCTCGCTCGCGGTGTACGCCCCGTGCGCAAAAATTACCAGCCGACTGATATTCGTTAAACTGGGCCGACCCTGACTTCCCCACGGGGCCGCATTGTAGTGCAGGCAAAGAGTGAAATCGGGCTGCAACTCCTCATTCACCCGCCGTGCTCGAGCCTGAATCTCTGCCGACCGGTAAAACAGCAGCTCTGCGTTCCACCGTATCAATCCATTCATCGAATATCTCGGCAACCTGCGAGACCGAAAATCCTGCAGGAGATACTGAATCGCCTCCGGATAAAGATCGTTTGGCCGAAGGGGGGTCGTGGGAGAAAAGCCATTATGCGTCCACACCACTTTTGCCCCCGCGCGGCTCAGCCTCTCTTCAAGAAGGCGGCACGTCTTTAAATTTAATTCCCCCTCCACCACTGGCCGATCCCGCCCAATTCGAAAGGTCCGCTCCTCCACATCCGCCCAATCCCCACCGATGTGCCCAGGATCCAAACAGATCACCTGCCCCCGCAAAGGCCTCTCAGGATCCGGCAAACAAAAGGAGACCTCCTCTTGCGCCCGCTTCCCATCCGCGCCCGACCACTTGAGCCGATACAGCAACTCCGTTTTCCCTACATCCCGATACACAGACACCCCCTCCCCATCGATTATGCAATATTTGGCCAAGGCCCCCGACGGATCAAAAACTCGCTGACACCGCTTCGAAAACTCTTCCTGCGTAATCGCCCCCTGATACGAATCCAGCAAGCGCCACTCGGGAACCTCCGCCAAAGGGGAAAAAAGGAACGCTTTCTCCTCCACAGCCCAGCCTCTGCTGACCACACCCCACCCCATCAAAAATAAAAAAAAGCCAACGCGCCACATTAGCTCAAATCATGAAGCACATTCCCCTGCGGGCAAGACACGAGGGGTGGCTTGAGCCGACTCGAAATCCTCCATACTCTTTCCCGATGGACCCAACCCCCGCTTCCTCCCCACGACTCCCATGGGATCGCTGGGTTGCCGTAGCCATGCTGGGGCTGGCCGCACTCCTCGCCGCTGGCTGGATCATGCGCGAACGCCAGCTGGCCACCGATCAGGCCGAGTCCCGCGAAGATCTCCGCCAAGCCATGCATCGTCTCAAAACCCTCTCCTCCTCGACCGACCAGATCCGCACCGCCTACCTCCAAAGAAAATCCGAACTGGACGCAACTCGAAAAAAATTAGAGCAGGCCACCG